>ERZ773060.236-NODE-236-length-23174-cov-5.90869_pt1 | contig 23174 bp, 23 predicted proteins | sample MGYA00580628_ERZ773060 | MGnify/ENA primary metagenome ERZ773060 (study PRJEB29015, sample SAMEA2738019) | human oral metagenome | biome: human oral; feature: human-associated habitat; material: dental | place: China | collected 2045 ... | reverse complement strand
GGGCATCACGATATGGGTGGGTTTTTCGCCTGCCATTTGCACGATAAATTCGCCCAAATCGCTTTCCACCGCGCGCATGCCTTTGCTTTCCAAATGGTGATTGAGTTCAATTTCCTCGCTCACCATGGATTTGCCTTTCACCATCAGCTTGGCTTTGTGCGTTTCCATGATGCCGTAGATGATTTGTTGCGCTTCTTCCACGGTTTCCGCCCAATGCACGCGCACGCCAAGGCGGGTGAGATTGCTTTCCAGCTGTTCCAGCAAATCGGGCAGTTTGGACAGCGCGTGTTGGCGAACGTGCTCGCACAGCGTGCGCAGCATTTGCAATTCTTCTTCGTCCGACAACACCAGTTTGCGCTTAGTCATCAGCATATCCATGGCGGTGCGCAGGCTTTTGCGCAGCGGTTTATCTGCTAGCGCGGCTTCGGTGTTTTGCTTGAAGGTTTCGGGGCGCGGGTGGATTTTGATTACTTGCGTGGTCATGCTTGTTCCTCCAAATCGGCAGGGTTGATGTGTTCAGGCAACACCGCCAGCACCACCAAATCGTGCGGCCCGTGCGCGCCAAACGCCAATGTGAGCTGGATGTCGGCGGTTTTGGACGGCCCCGAAACCAAGATGATGTTGGTGGGCATCTCATCAACCAATTTTTCGCCTGTTAAGGCGGCGTAAAACGTGTCGTACAGTTTGCGGGTGTCAAACAAGCAAAAATGCACGGGGGGAACAAGGCTTTGGCTGCGCGGCTCTTCTACCGAAGAAACCAGCATCACCGTGCCGGTGTGGGCAATGCCGCAAAGCGATGCGGTGAAACCTGCGTCCACGTTGGCAAAGAAATCGTCTTTCCAGTCTTCAATTTTTTGCTCAAAGCCGCGCGTGGCGAAACCTGCTTGCGCTAACGCCGTTTCGGCGCGTTTGCCGTGCGCGGTTTGCGGCGAAAGCAGCATATTGCGCAGCCCTTTTTGCTGCGCCACTTCCACCAGCGTGTTTTCCCAATCGTTTTCGCGTACCCAAAAAATCTCGGTTTTCACCGCACGCATGGTTTTTGCCCAATGTTTCAGGCGTTCCACTTCGTTGTCCCATGTGGGCGACATTTCTTGATAGTAATCAGCAGTTTGCGGTTCAGCCATTGGATAGGCATTGGCTTGGCGCAGCTTAGCTAAAATGTTCTCGCGTGCGTTCATGCTTTCACCCCCGTGCGTTCCAGCAAGAAGGTGGAAATGTGTTTGGGGCGCGGCATATTGGGCTCGTCTTTTTCAATTTTGCCGCCGATGTTCATCATGCAGCCCGCGTCTGCGCTCACAATTTCCACCGCTTCGGTTTCTTTGAGCGCGGCAACTTTGTCGCTCACCATTGCGCCTGAAATGTCGGCGTGTTTCACTGAGAACGTGCCGCCGAAGCCGCAGCATTCGCTTTCGTGGTCGTGTACCACGCGCTCCACGTTTTTCAGGCTGTCTATCAGCTTCCAGCCCGAAAGGTGCACGTTCATTTCGCGGCGCGCGGTGCAGGAAGTGTGCACGGCAACTTTAATTGGCTCGCCTTTATCTTCGGGCTGATAGCCGATGTTGAGCAGAAAATGGGTGAACTCCACCACGCGACCGGCAAGCTCGTTGGCGCGCGCTTCGTATTCGCTGCCCGCAAACAGGGTGGGCCAATGCAGCTTCATCATGCCACCGCATGAGCCTGATGGCACGACAATGGGCCAATCTTCGGGGAATAAATCCAGCTGCGCTTTGGCAACGGCAAACGCTTCTTTTTCGTGCCCGGACGAATAAGCGGGCTGCCCGCAGCAGCTTTGTTCCATGGGGAAATGAACGTTGATGCCCAAAGATTCCAGCAGCGTCATGGCATCCATGCCTGCTTGGGGCATAAACATATCTAAGATACACGTGCCAAAGAAATAGACATCGCGCGGATAGGTGGTGTTTGTGTTCATGGTTTGTTTTCTTTTTGATAGTAGAAACGGCGGGATGCCGTGCGGGGTAATGTATTGTAGTTACATGTAGTCTGTCAAGATGGTTTGTTAATGTTTGTTAGACTTTGTTTACTGAATTTTAATCGGCAAGACGGCGGGATATTTTTTTGCAAAGCGCTGATTTTACGGCAGATTGTGATGGTAATCGGGTGTTTGTTGGCATGGATAGGCGGAATGATTGGTGAAAAATGGCTAATCGGTGGAGCGTGATACCGCCAAAAGGATTAGATTTTGTTTTATGAAATTACAAGATTGCCCGCGAAGGCAGCCTGAAAACGCATGAAACGGATTTTGCCGAGCCGATACGGCATCCAAAAGGTGGTTTCAGGCTGCCTTTGCTATAATCCGCCCACTTATTTCAACGCTTATTCTCACCATGTCCAGCATTCAATTTCTCCCCAGCCATCTTATCAACCAAATTGCCGCGGGCGAAGTGGTGGAACGCCCCGCCAACGCGCTCAAAGAAATCGTGGAAAACAGCCTAGACGCGGGCGCAACGCACATCAGCGTGGAAATCGCGGGCGGCGGCATCAAACTTTTGCGCGTGTGCGACAACGGCTGCGGCATGGAAGCCGATGACTTGCCGCTAGCGTTATCGCGCCATGCCACCAGCAAAATCAAAAGTTTAGCCGATTTGGAACACGTTAAAAGCATGGGTTTTCGCGGCGAGGGGCTGGCAAGCATTGCCTCCGTGTCGCGGCTCACGCTCACCAGCCGCACCGCGCAGAATGCCCACGCGCACCAAATCCGCGCCGCCGATGGCGCATTGGGCGAGGTTGCCGCCGCCGCGCACCCCGTCGGCACCACGATTGAAATCGCCGAACTGTTTTTCAACACGCCCGCGCGGCGCAAGTTTTTGAAATCCGAAAACACCGAATACGCGCATTGCTCCACCATGTTGGAGCGGCTGGCGTTGGCAAACCCCGCCGTATCTTTTTCGTTAAAAAACAACGGCAAAGCTGTGTTTGATTACCCCGCGCAACCGCTATCCGAGCGCGTGGCGGCGATTATGGGCGCGGCGTTTCAGGCTGCCTCGTTGCCGATTGACTGCCAAGCGGGCGAGATGGCGTTGCACGGTTTTGTGTCCAAGCCCACCTTTGCGCAGGGCAAAAGCGACAAGCAATTTTTCTTTGTAAACAACCGCTTTGTGCGCGATAAAGTGATGCTGCACGCGGTGAAGCAGGCGTATCGCGATGTGCTGCACAACCAAATCACGCCCGCGTTTGTGCTGTTTTTGGATTTGCCGCCCGAGCTGGTGGATGTGAACGTACATCCCACCAAAACCGAAATTCGTTTCCGCGACAGCCAAGCGGTGCATCAAATGATTTTTCACGCGCTAAACAAGGCATTAGCCGAAACCCGCGCCGATGTAACCGAGAGCGTGAGCAATGCGGGCGCGTTGTTGCAACAGCGGTTTGCACCCCAGCCCAATCTTCCCTCTAACCCCGCCGCGCCTGATGAAACCCCATTTTTGGGCAGCCTGAAAGCCGAAGGCTTCAATGGTATGGAGACGGAAATGCCCGCAGCGAACGCCTTTTCAGGCAGCCCAAAATCCGCGCCCATGCCCTACCAAGCCGCCGCCCGTGCGCCGCAACAACGTCCGCTGTCGCTCAATGAAAACCGCGCCGCCCTGCGCGCCTATGCCGAGCTTTACCGCGATGATGACGATTTGCCCGCGTTTGCGCCCCGCGCCGAGCCCGCGCAGCCCAATGGGCAGCCTGAAAACGCTTATCCGCTGGGCTTTGCCATCGCGCAGCTGCTGGGCATTTATGTGTTGGCGCAGGCGGCAGACAGCTTGATTTTGGTGGATATGCACGCCGCTGCCGAGCGCGTGAACTACGAAAAAATGAAAGCGCAGCGCAGCGCATCAGGCAGCCTGAAAACGCAGATGCTGCTGATTCCCGTCGCCTTTGAAGCCACCCACACCGAGCTTGCCTCGCGCGCGGATTACGCCGCCGAGTTGGCGCAATACGGCTTGGATTTGGCGGATTTGGGCAACGGGCAAATTGCCGTGCGCGCTGTGCCGCAGATGCTGAGCAAGGTGGATGTTGCCGCGCTGGCGCGGGATGTATTGCGCGAGTTGGCGGCGGTGGGCAGCAGCCAAACCATTGAAGCCAAAGAAAATCAGATTTTAAGCACCATGGCGTGCCACGGCTCCATCCGCGCGGGACGGCAATTAACCCTGCCCGAAATGAACGCGCTGCTGCGCGATATGGAAGCCACGCCGCGCAGCAACCAATGCAACCACGGGCGACCCACTTGGGTGAAACTTACGCTGGCGGATTTGGATGGGCTGTTTTTGCGGGGGCAGTAGCGGGCGATAGAGGCAGCCTGAAAAACGGGATTTTCGTTTTCAGGCTGCCTTAATATTGGGGGCGGTTAGCAGTAGGTCGGGCATTGATGCCCGACGCTTTTTTTGTCGGTGCTTGTCGGGCATCAATGCCCGACCTACTGGGTTTCAGGCTGCGTTGGCGGGGAGTAGGGTGTGAGCCGCAGGCACGCACGCGGTTTTGGGTGGGGAATGGCATGGGTGGCTATGATGCGGGTTGGGGAGATTGGGCGTTTGGCAAATGGTTTAGTCGCGCGGTTTAACCGTGCGCAAAAAGGCAGCCTGAAAACGTATTTTCCGTTTTCAGGCTGCCTCAATATTGAGGGCGGTTAGCGAATGCCTATTTCTTTTAAAGTTTGCAAAGCAGTGCGGGCATTTGTTTTGGCTTCGGCATTTTCTTCTGTATCAGGTTGTGCCAGCACTTTTTGCCACCATGCTTTGGCTTGTTGGAAATCTTGTGCCACGCCTTGACCAGTAGCGTATATCAAACCCAAATTATATTGCGCCCCAGCAACTCCTTGATTAGCAGCTTTTTGATACCATGATAAGGCTTGTTGATAGTTCTGTGCTACACCACGACCTTCGTAATACATCACGCCCAAATTGTATTGCGCCATAGCATCCCCCTGATTAGCAGCTTTTTGATACCACGCCAATGCTTGTTGATAGTCTTGTGCTACACCACGACCATCTTCATACATCCTACTCAAATTGTATTGCGCCGCAGCAAGTCCTTGATGAGCGGCTTTTTGATACCACTCCAAAGCTCGTTGGTAGCTCTGTGCCACACCTTGACCTTTGGAATACATGACACCCAAATTGAATTGCGCCGCGGCATATTCTTGATTCGCTGCTTTTTGATACCACACCAAGGCTTGTTGATAGTTTTGTGCCACGCCTTTGCCGTTGTAATACATCAAACCTAAATTGTATTGCGCATCAGCATCGCCTTGTTGTGCCAGCGGCTGCCATAGGCGAAAGGCTTGTTGATAGTTTTGTGCCACGCCTTTTCCGTTGTAATACATCACACCCAAATTGAATTGCGCCTCAGCATCGCCTTGTTGTGCCAGCGGCTGCAATAGGTGAAACGCTTGCTTATAGTTGCCAGCGTTATAAGCTGCCATAGCTTGTTCAAATTGCGCTGTGTTATCCGCCCAAGCAGGCGCGGCGGTTGCCAGCAGTAATGCCGCCCATATTGCGCGCACTTGTGGTTTAAAAAACGGGTGCGTAAACATTTTGAAATCGCCTTTCTATAAAAATTGGGCGGCATCTGCCGTTGTGGGGTGAAAAAATGTGCTTGTTATTGGGTGCAGCAAAGTTTGTTTTCTAGCAATTTTCTCGCCATTTTGCGCAAAAAGGCAGCCTGAAACGGTGTTTTTCGTTTTCAGGCTGCCTTTTGTGTGATGGCGTGGGTAACGCGGTTTACACGCGCACTAACCAGTCGTATTTGTCTTCTGCCAAGCCAAATTGAATATCGGTAACGGCTTTGCGGATGGCGGTGCCGCGCTCGGTGCTGGCAACAGGGATTTCTTTGCCGTCAATCACAAAGCTGGTAACGGGCGAAATCACGGCGGCGGTGCCTGTTAGGATGGCTTCTGCGCCTTGTTCCACGGCGGCTTTGAGCTCGGCAACGGTGAAGTTGCGCTCGCTGACGGTATAGCCCATGTCTTTGGCGATGGTTAAAACCGAATCGCGGGTTACGCCGTGCAAAAATTCGCTGGTGAGCGCTTTGGTGATGATTTCGTTGCCGTTAATCAGCGCGAAGTTGGCGGCGGCGGTTTCTTGCACGTCGCCGTTGGGGCAGAACAGCACTTGGTTTGCGCCGTGTTCTTCTTTGGCTTTGAGCACCCAAGCGAGGGCGGAGGCATAGTTGCCGCCGCATTTGATGCGCCCCATGTGCGGCGCGCAACGGGCGTGTTCGGTTTCCACCAATAGCTTCATTGGCGAGCCTGTTTTGAAATAATCGCCCACGGGGGAGGCGAGAATATAGAGCAGCGCGTTGGCTGATGGCGTGGCGGCTTTGCCGATAACGGGGTCGGTGCCGATGAGCGTGGGGCGCAGATAGAGCGAGGCGGGAGCATCGGGGATGATGTCGCTGGCGCGGCGCACCAGTTCAACTAAGGCAGCCTGAAAAGCATCGGTTTCGGGCACGGGCAAATGCAACAGGCGCGCGCTTTGGCGCATGCGGGCGATGTTCATATCGGGGCGGAATAGGTGGATGCTGTCGTCGGCGTGGCGGAAGGCTTTGAGCCCTTCAAAGCATTCGCTGCCGTAGTGCAGGCTGTGCGCGCCGGGGGCAAGGGTAAATTCGCTGCTGGATTGCCAACGGGTTGGCTGCCATGCGCCGTTTTCAAAGGCGAGAACGGGCATTTCGGGGTGGAATACGCTGCCGAATACGGCGGGGACTTCGCGTGCCATGAGTGTTCCTTTCGGGGTTGTGAACGGGGTTTGTTAAAAAGCGTGAAGATACTCTTTGGATGGGGCGTTGGCAAGTTTCAGGCTGCTTTTGTTGATGTAGTGCAGGCAGCCTGAAAAGAGTTTTGGGGGTGGATTGATGCAGCCTGAAAATCAGTCTTTCAAGCGCAATTCTGCCGAGCGGGCGTGGGCGGTTAGGTTTTCGCCGTGCGCCAACACGCTGGCGATTTTGCCGAGCTTCTGCGCGCCTTGTTCGGACACTTGAATCAGGCTGCTGCGTTTTTGAAAATCGTATGTGCCCAAGGGCGAGGAGAACCGCGCGGTGCGGCTGGTGGGCAGCACATGGTTGGGGCCGGCGCAATAGTCGCCCAAACTTTCGCTGGTGTAGCGCCCCATAAAGATGGCGCCTGCGTGACGGATTTTTTTTGCCCATTCGGCGGCGTTTTCCACGGAAAGTTCTAGATGCTCGGGCGCGATGTAGTTGGCGATGGCGCAAGCTTCGTCTAAATCTTTGGCCAAAATCATCGCGCCGCGGTTGCCAAGGCTGGCTTCAATAATCGCGCGGCGCGGCATGGTAGGCATCAGGCGGTGCATGGCAGCCTGAACTTCGTCTAAATAATCGGGCGATGTGGCGATTAAAATCGCTTGGGCGATTTCGTCATGCTCGGCTTGGCTAAACAAATCCATCGCCACCCAATCGGCGGGCGTGCTGCCATCGGCAATCACCAAAATTTCGCTTGGGCCCGCCACCATATCAATCCCCACCACGCCAAACACGCGGCGTTTGGCGGCGGCAACAAAGGCGTTGCCCGGCCCTGTGATTTTGTCTACTTGCGGCACGGTTTGCGTGCCATACGCCAGCGCGGCAACGGCTTGCGCCCCGCCAATGGTGAACACTTGGGTTACGCCTGCGATATACGCCGCCGCCAGCACGATGTCGTTGCGCTCGCCCTGCGGCGTGGGCACCACCATAATGATTTCGGGCACGCCTGCCACGTGCGCGGGCATGGCGTTCATAATCACGCTGCTGGGATACGCCGCTTTGCCACCTGGTACATAAATCCCCACGCGATCCAACGGCGTGATTTGCTGCCCCAGCAGCGTGCCATCGGCATCGGTGTAGCTCCACGATGCTTGTTTTTGGTGTTGATGATAGCTTTCTACGCGCTCGGCAGCGGTTTTTAGCGCGGTTTGCACGTTTTCAGGCAGCCTGAAAAACGCGGCTTTTAAATCGTCTTGCGACAGGGTTAAATCTGCCATTGTTTGCGCTTGCGTGCCGTCAAATTGGTTAGTGTATGCAATCACCGCCACATCGCCGCGCCGTTGCACATCGGCGCAAATATCGGCAACGATTTGGTCGATTTTCGGGTCTTGCGCGGTTTCAAAAGCAAGCAGCGCTTGCAATTCTTGCTGAAATTGGGGCGATTGAGTGGAGAGGCGTTTCATGATGCGTTCCTTTGCGAGCGGAGAAAAAGGCTGAGGCAGCCTGAAAATGAGTTTTGCTAAAACGAGAATGATTGTACCAGCGCGCAGGGCATGAGGCAGCCTGAAAAGCCGTTTGGATAAAGGATTGATTGTGGATTTTGTTGATTGTCATGTAGGCTATGATCTTAACTTCGTTGCAGCCCTCGGTTTTCAGGCTGCCTCAAACCATGCCGTTTCGCGCCGCGCCCAAATATATCATTTGCGAACAGGCTTAACTTGTTTTAACATTTTGCGCCAATCCATTTATTCAACCACCCAACCCTAAAAAAGGAACGCTTTATGAGCAAAACCCTCCCCCTACACGCCGACACCGTTGGCAGCTATCTGCGCACCGCCGCGCTCAAACAAGCCCGCGCCGACTTTGCCGATGGCAAAATCAGCCGCGACGCGCTCACCCAAATAGAAGACCAAGAAATCGCCAAACTGGTGCAAGACCAGCTTAACGCAGGCATCCAAGTCATCACCGATGGCGAATTTCGCCGCTCATGGTGGCACATAGATTTCCTAGAAAACTTAAACGGCATAGAAGGCTTTATCCCCGAGCAAGCCTATGCCTTTAAAAACACCGAAGTTCGCAAATACAACACGCGCTGCTGCGGCAAAGTATCATGGAACGAAAACCACCCCTTTATCCAGCATTATCAATCGCTTGCCCAAATTGTCGGCAACCGCGGCATCGTTAAATACACCATCCCTAGCCCCAACCAACTGATGTATCCATTTATCTGGGACACAGGCGTGTACGAGAGCAAGCAAGCCTTTGCCGAAGACGTGCGCCAAGCCTATAAAGATGCCATCCGCGCGTTTTACCAAGCAGGCTGCCGCTATCTGCAAATCGACGATGTGTACTGGGGCACGCTGTGCAACAACTACGGCAAAGAAGGCTTTGATTTTGAAGGAAATAAAAAAACCGCGTTGGAAAACATCCAAGCGATTTTGGCAAACAAGCCCGCCGATATGACCATCACCACCCACGTTTGCCGCGGCAACTACAAATCATCCTACCTATTAAGCGGCGCATACGACCCCGTAGCCCCCGAATTATTCGGGCAAACCGCCTACGACGGCTATTTTTTGGAATACGACACCGACCGCGCAGGCGGCTTTGAACCGCTGAAATACTTTAACGACAACCCACACAAAGGACGCATCGTGCTGGGCCTGATTACATCCAAATTCCCCGAGCTGGAAGACAAAGCCGCCGTAAAAGCGCGCATCGCTGAAGCGGCAAAAATCGTGCCGCTGGCGCAGCTTGCCCTGTCGCCGCAATGCGGCTTTGCCTCCACCGAAGAAGGCAACATCATGACCGAGGCGCAACAATGGGCGAAAGTGAAGCTGGTGGAAGAGATTGCCGCCGAGGTTTGGGGCGAGGATTAATCGTTGTTTGAATGGGAAACAGCCGTTTGCGATAAACGGCTGTTTTGTGTTTTTCAGGCTGCCTTGATGGTTTGAGGCAGCCTGAAAATTAGGATGGGGCAAAATGGTCAAACCCTGCGCGGGGTAGGTGGATTGGGTTGCCTTGGGCGTTGAGGATTTTCAGGCTGCCTGAATGGTTGATTTTGCCGATGCGGTGCACAGGGGTTTGCGCGGTTTGGGCGGCAGCCTGAATTTGGCGGCGATTTTCTGGCGGGGCGGTGAAGAGTAGTTCGTAGTCGTCGCCGCCGGCGAGCGTGAGCTCGTGCACGATGTGTTCGGGCAGGGCTTGGCGCAGCTCGGGCAGGGTGGGCACGGCATGGGTATGGATTTCTGCGCCCACGCGGGAGGCGGCAAGGATGTGTCCGAGGTCTTGGGCAAGCCCGTCGGAGATGTCTTGGGCGGCGGTGGCGAGGGGGAGAATGGCTTGCCCGAGGGCAACGCGCGGGGTGGGGCGCAGGCGGGCGGCTTCGCATTGGGCGAACAGGTGTTCGGGCAGTTTGATGTTGCCCCAGATGTGGTGCAGGGCGGCTGCTGCCGGCCCGATTTGACCTGACACCCAGATGTCGTCGCCGTGTTGTGCGCCGCTGCGGCGCAGGGCTTTACCTGCGGGGAGTTCGCCTGTGATGGCGACGTTGAAGGCTAGGTTGCCTCGGGTGGTGTCGCCGCCGATAAGGGTGATGCCGTATTGGCGCAGGATGGCGAATAGGCTGTCTGAAAAGGCTTGCAGCCACGGTTCGTTGAGCTCGGGCAGGGCGGCGCTGAGTAATACCCAGCGCGGTTGCCCGCCCATAGCGGCGATGTCGGAAATGTTGGTGGCGAGGATTTTGTGGGCGATGGCATCAGGCGGGTCGGTTGGGAAAAAATGGCGATTGGCGAGCAGCATATCGCTGCTGAAACAGAGGTCAAACCCTGCGCGGGGGCGGATGATGGCGGCATCGTCGCCTATGCCGAGCAGCAGGTCGGGGTCGGATGGCTGGGGGAGGGCGAGATGGCGGCGGATAAAGTCAAATTCGCCAAGGGGGTGGGTGGGCATTTTCAGGCTGCCTTTTTTGGGATGGGTGGGGTGGTTTCAGGCTGCCTTTGAGGCGGGGCAGCCTGCGCGTTGGTAGGGGATGGAAAGGTTGGCATTATACGTTGTGCCAAGTGCACAGGCAGCCTGAAAACGGTATTTTCCATTTTCAGGCTGCCTAATATGGATTGTTTTATGGGGCAATTCAATTCAAATCGCACCCAAATACAAAGACTAATATTTCTTGTTTAGCTCTCTAAGTCTTTTAGCTCGTTCTGCTCGTTTTTCTTTTGATTTATCGCATTTGTCTTGGCTGGGATTATCTAGGCAACTCTCTGAATGGCAGGCAGCCAAACCAAAAATAAGACAAAAAATCAAAGGGCGGATAGAGTATGCCGTTGATAAACCGCCCAATGTTTTACGAATAAAATCCATGTTGGTCTCCCAAGTGTTAAAATTCGTAATTGTAGATTTCGTGGCACAGCCGAACCAGCCACCCACAGCGCAAAAAACAGCCCGATTGTGGGGGCATTTAACCAAGTAAGGAGTATTGATGAACGTAAACGAAAAAATCCGTATGCTGCGCGAGCTAAACCATTGGTCGCAGGAGGAAATGGCGGAACGGCTGGGGATGTCGCACAACGGTTATGCCAAGATTGAGCGCGGCGAAACCAAGCTCTATTTGGAAAAACTGAACCAAATTGCCCAAGTTTTTAATATTGACCTTTCAGAATTGGTTGCCAACCACGATAAAAGCATTTTTTTCTTTTTGCATGGCACGTGCAATCAAGCCGTTAATTATTACGGCAGTGGCAATCACGATGAAACAGCAGAAATTGAAAAACTGAAACTCATCATCGGGCATAAAGATGAGCTTATCGCGCAAAAAGATAAAGAATTAGCGGCGCAGCAAGAAATTATTGCATTGTTGAAACAGCAAATAAATAAGTAAATAGTGACGAATCTTTAATCAAAAGGCAGCCTGAAAACGGTATTTCCCGTTTTCAGGCTGCCTATTTGCTATCCTGCTTACTCCGTTCTACGCCATCTTCGCCATTTCCGCCTCCACCCAAGCCATGGTTTCGCCAAAGGCGGCGCGGGCGGTGTGGCGGGCGATGTAGGCATCAAACACGTCGCAGGCGATGCCTTCCACGGGGCGCACGCGGGTGAACTGCGTGAGTAGCATGGTGTAGTAGATGTCCAGCGCGGAAAATTGGTTGCCGACGATAAAGTCGTGCCGCGCCAGATGCTCGCGCAACACACCGAAGGCGGTATCCAAATCGCCGTAGCCGATGGTTTTGCGCCGTTCGGCATTGCTGGGGATTTGGTTGAGACGGTCAAACGCGGCGTATTCCAAATTGATGGCGAAGCAAAGCCAGCGGTAGTATTCGCCGCGCGCCAAGCTGCCTGCGGCGGGAATCAAGCCGCGCTTGGGGAACTGCTCGGCAAGAAAGGTGAGGATGGCGGCAGCTTCGGTAATCACCGTGCCGTCTGCTTTGAGCGCGGGCACTTTGCCCATCGGGTTGATGGCAAGGTAGTCGGCGGACTTCATCTCCTCGCCAAACGGAATCAGCACGGTGTCAAACGTTGCGCCGCATTCGCGCAGCATCCACGCCACGCTCATGCCGCGTGATTTGGGGTGGGTGTAAAAAGTAAGTTTTTTCATGGCATTACCTTTCGCGGTTGGGAAAAGCGTGATGATACACGAGGCGGGTGTCAGAATGTGTCAGCAGCGTTTGGGTTGGTTCTGCGTTTGGGTGTTTTCAGGCTGCCCATAGCCCGAAGGCAGCCTGAAACGCTATTGCCCGTTTCAGGCTGCCTGCGCTACCATTCAGGCAGCCTGAAAACAGGCGAAGCCAAAAACGGCATTGGGAACATGTTTTCAGGCTGCCCCCGCAGGGAGCCATCATGACCGCCATCCACCTCTACCACCCGCTCAACACCCTCAAACCCTTCGGCGAAAACATCTGGATTGCTGACGGCGGCGAAATCCGCATGGCGTTTCCGCTCGGCGTCAAAATCCCGTTCAGCACGCGCATGACCGTGGTGCGGCTTTCAGACGGCGGTTTGTGGTGCCATTCGCCCATCGCCCCCGCGCCCGAGTTGTTCGCGCAAATCGACGCGCTGGGTGAAGTGCGCCATTTGGTGTCGCCCAACAAAATCCACTACGCCCACATCGCGGCGTGGAAAGCGCGCTACCCGCAGGCAACGGCGTGGGCAAGCACGGGCGTGCGCGAACGGGCGGCGGCGCAGGGCATCGCCGTGGCGTTTGATGCCGATTTGGGCGATACCGCGCCCGGCGCATGGGCAAACGATTTGGCGCAGATGCCGTTTGCCGGCAGCCGCGTGATGACCGAAACCGTGTTTTTTCACCGCGCCAGCCGCACGCTGATTCTCACCGACCTAATTGAAAACTTTGAAACCTCGCAGTTCCCCAGCCGCTTTTGGGCAGGCGTGATGAAGCTGGCAGGCATCGCCGACCCCGACGGCAAAACCCCCGCCGACTGGCGCGCCACGTTTAAAGACAAAGCCGCCGCCAGCGCCAGCCTCGCGCAGATGCTGGTATGGCAGCCTGAAAAAATCATCCTCGCCCACGGGCGCTGTTACGAACGCGACGCCGTCGCCGAATTGAAACGCGCGTTCCGTTGGCTGGACTAGGCGGCAGAGGCAGCCTGAAACCCCGCGCAGCACGTTTCGGCGCAGCCCAAACGGCACAACCCGCTTTCAGGCTGCCCCGTTTCTCCATTCCTTTTCCTTTCATTGCGAGTATCCGCCATGCAACCCACCATCCTTCCCGCCCAAATCCCCGCCTCCGTCGCCGCCTCGCTGCGCCAACTCGGCGCAGTCATCAATCCGCTCGCCACCGAGCCGCTGTATGCCCCGCTGCACCCGCGCGAGCCCTACGATAACGCCACCGTTGCCCGCGACCAAGCCTTCGGCAGCCACCCGCTGCAACGCCTGGACGTTTTCGCCCCCGCACCGCCCGCCGCCGCACCGCGCCCCATCCTGCTGTTTGTGCACGGCGGCGGCTTTGTGCGTGGCGACAAGCGCGGCGCAGGCAGCCCGTTTTACGACAACATCATGCTGTGGGCGGCAGGCAGCGGGCTGCTCGGCATCAACATCAATTACCGCCTGGCCCCCGAGCACCCCTGGCCCGCCGCGCAGCAAGACATCGCCGCCGCCCTGCTGTGGGCGCAGAGCCACGCCGCAGAATATGGCGGCGACCCGCAGCGCATCATCCTGTGCGGGCATTCCGCCGGCGCGGCGCACATCGCCCAATACCTCGCCCACCCCACGCTGCGGCTGGGCAACGACGGCGTGCGCGGCGCAATACTGGTGTCCGGCATTTACGATACCGTCGCGTTTGGCGACAGCCCCGCCCGCCAAGCCTACTTCGGCAGCGACCGCGCCCAAATCGCCGCCCGCTCCGCCCAAGCAGGGCTGCTGCAATGCGGCGTGCCGCTGCTGATTGCCGCCGCCGAGCTGGACCCGCCCGAGTTCCGCCAACAAGCCGAGCGGCTCGGCGTGCCGCACTATCTGCTGGCTGGTCACAGCCATATTTCGGAAATCTTGGCTGTCAATACGGGCGACACCACCTTGTCCGGCCTGATGCAGGCGTTTGCCGCCCAACACGCTTGACCGCGCCAGCCGTTTTTCAGGCTGCCTGAAAACAGTGATTGCCAACACCCAAGCATCGGAAAGAACAACCATGAACCCCAACCTCGCCCCCTTGCTCCGCCTCGACCTCAACCCCGCCTACCTCGGCGAAGAAAACGGCATCCTGCGCTACCTCAACCCCGCCGATTTGGCCGGCGACAACGGCAAATACAACCGTCTCTACGACCGCCTCGCCCCGCTGTACAACCTCGGCGAATGGCTCGCGCGGCTCAAATACGACGGCGGCATCGCCAAAATGCGCCGCGAAATGATGCGCCTGCTTGACTGGCAAAACGGTGCGAGCGTGCTGTATGTCTCCGTCGGCATGGGCACCGATTTCCGCTATTTTCCCGACACGGTAAACGCAGGCAGCCTGAAAATCGTCGGCGCAGATTTGTCGCTCGGCATGTTGCGCCGCGCGCAGAAAAACTGGCAGCGGCGGCTCAATCTCTCGCTGGTGCATTGCGCCGCCGAAGATTTGCCCTTTGCTGACAACAGCTTTGACATCGTGTTTCATGTGGGCGGCATCAATTTCTTTTCCGACAAACCCCGCGCCCTCGCCGAAATGCTGCGCGTCGCCAAACCGCGCACCAAACTAATGGTTGCCGACGAAACGCAGGATTTGGTGGAGCAGCAATACCAAAAAAGCGCGTTCACCCAAGCCGCCTATCAGAACGCGCGGGTGGACGTTTCCGCCATAGAAAACGCCCTGCCCGCCAACGCCGCCGAACGGCAGACGCATATTTTGTGGGACGGACGGTTTTACGCGCTGACGTTTGTGAAGGCAGGCTGAAACCTTTGTAAAACCAAGTAGGTCGGGCATTGATGCCCGACGTTTTTAGTTGTGCTGTATGCAGATAAATAGCCAGAATTTGTCGAGCATCAATGCCCGACCTACACACTGAACCCGCGCCAGCCAAGGCAGCCTGCCTAGCGAAGCTAAAACGCTTGCGCGTAAAAAAACGCCGCTGTGATTATTTTGCAGCGGCGTTTGGCATTTGGCATTTGCGCTTTGCAACAGCGCGGAAATGCGTTTGATTGGATTACCGTTTTGGATTTTCAGGCTGCCAAAATCACATACCGCCCCGCCCATTCCGCCGCCAATACGCCGTCCGAAAAACCGCTCACCGCCAAATTGATTTTGCCCTTGCCGCGCCGTGCCAGCATTTCGCGGCAGTGCGCCCATTCGGCAGCATCAGGGCTGCGGACGGACAGCAGCAAATCGCCGTGCGCGGGCGCGGTGTAGCGGATTTCGCTGCTTTGTATCACGATGTTGCCCGCTGCTTCGGGGCAGTTCAGATGCACCAGCGCCCAGCCGCACACGGTCGCGCCCAGCGCGGTGCTGCCGCCGAACACGGTGTTTTTGTGGTTGCGGTTGGGCGCGTGCGGCATCAAAAGCGTCACGCCGTCTGCGCCGCAGGAAACGACGCGGATGTGCAGCGCGGCAGTGGCGGGGATGCAGCGGTGGAGGAAGTCTTGCAGTTGTTGCGCGGTCATGGGGTGTCCTTGTTTGACGGGGTTTGAGGCAGCCTGAAAAGGGAAAATGAAAAATCTGCCTGAACCAGTATTCAGGCGGCGGTTTTATTTCCCCGCAAACTCGGGCAGATTCGCCGCAATCAGCTTGGGCGCGAACTCGCGGATGTCGTATTGCGCGTGGTTCGGGTAATAGCAATCTTCTGCCAAAATCGTTTGCAGGGCTTCGCGGCTTTCGGCTTGGGCGAAAATCATGCCCTGATGCGCTTGGGTGTCGGTAAACGGTGCGGTGAGCAGAAAGGTGCCTGCGGCAAAGTGTTTTTTGAACCACTCGGCGTGTTTGGGGAACAGGGTTTCGTGTTGTTCGGCGGATAGGTTGGGATTGACGGTGATGGTGATGAGATACATTTTTCGGTTTCCTATAAATGGGTTGGGCGGAGCGGCAGCCTGAAAACGCATTTTCTGTTTCAGGCTGCCTTTGCCTGTTTGGGCAGCCTGAAAACGGCTTATGCCGCCAATTCTTTCAGTTTCGCCACCAAACGCGCGCCGTGGTTTTCAGCCAGCTCGCGTTGCGCGTTGATTTTGGCTTCGTCGTCGCGGGCGGAGTAGCTCACGCCGTTGGTGTACACCGCGCCTTGGTAATCCAAGCTGCACAGCGCGGCGGTGGTGGCAAACTGCGGCAGGTAGTCCTCCACCGTATGCCCGAACGCGCCGTCTTTTTGATACACCGCTGCGGGCGCGCCGGTGGTGAACGAAAGCAGCAGCTTTTTGCCGCCCAAGCGCCCTTTGCTGCCGTGCGAGAAGCCGTGTAGGAACACTTTGTCCAGCCACAGTTTCATCAGCCCGGGCAGGGCATACCATGAAAACGGAAATTGGAACACGATGATGTCGGCTGCGAGTAGGGCGGATTGTTCGGCCTCGATGTCAAATTGGTAATCGGGATACAGCGCGTCCAAGCGGCGGATTTCGGCTTCGGGCAGCTCGCGGGCAACGTGCGCCAGAATGGCGGCGTTGGCAACGGAGGCGGATAAATCGGGGTGTCCTGAAATGATGAGGATGCGGGAAATTGTGGGCTCCTTGGGTTGGGGTGAACAGATGGGGCGGATGATACGGGCAAACGGGCGCGGGATAAATGGGCGGCGGGTTGAAAGTGTGTTGATTGGGCGTTGAGAAAGGCAGCCTGAAAAGCAATAACGGTTTTCAGGCTGCCTTTGCAAAATCCTCAAACAACGTTGGCTGTACTTCGTTTGATATGGGTGATGGGATTGCCCTTTCGCTTTATCGCGGCGGGCGACTTACTTTCTTTGCTTCGCCAAAGATAAGAACCTGCATTCGCCATCTGCACGATGGGGAGAGGGCAGCAGTATATCAACCAGCCGTGAAGCATTAGGCAGCCTGAAAGCGGGATTTTGTTTTTCAGGCTGCCTTTGCTTTGGATTTAAATGCTGATATGGTTGTTGCGCGGTTTGAGGCAGCCTGAAAACGAGTTCGCGGGCTTCTGCGCAGCCAAAACGGGAAAACGGGTTTAGCTTCGCAACGCCGCTACGCTTTTCAGACGGCCTTTTGCGCTTTACCCCGCAAAGGTTTCATCGGCAAAGCGGGTTAAGTCTTGGCGGATTTGCGCGAGGATTTCGGAGGGCGGCGCGCCCCACAGCAGTTGCGCCAGCCTGTCCATGCGATTAACGGCGGCGAGGGCGGCGGCAATGTCGGCAGGGTTGTCCACGCGCCCGCTGATTTTGATGGCGCCGAGTATGGTGGCGAGGGTGGCGCGGTCGTGGGCGAGGAGGTAGTGCACGCCTTCCAGCCCGTCGTTTTCTTGCTGGGCTTGGGCTTTGAGCTCGGCATCGCTTTGCGCATCTTGGGGCGGCAGACAGGGGAAGCCCCATTCGCCTTCAATCACATAGCGGATAAAGTCTTGCAGCACGGGGCGGGCTTTGCGGAAGGTTTCTTGCAGGCTGTAAAGGGTGTCTGCGCCGTCGTCGCTGCCGAAGGCGGTTTCTTCGTCGCTTTCGCTGTAATAGACGGCTTCGTCGGCGAAATATTGGCGGAAGATGGGGTGGCTGGTGAGCGGGTTGAGCCCGTATTCTTCGTCATCAAAATAGAGGTGGCCGGCGGGCAGATTGGCGGGGGCGTAGCCTTTTTTCTGCTTGGCGGTGGCGAGCTTTTGCGCTTGTTTTTCGCATGCTTCGGGGCTGTCGAATTCTTTGATTTCGTAGCGTCCGTTGGTGCCGTATTTGCCGTAGTTCACGACGAATTGGTTGGCTAGCGTTTCTATACGCCAGAATTTGTCGGATTTTGCGTCGGTGTAGCGGAGGGTTTGCTGCATGGGGTTGCTCCTTGCGGGGATGGAAAAAGGGCTTTCAGGCTGCCTGAAAGGGGGATTTTAGCGGGGGCGGGGATTCTTTTGTAAAATTGGGTAAGAACAATAGAGAAAGGCAGCCTGAAAATGGAAATAAAACCGCCCCGAGATAAATTTACCTTGATGCCGTTGCTGCGCTGGCGGGCGTATATGGGGCAACGTTGCGCCCGCTGCTGCCCGACTTGTTGGCATGGCTGCAAGATGCCAACTGGCTGATTGCCGCGCCGCTGGCAGACGTTTTGCGCCCGCATCAGCAGGCGTTTGATGCGGAGTTGGCGGCGGTGTTGCGCAGCGATGATGCGGTTTGGAAAGTGTCGCTGCTGGCGGGCTTGTTGGATTATCGCGCGGGGGCGGAGACGGTGCGGGCAGCGGAGCGGATTGCGGCTTGCCCAACGGCGGCGGAGCGGGCAGAGGGGGCGGATGAAGCGGCGCGGGATTTTTTGGCGCGGCGGAGGCAGCCTGAAAAGGGGTTTTAGCTTGGCAACTTCACTGTGTTACGCAGGTGGCTTTTAGGCTATGGGAAAGATGGCGGCAAAGGTTGATGTTGCGCGGGGTGCAGGGGCTTGCCCCTGCTCGTGGTAGGCGGCGAAACGCCTGCGCTGGGAATATAGTCGCTCCAATTAAGCCTTATACAGCGTTGGCTCGCCTTGCTGTACTACTTGTACTATCTGCGGCTCGCCGCCTTGTATAAGACTGTGTGGAGCGACTATAACAAAAACGCTTAAAGGCAGCCTGAAAACGGGAAAATCCATTTTCAGGCTGCCTTTGACTAATCGGGCAGTTCCAGCAGCAAGCCGTCACGGTAGCCGTTTTGTCCGATTTCGTTCGGGTAGCCCAGCGGGTTGATGATGATGCGGCAGCCGTCTTGTTCGCCGTCAAAGGCTTGGTGGGTGTGCCCTGCAAGCCAGTAGGCAAAGCCGTTCAGGTCTATATCGTTGATGAAATAGGGGTTGAGCGGCGAGTCGGCATACTGCGGGGCGATGCAGGCGGGATGCAGCGGGAAGTGGGTGAGCACAATGGTGCGCAGCTGGTGGCGGAAGCGTTCAATAAAACGCAGTTGTGCTTCGTAGCGGACGATGTAGTCGGCGGGTTCAATGCGCCGTTCGCGCGGCGGCAGGCAGCCTGAAAGGCTTGTGCGCCGCTGCGCCCGTTGCCGAAGTCACCCGCGTGGACGATTAAATCGGCTTCGGGGTGCGGGGTGTCGGAGAGGAGGTGGAGTTTCATGGTTTGGGGGCATCTGCAATGCGGACGGATTTTCAGGCTGCCTTTGCGCTGGGGGGTGCTTTGCTTTATAGTGTGCGTTTCTACACACCGCACAGGAGCATAAAATGAGTTTTATTGGTATGATTATTATCGGTTTTTTTGTCGGTTTGGTGGCGCGTGCCATTTTGCCAGGCAACAATAAAATGGGCTTTTGGCTGACTTCGGGGTTGGGGATACTCGGCTCGGTGGTGGCGGGTTTTCTGGGGCAGCAGCTGGGCTGGTACACCATCGGCGAGCCTGCGGGCTTTGTGGCTTCGGTATTTGGTGCGGTGCTGATTATGGCGGTACTTGGCGGCGTGCGCCGTTAGTCTGTTTTTATTTTTTAAGGCAGCCTGAAAATGCGGTTTGGCGTTTTTCAGGCTGCTTTTTTGCTGCTATTTTTAATCCACTCTGCCTGAAATCATTAAAACATCCCATTTTTCATGATTTCTTGCAACTGCTTGGCAAAAGAATAAAACCGTTTCCGTTTTGCTGGTTTGATTGGGCATGATGTGTTTTCTTTTTTGCGTATCCGACAAAATATTTCAGGCTGCCTTTGGGACAAGGAGAGGCAGCCTGAAAATGGGAAAATGCTGTTTTAGCAAACGTGGTGGGCAATGAGTTGCCCATCCTACGGCTAGAAATAATTTTCAGGCTGCCTCTTTATTCTGCAAACAGCGTTGCACGGTGTTAAACACGTCGCTTACGCTGGGCGGTTGCCCGATGCCGCCGAGGTTTACTGCCCACGGGCTTTCTTGCACGCCTGTTTTGGCGGGGTTGCTGTCGGTGTAGATGCCGATGGTGGGACGGTTGGTGGCGTTGGCGAGGTGGAGCAAGCCTGTGTCCACGCCGATGATGGCTTGGGCGTGGGCGAGCAGGTGGGCGGCTTGCAGCAGGGTGAGCGGGGGGCAGACTTGGGCGAAGGGGAGCTGGGCGGCGATGGCTTGGGCGCGGGCGCGTTCGCTGTCGTTGCCCCACGGCAGCAGCACGGGCAGGTGGTCGGTTTCGTGCAGTTGGGTGAGCAGGGCGTGCCAGTTTTCGCTTGCCCAGAGTTTGCTGTCGCGGCTGGTGGCGTGTAGGGCAACGTGGTAGCGGGTGGGCAAATCTTTCAGGCTGCCTGCGGCTTCGGCGGGGATGACGATGCCGAAATCGGGCGCGCCTTGGAGGGTGTAGCCGAAGGCTTGGGCGAACAGCCGGCGGTTGCGTTCTACGGCGGGTTGGTCTTTGGCGACGGGGTAGCGGTGTTGGTAGAACAGGGCGGCAAGCGGTTCGCGTGCGCTGTGTTTGTCTAGCCCGTGCACGGGGGCGGCGGCGAAGTTGGCGAATAGGGCAGATTTAATCAGCCCTTGGCTGTCTAACACGCGGTCGTAGTGGGCGGCTTTGAGCGTGCGTTGTAGGCTGCGGATTTGTTGGCGGGTGGCAGCCTGAAACAGGTGTTTGCGCCAATGTCGCCAGCGCATCTCGTGCACGCGGTGGATAAAGGGGTGCAGGCGGGCGATGTCGGCAAAGGCGGCTTCGCACAGCCAGTCTAGTTGCACGTCGGGGCGGTGGCGGGCGAGGTCGGTGATGGCGGGCAGGGTGTGGATAAGGTCGCCCATGCTGGATAGGCGCACGAGGAGGGTGTTCATGGGGGTGGGTCTCGCGGGCGAAAGGCAGCCTGAAAGTGGGGTAGGGCGTTTTAGCTTCGCTGAAACTCGCTTCACTCGTTTTCAGGCTGCCTCTGGGGGCTAATAAAGCGGGGTGTTTTTTTGCTGCGCAATGGTGTGCAACAACGCTTGGGCGCATTCTTGTGCGTAAGCCTGCGCGGCGGTTTGCACGGCTTGATAATGGTTGGCTTGCCATTCACTCAGCGGCTTCACTGCGCTGCGCTGTTCGCATTGGTAGGTAAAGGCGCGGGGATGGGCTACGTTGTCTTCGCTTTCGTAATATTTGCTGAAACGGATTTTTTGCACCAAGCGATACAGCCCTTTGTCGCCTTGGTTGTTGTATTTTTCGTAAACCAAATACACGCGCTTCCAATCAATCATAAAGTCGTATTGTTCGGTGGCGGCGGGCAGCGTGCGGTAGGTTTTGAATAAATCGTCTTTGATTAAATTGTGCAGCGTTTGGCTGGCTTGGATGGGGATTTGCGTGGGCGTGCCCACCAGCTCTTCCTTGTCCGAGCTTTGATACGAGCCGCCTGAGGTGAGCGTGGCGAGCAGTTTCAGCGTTTTTAGGGCAACGATTTTGCTGCTGTCGGAGGGGCGGATAAGATAGAGTTGGTTGCCGTTGTAGGGGTTGGCATTGGGGGTTTCTTTGTCGGCATACGTTACCACGCGCATGGAGCCGCCGCCTGCGGTGGGCGCGGTGTTTTCGTGGAGCAGCGTTTTATAGGTTTGCGCGCGCGTGCCTGCTTGAATTTGCGCTTTGCTGCGCGGTGTGTTGGGGATATGGCTGGCGCAGGCGGTAAGCAATAGTAAGGCGGCGCAAGCGGTGGTGGTTTTGAAATAAGACATGGAATGTTCTTCTGAATAAGGGTGGATAAAAAGGCGGGTTAAGCCGTGCGATTGCGTTTGCCAAAATACACAAAGCCGATGATGCCGAGCACCAGCATCGGCAGGCTCAGCCATTGCCCCATAGACATCCCGCCTGTGAGCAAACCCAGTTGGGCATCGGGCTGGCGCGCGTATTCGGCGATAAAGCGGAACAAGCCGTAGCCGCCCAAAAACACCATCGCCACTTGCCCTTCGGGGCGTTTTTTCTTGGAAAACAGCCACACGATGGCAAACAGCGCGATGCCTTCCAGCGCAAATTGGTAAAGCTGCGAGGGATGGCGCGGCAGGCTGCCGTATTGCAGCAGCCATTCGGCGTATTGCGGGTTTTGCGCGGCAAGGGCGCGGTCGGCTTCGGCGGCTTGCGGAAAGCCCATCGCCCAGAAGTTGTCGGGGCTGGTTACGCGCCCCCAAAGCTCGCCGTTGATAAAGTTGCCGATGCGTCCCGATGCCAAGCCTGTCGGCACCAGCGGGGCAACAAAATCCATCACTTGCCAAAAGCGCAAGCCGCGTCGCTTGGCAAACAGCCACATGGCAAAGAGCACGCCCAAAAAGCCGCCGTGAAACGACATGCCGCCTTCCCACACTTTGAGCATATTGAGCGGGTGGGCAAGGTATTCGCCGAGGTTGTAAAACAGGATGTAGCCGATGCGCCCGCCCAAAATCACGCCGAGCACGCCGTAGGTGAGCAGGTCGTCCAGCATTTCTTTGGTGAACACGGTGTTGCCTTGTTTGATGCGCCGCCGCCCCAGCCAGATAAATAGGGCGAAGGCGACGATGTAGCTGAGGGCATACCAGCGGATAGCGAGCGGGCCCAGTTGCAGGGCGACGGGGTTGAATTGGGGATGGATAAGCATGGGGTGTCCTTGTGGTGCGGTGGTTTCAGGCGGAAATTTTTGCCAAACCGCTGATGCAGCCTGAAATCTGAATATGGAGCGGCGGCGGAGGCTCGTTGCCCAATGGCAGTTCAATAGGATTTTATGGGTTGGAACGATGCCGCCGCGCCATGGGTGGTACTGCGGTTTGCAAAGGTTTCAGGCTGCCTTGGGTGTGGTTGATGAGGCAGCCTGAAAAGCGTGACGGGGGCGATTATCGCATAGTTTTGGGGCGAGGCTGGCGCGCGGTGGTTTGTGGCAGCCTGAAAACCCAATTTAGCGAAGCCAATATACTGTTCATTGTGCTTCGGCTAACATTTGTGATGCATTTGCCTTTGCATCTTATCGCGGCGCGGGCGACTTTCTTTGCTTCGCCAAAGAAAGTAAGCAAAGAAAGGCGACCCCGACGTGCAG
>ERZ773060.227-NODE-227-length-24025-cov-5.09783_pt1 | contig 24025 bp, 25 predicted proteins | sample MGYA00580628_ERZ773060 | MGnify/ENA primary metagenome ERZ773060 (study PRJEB29015, sample SAMEA2738019) | human oral metagenome | biome: human oral; feature: human-associated habitat; material: dental | place: China | collected 2045 ... | reverse complement strand
GCTTGCCGGCAGTGGTGTGGATGTCGATGTCCATGCATGGAACCTTAGCGTCCGGACGAAACGAGTACCGCGGGGCCGGCTGTGGTCACCTGTTCATGAGTCAGCAGCGATGCTGGGTCAGGAGACCGATCAACCAGCCGTACGGGCTGACCAACTGACTGGCCAGCCCGTAGCGGTCGGGAATCACTACTCCTTGGTCAAGTTGGTGGAACACTTCTCGCGTGCCTTGTACACACTTTCAAAACCCTCCGTGGTGGCTTTGCCGTTCAGGTCGATCTTGCCGTCGGCGAGTTTCTGGAGGGCGGAGTCGTTCAGGCCGTCGTAGGTTTCATCCACTATGCAACCGGCATAGCTGTTAATCAGGCTGTCGTCGGTGACGCCACCACCGTTGTCCTTGTAAGACTTGGCCACTCCTGCCTTGACGGCGTCCTTGCTCGGTTTCCCTCCACTGCAACTGGTCGCGCCCAACGCGATGGCGGTTGCGGCCAGAACGGCCACTGACCCCTTGAGCAGTCGAGAATTCATGCTGTCGTCTCCTTCTCCCGGCGTCCAGACGACGCCGTCGGGCAGCAGGCTAGTCTTCGGAGGGGTCGTTCCGGGTACAGCTATCAGCAGCGGTAAACGCCGGCTCCCTCCGGGTTCCCCGGGAATGCCATGGCGAATGCGGCTCCGAGCGGCGGATCTTCGCTTCTACCCAAACGGAGCAGATCGATTTCCGGCCGACTCGCTTGCACGCCGTCGAAGGCCTTGCAGTCCTCGTTTCTGGCCCTGGACATGATGCCTTCCATCTGGATTTAGTGCGATGCTTCCTGCTGTGACGGCGTCCTTTCTCCGCTCGGGGTCGAGGTTTTGCTGATCGACTGCAGTGGGGGTGACGGTGCCGTCGCGTCTCGGCCACGCAGGCTCTAAGGTGACGGCCATGTCTGTGAATATGTGGCGTGAGGTGCATTGGCTGGATCACACTGGATCAACCAATTCCGACGTGGCTAAAGAGGCTCAGAGAGGTGGGGCGGAGGGGTTCGTCGTAGCGACCCTGGAGCAGCGGGCCGGTCGTGGACGCATGGACCGTGCGTGGGTGGCTCCCCCAGGCACTTCGCTGGCTTTCTCCATGCTGCTCGAGCCGAGACAGGAACGGCCTCGCTGGGGGTGGTTGTCGCTGCTGGCAGGCATTGCCGTGCATGAGGCCATCGATAGCCTGGCTCCCGAGACGGGACGGGTTCAGCTCAAGTGGCCCAACGATGTGCTCATCGACGGGCGCAAGGTATGCGGGATCCTCAACAGGCTCGTCGAGCATCCTGACGGGGACCGCGCCGTGGTTGGTATCGGCATCAATGTCTCGATCAGTGAGGAACAGTTGCCGGTGCCGACCGCCACATCCTTGAGGATCGCTGGACTGTGCGAGGACCCAAGGCGGCTCTTGGGGTCGGTCCTGGAGCGCTTTCAGCCGCTCTACGAGCACTGGCAGGAAACGGGAGAGGTTCGTGACGAGTACCAGCGACGGTGTGCGTCCATCGGGACCCCGCTGCGGATTATCGTTGATGAGCGACGAATTGTGGAGGGAACCGGGTACGGGGTGGACGAGCACGGGCGGCTCCAGGTGGCGACCGCATCCGGGATTGAAACCTTCGCGGTTGGCGACGTCATCCACGCCCGGCTTGCCCAGTGAACGTGAGAGACTTGTTCCATGGCGCTTAGGAAGGACATGTTGGCCCCCGACGAGCAGGTGGTTCTGCACCTGCGTACCCACCTCAAGTCGCTCATAGGGGCGATCCTGATCTTGTTCCTGGCCAGTGCGTTGCTGACCATCTCCTTGGTGTGGCTCCCCGAGCAGGTCAAACCGTGGGGCACCTGGGTTCTGGTCATCATCTTCGTGGCCGTGATTGCGTGGCTGGTCATCAGGCCCTGGCTGCTGTGGCTGACCTCCACCTACACCATCACCAACCGCCGGATAATCACCCGCAAGGGGATCCTGAACAGGACCGGCCATGATTTCCCGATGCGCAGCATCAACAACGTCAACACTGAGAGCTCGTTGCTGGACCGGATGTTCGGTTGCGGCACCCTGATCCTCGAAACGGCCGCGGAGAAGCCCCTCACCCTGACGGACGTCCCGAACGTGGAGAAGGTCCACGTGGTGATCGCTGATCTGATCTTCGACGGGGAACCCGAGGTCGAATAGTAGGCTGCTGCCCCGTGGATCGTCGCTATCGGGTCGGAATCGTCGGGGGCGGGCAGCTGGCCCGGATGATGCAGCAGGCGGCCATCGCACTGGGGATCGAAACCCATCTGTTGGCCGAGAGTTCCGGCTCCTCCGCGGCGCAGGTGATCCCGCTGACCACGGTCGGCGACTACACGGACCTCGATACGCTCATCACTTTCGCGCGGCAGTGCGACGTCATCACCTTCGATCACGAACACGTCCCCACCAGGCACCTGCGCGCTCTGGAGGACCGGATCGTGGTGAAGCCCGGACCAGAGGCGCTCGAACACGCCCAGGACAAGGCCCGGATGCGGGAACGATTGTCGGGGTTGGGCGTGCCGTGCCCACGTTTCGCGATCTGCCGGACTCGCCGGGAACTCATCGACTTCGGTCAGGAGCAGGGCTGGCCGATCATCGCCAAGACCTCCCGCGGAGGCTATGACGGGAAGGGCGTGTGGAAACTCTACGGGCCATCAGAGGCCGCGATCCCCTTCGAGGCCAAACCCGACGTCTCGGCAGGTGAGGAAGTGGTGATTGTCGCTGAGGAGTTCATCGATTTCGAACGCGAGCTCTCCGTGATCGCAGTTCGTTCGAGCTGCCAGGCTGTGGTCTATCCCGTCTCTGAGACCACGCAGTGCGACGGGGTGTGCGTGGAGACGGTCACTCCAGCGCCGGGGCTTTCTGGTCCCGCAGCGACGGCTTTGCAAGAGCTGGCGCTGCGCATCGCTGGCGAGCTGGGGATCATCGGTGTGCTCGCCGTTGAGCTCATGCAGGCCCGTGACGGTCGCATCGTCGTCAATGAACTGGCCATGCGCCCCCACAACACCGGTCACTGGAGTATCGAGGGTGCCCGGACCAGTCAGTTCGCAAACCACATTCGTGCGGTCCTGGACCTTCCGCTCGGCAGCCCGGAAATGACCAGCCCGGTAGTCGTGATGACCAACGTGCTGGGGGGAAGCGAAAGGGACCTCACGGAGGCACTCAGGCACGTGTTCGCCAGGGACCGAGAACTGGCAGTTCATCTTTACGGGAAGCAAGTACGTCCTGGCCGCAAGGTGGGTCACGTCACCGCCTGTGGAACCGACCTCGACGTGGCAATGCGGCGTGCTCGGCATGCTGCCCGTTACCTGATGGGAGAAATCGATGAGTGATGTCGCGATCCTGATGGGCTCCGATTCGGACTGGCCGACGATGCAGGCTGCTGCGGAGGCCCTTGAGGAGTTCGGGGTCAGCTACCGGGCGGACGTGGTGAGCGCCCACCGGATGCCCGAGGAGATGGTGGCTTTCGGGCGTTCTGCCCACGAACGGGGCTTCAAGGTGATCATCGCTGGCGCCGGGGGTGCTGCGCATCTGCCCGGGATGCTGGCGGCCCTGACGCCGCTGCCGGTAATCGGGGTGCCCGTAGCCCTCACCTACCTCGATGGCATGGATTCGCTGCTATCGATCGTTCAGATGCCCGCCGGGGTGCCTGTTGCCACGGTCGCCGTCGGCAATGCCCGCAACGCCGGTTTGTTGGCCGTTCGTATCCTTGCCGCTGGTGATGAGAAACTGCGAGCGCAGATGGTGCAGTTCCAGGCGAGTCTGCGCGGCCTTGCACGTGCCAAGGGGGAAGCAGTGCGCAGGGCCAGTTCAGGGAACTAGGTCCTTGGGATACGAGGACGCCCCCGGAAGTTCACCGGGGGCGTCCTCGTATCAGCTGGGAGTCACTTGGTGCCGATTCGGATCCAGGAGTCGAAGTAGTGGTCATCGATCTGGCCCGCGACCATTCCGATGCCGCTGATCGGCTCCAGGTTCTCCTTGAGCTGCGTGGGCAAACCATTTCTGCTGGTCTTTTCTATGGTTTCCAGGACCTGCGGGACGTTCACCCATGCTGAGGATTGCGGGTTGTCGATTCCCTTGGTCAGTTTCTCGTGCTCGCTGTTCCCGCTGAGCTTGTTGCTGGGATTCGAGAAAGAATCGTTGTCGGCGCCGAAAATGGTGGTTACTGTGTCGCCGTCAACAGTGGTCTTGGCATCCTGCAGCTTCCCGCTCTTGGTGATCTTTTCCAGGATGCTCTTGTGTTTTTCCGGGTCTTTCGTGCGTACCTTGATGCCGACCTGAAACTGCTTGGAATCACCCGCAACAGCGAAGGAGAACTGGGTGCCGAGGAGCGCGTGCATGTCATCGGCCGAGGAGATCCCGAGATCCTCCAGCTGGCGTTGAGTTGAAGTGGGCAGGGACTTGAAATTCTCCCAGGCCTTGTTCACGAGTTCGGGAGACGCGGAGAAGGCGAGAGAACCAAGCCAGTCGGCGGGCATGCTGCCGGCAAAGTCTTTGACGTTCTCGCCGCGCTCCTTGAGCTCGTCCTTCTGCCAAGAGATGGTTCGCAGGGCGATGGTTCCGTCCTGCACCTTGAGCCCTGTCGCGAAGCGTGATTCGAGGACAGTGGCGGCGCTTTTTGTCTGAGAGTTAACCTGTTTGATGAATTCCGAGGAAACCCATGCAGTGGCGAGGAAACCGTCTCCCAGTTTTCCCATGTCTGCTTTGTAGGACTCGACGGATGTGATGTTGTTCTTGAGAGAGGACTCACTGATGTCGCTGTCCTCGTCGTTAGAGATCACCATCAGGTCGTCGACGAAGACGATCTTCTGGTTTTTGATGTGCTTGTCGGCGAAGGCCTTGGCCGAGTCCTTGTTAGTGACCTGGACAGAAAAGACATACGTACTGGGTGCGGACCTGCTCCCGGAATCCTTCCCGGGCAGGGCCGCGATGGCAGCGGAATCGCCGAGCCATGGCTTCACCTCGGACTCGTAGTCCGGGGCCTCTTTGCCCAGTTTGGCCAGCACGGACCAGAGAGCCTTCTTGTAGTCGTCTCCGGCGTCGCTGGTCTCGTCCTTCAGGAGGGGGAACTTTGCCGTGAGTTCCTTGACCGCCAGCTTGTCGCCCGCGGACGGATTTAGGTTCACCTCGAGCACCGCTAGGGCGTTGGACGGAATGCCCTTGGCCGCGGCGGGCGTGGCGCCTCGCAGCAACCACCACGTGATAAACCCTCCTCCGGCCAGTAGGGCGAGGACGAGGACGCTGGCCAAGATCATCGTCTTTTTCGACCGGCGCTTGCTGGACGTGGCGACGCCCCATTGGGCAGAAGGAGATCCCGGGGGAGGTGGTCCCTGCTGCCAGGCCTGTGGCGGTGGTACTTGTTGTTGGAACCCTTGCGGCGGGGTTCCCGGTGGGCAATTCCCTTGCGGGGGAGGTCCCTGATGGTTCTGACTCACTGTGTTGTTCCTCCGAATCAGGAATGTTGCTTCCTTAACCAGAGTAACTGTGCTCCTGGTGCTTGTGTAGTCGTGCTCTTGGTGCTTGCGTAGTCGTGAGGATGGGGAGGGTCAGTCGAACCCAAGGAAACCGAGGAGCTCGTCGGATAGAGGACGCTGAAGAGTGTCGTGACGATGCAATGGTGAGGGGAAACGAAACGAAGAACGTCGCGCCCGGGACGGCGCATCCGTGGAGGAGCAGGCTGGCCCTGCGTGTCCCAGGTCGGGTGCGGTGATCGCATCCTGCTGGCGCGACCTCTTTAGTGGGAATACTTTGCCAAGGGCTCGGTGTTACCCGCGATCACGGTGGTGAAAACCTCCTGACTGGCTTGCTGGTCCCAGAGCATCACGCTCTGGCCACCGCGACTGGCGTTCGCGTCGGAGACCGGCACGCTGAGGGAATATCCGGAACCTGTGGCGGAACTCAGGAACACCCCGGCCCCTCCCACTACTTCACCGAAGCCGGTTTCGGAGCCCCGCAGCAAGGTGTGGGCCGCAGCCATGTTCAGTTTCCAGTAGGAGAAAGGATTGAGAAGGGTCAATGGGTTCAGGGCTTTCTTGGCGACCTTCCCGATCACCTCGCGTTGGCGCATCATGCGACCGATGTCGCCGGTTTGGTCGGACTTGCGCATCCGGACGTACCCGAGGGCGGTTTTCCCGTTGATGTTTTGGCAGCCCGCAGGGAGATCCAGGTGGGCGTCCTTGTCGTTGATGGCCTTTTCCGGGCAGATCTCTATGCCTCCCACCGCGTCCACGGCCTCGACCACGCCCAGGAAGCCAACCTCGAGATAGCCGTCTATCCGGATACCCGTGTTGGACTCGATGGTGCGGATCAGCAGCGGAGCTCCGCCCCACGAGTAAGCAGCGTTCAATTTCGCCTTACCGTGCCCGGGCACATCAACCCAAGAATCGCGGGGCAGTGAAATCATGGCGGATTTCCCGGAGGGAGGTTTGTACAGCAGCATCATGCTGTCCGTGCGTTGCCCCTCGGTGTCTCCGGTGCCGAGTTCGCCGCGCTGCTGTTCGGTGAGTTTGTCGCGCCCGTCCGAGCCCACCAGCAAGACGGCGGTGCCGGGTTGCTCGGCGGGCCGATCACCCCCGGGGGCGGTTTCTATCTTGTTGCCGATGCTCCAGGCATATATGGGAGTTCCGATCATGAATGCCAGCCAGGCGATGACCAGGATGAGAACCAGACGTCTGATCGGATGCCGGAGCTTTGGGCCACGTACTTTCGGAGGTCGGGTGTGTGGTGAGGGCTGGGTGTATCCCAGCGGTTGCTGTGGTGCTGCTGACCGGTAGGGAGTCGGCTGTTCGGTGCTCGGAATATTTCGCGGGTAGGGCTGTGGTTCCGGTCGGGGCGGTGACTGATGGGAAGGGTAGGGCTGTGGTTCCGGTCGGGGGGATGCCGGGTACCCACGATTCTGGTCCGGCCTCTGGTCGCGGCGGTACAACCAGTCAAGGTCGGAATTGTGATCGTGGTCGCTCATGGTATGCAAGGTTACCCTTCGGAAGGATTCGCCAGCTCGGCGGCGTGCCTGCCGGTGAGGCAGTCGCCAGCGGTCCACCCTTGTACAAGGTCCCACGGACGGGGGGTGTGCCAATGGTGCGAATGTCCGGGGTAGGTCGGTTGCGTCGTTCTTGTTGGAAGTGCGACCCGGTGCCATCCTTGTCATTCGTTTCGCTGGCTCGTCGCGGTGATGGTCATTGCGGCTGCCCCATCAGACCGTGGCACCCCGGAATTCCTTGTTGTCTGCCCATGGAGCCGCCATGATTGTCCCCGATGCCGCTGTACGGAACAGGCGCGCCGCTGGGCTCATCCTTCTGACGGTCCTCCTGCCTGGAGCCGCTCAGTACGTGGCGGGAAACCGTAGGGTGGGGCGTGCGGTACTGCGTATCTGGGGGGTGCTTGCGACCTGCGCTCTGCTGGCCGGAGTGGGGTTATTGTTCTGGCGGGGACCGACCATCGGGTTGCTTCTCAACGGGGCAGTCGCTGCGGTCATGAGGGTCATGGTCTGGGTGGTGTTCCTGGGGTGGCTGGCCCTGCTGTTCGACGCCTGGCGTCTGTCGCGTCCACCGGACCTGAAACGCCGAGCCCGTCTGATTCTGACCGGGACGTGTCTCCTCCTGGCCGTGGTGGCCGGTATGGGAACCAGCCTGCTCGCCAGTGCCTTCACCGCCGCCGGGTACGTCTCCGATGTTTTCACGGGTGGTGGCGACAGTCAGGTCAAGCGTGGCCGCTACAACATTCTGCTTCTCGGCGTGGACGCGGCTGCCGACAGGGAGGGGATCCGGCCCGATTCGATCAACGTCGCATCCATCGATGCCGAGACGGGACGTACAGTCGTGTTTGGGCTGCCCCGGAACCTTGTTGGCGTCCCCTTCCCGTCCTCGTCGCCGCTGGCGAAGCTCTACCCTGACGGTTTCCGGTGCGATGAGGAGTGCATGTTGAACGGCGTCTACACCCTGGGGCAGGAACACGCCGACCTCTACCCGGAGAGAGAAGCCGGTCTGGCCGCGATGAAGGAAGCGGTCGCGGAGACCCTGGGAGTGGAGCTCAACTACTACGCCATGGTGGACCTCGCCGGCTTTCAAAACCTTGTTGATGCTATGGGTGGAATCAGCCTCGACATTGGGAAACGAGTGCCCATTGGAGGGGTCGGGTCGGAGATCTACGGCTGGATCGAGCCGGGGAAAAACGTCCACCTCGACGGTTACCATGCGCTGTGGTTCGCCCGTTCCCGGGCCGACTCCGACGACTACGAACGCATGATGCGGCAGAAGTGCGTCATGGCTGCCATGGCTAAACAGCTTGATCCTGGCACCGTCGCGACCAGGTTCGTCGACCTAGCTGAGGCGGGCAGCGACATAGTGCGTACCGACGTGGGAGCGGATCAACTGTCCGAGCTGGTGGGGCTCGCGCTCAGGGGAAAGGCCCTGCCGATCGAATCCGTCAACTTCGCCCCACCTCTGATCCGCACATCCTCCCCGGACTTCGCTCTGATCCGCAGGACCGTGGCCGAGACCATCGAGGCCTCGGAGGCCGAGGATGCATCAGCCACTCCCATGAGCAGCAGCACGTCTTCTCCGGCCAGTGATCCTCCGGCTCCCACAGGGAAGATATCTGCCCCCGGCAGCGGGGCAACCAGCGACAACAGCCCGTCCCCAAGCTCGGTGCCACGTGCCGAAACACCCGTTTGCCGGGTAGGTTGATCGGGTGATTCCCGAACCTGTCAGTGTCGTCATGCCCGTCCGCAACGAGGAACCGCACCTGGAGGCCGCCGTTGGGCGTGTTCTGGCCCAGGGATATGGGGGCGAACTGGAGGTGGTGATCGCGGTGGGCCCAAGCAGTGATCACACCCGGGAGATCGCCGATTCCCTGGCGGCAACTGATGGCCGGATTGTCGTGGTGGACAACCCAACAGGCTTCACCCCGGCCGGCCTTAATCTGGCTATCGAGGCGGCCAGCCATGAGATCATCGTCCGCGTCGACGGCCATGCCGAGCTGTGCCCGGGATACATCACCACCGCGGTGGAAACCCTCCGGGCGACGGGCGCAGCCAACGTTGGCGGCCTGATGGACGCCCAGGGGCGTACCCCCTTTGAACAAGCTGTCGCGGCGGCCTACAACTCACACGTGGGCCTCGGGGGCGGCGGGTTCCACCTTGCCGACACACCAGCGGGGCCGGCGGACACCGTCTTCCTGGGAGTTTTCCGTCGCGACGCCTTGAAGGAGGTCGGTGGTTTCGATGAATCCTTGCACCGCGCCCAGGACTGGGAGCTCAATCACCGGCTCCGTCGTGCCGGCCACCTGGTGTGGTTCACCCCGGAGCTGAGGGTCATCTACCGTCCCCGTTCCAGCCTGCGAGCCCTAGCGAAGCAGTTCCACCTGACAGGAAGGTGGCGACGGGAGGTCATCAGACGACACCCCGATACCGCGAACCTCCGCTACCTCGCTCCACCCGCCGTCGTCTTGGGCACGAGTATTGGACTGGGAGCCGGAATAACCGGGGTGTGGCTGCGCCGGCCCTGGCTGGCCGCCATGCTTCTTTTCCCGATGCTGTACTTGGGTTTCCTTGTCCTCGCGACCCTGACCATGCGCGGTGTGCCGGCGGCAGCGCGACTCCGCTTGCCCGTGGTGTTGGCAACCATGCACATGGCCTGGGGAACTGGGTTCCTCAAGGGGCTTCCTCGACACGGGTGAGAAGGGCCTTCTCCTCGCTGGAGATCCGGGAAATACGCTCGGATGAGGCACCAGTCACCACGACCGTTGAGCCACCCCCCAGCACCGGGTAGACCAGTAGCATTCGCACGCTCTCCCAACCCGGAGGCGGATCCGTGAACAGGAGCCGCTGATCCGATCCCGGGAAACGCTCCAGTTCAGCACGGGTGATGTCCGGTAGCCATGCAGGAGCGTCTGGAGAAACGGGTTCCACCCAGTGGACGTCCGATTCTGCCAACACGTCCGCGTAGTCTGTGCATTCCGTGGGCAGATCCGGGAGGCCCAGCCCGAGGGGATGCAGCGAACACATCACGGTGACGGGGCCTCTGGTGTCACTCGCCGGGCCAACCACTGTGAGCACCGCTTCGCCGTCGTTTCGTGCGGCCACGGGGCACCCGCGTTGCCAGATCGCGGCAACCCACACCGCAGTTACCCAGTGCCCAGGGCTGGTGTTGACCAGATCTAGATGAACGGGTTCCCCTGCCTCCACACCGAGACCGTCCAGCATGTTGACGGTCTTGTCCACCCAGTTCGTGAAAGTCGTTCCGGACAACTCGACTCGGGAGCCGGAAGCCTCGTCGTAATGGGTGAACAACGGCGATGCCCCGGGGCGTGCGCCAAGTTTCTCGATGAACATGGTCTCCGATGCTAGAGGTGCGCATCAGCCTTGCCAGCATGCATTGGTGAAATTCGCCCGGGGGGTCGTGCTGGTTGACGGGCGTTGGACCTGGCTGGTCGTTATCCGCATGTAGCAGCCTCGTAGTTTTCTGTTATGCGTTGCAGGATGCCACAAGCCAACTAAAGTCCTGTCATGCGTTACGTGGTGATAATGGCGGGCGGCTCGGGTACGAGGCTGTGGCCCCTCTCGAGACAGGGAACGCCCAAGCAACTTCTGGAGCTTTTTGACGGTCGGAGTCTCCTCCGACTTGCGTATGAACGGGTGGCAGGCCTGCTGCCTGACGATCGGATTCTCGTGTGCACATCCCGTACCTATGTGGATGTCGTTGCCCGACAGCTTCCCGAACTGCCGAGGGAGAATCTGCTCGGGGAACCCGTTGGCCGTGATTCGTTGAGTGCCGTCGCATGGTCTGCTGCGATCCTCGAGCAACGTGACTCGGAAGCCGTCGTCGCCATGCTGAGTGCCGATCACATCATCACCCCCGTTGAAGGGTTTCGTGCCACTCTGGAGCGTGCCTTCAGCGTGGCGGAGGTCAGATCTCGGGCCTTGGTGACGATGGGAGTTGTCCCGACTGAGGCTCACACGGGATTTGGGTACCTGCATCGCGGCGGATGCGTCGATGAAGAACTGGATGCCTGGCAGGTCTCGGAGTTCAAGGAGAAACCGGAGCTTCACGTGGCCGAGCGTTATTTGGCCTCGGGGGAGTACTGGTGGAACGCCGGGATGTTCGTATGGCGTGTCAGAACTTTGCTGGAACAGCTGGAGACGCTGGTGCCGGACACCGCCGAAAAAGTGCGCAGGATCGCTGCGCACAATGAGCTCCTTGATGAGCTGTTCCCCACCCTTCTCAAAACCTCCATCGATTATGCGGTCATGCAGCCGGTCTCACACGGCAAGGGCAGCGCAGAGGTGCTAGCAGTTGGGCTGGATGTCTCCTGGAAGGACGTCGGTAGTTACCAGAATCTCGCCGAGCAGTTCCTAGCGGACAAGCACGGAAATCGGGTTGATGGGCGAAGTGTGAGCCTGGATTCTTCCGGGTGTGTGATCATCAACACCGCTGGTGGGAGGCATGTTGTGGCAACCATGGGGCTCCGGGACATGCTTGTCGTTCACACCAGAGAAGCCACTCTCGTTGCTCCTCTGGCGGAGACCGGGCGGATCCGTGAGCTGGTGGAGTTGGTGCGCGAAGGACACGGAGCTGAATACGCCTGACATGTGGGTTCGTGGACAAATGATGTTGGGGTGAGCATCGGGCATGAACCCGCAGGAGGAGCGTGGGACGCGTGCACTTGACCAAACGGAGGACAGAAGGGAACCCGGATCGGAGCTATTCGCCTATCTGGCGCGGGTAGGATTAGACCATACCTTCAACCTTCAACTTAATCTGCCATCGAGGGTTTCGGTTCTCGAGGCGGTGATGGTCCATCAAAGCGGAGGGCGTTTCGATCGTGACGGTCGATGGCGGTCCTGACGGTGCGGAGTAAGTGGTTTCTCTTTGGGGTTCCATCTCTGGCGGGTGGCGAACGGTTGGGGAGATGAAGTGGATTTGTCCGCCCGGTTTGGCGCAAGCCGACTCGCCGGACGGGCTTGACGCGAAGGAACCGCACGTGTGTAATTTGGGCCAGAGAGGGGGCAAAATGGACGACATCTGGACGTTGGGGGTGAACGCCGAAGATGAATTCGCCTGGCACCAGCATGCATTGTGTGCACAGACGGATCCTGAGGCATTTTTCCCGGAGAAGGGGGGGTCAACCCGCGAGGCGAAGCGCGTGTGCTCAAGTTGCACGGTTCGCGCTGAATGCTTGGAGTACGCGTTGGCCAATGATGAACGTTTCGGGATTTGGGGTGGACTGTCGGAACGTGAGCGGCGAAAGCTGAAGCGTCAGGCCATCTGAAACAGTTGCCTGACTCGTCGCATCGCCGGTTGGGCTATCGTCAGGGGTGTGTCCCCCGAGGATCGGGGGCCTGCTGACAGGAGGAACCGGCTTGACGAGTCAGGCAATGGCAGACGACCTCTGGGCCTGGATCGACGAAGAGTCGGATCCCGAGCCGGTTGAAGCGATAGATTCCCGCATGGTGGCCGCGGTGATGGTGGTTCACAACGCGGAGGAATGGCTGCCGCGTCAGCTACGAGCTCTTGCTGCCTTGAATCCCCGCCCGGCGATGTTGGTGGCGGTCGACAATGGGTCAACCGACTCCTCCCGGCACCTGCTGGAGAAGGCTCGTGCATCGGGGATCATCAGCGGTGTCATTGATGGCAACAAAAACCTTGGCTTCGGTGCAGCGGTTGCCGCTGCGATACCTCCTGACGCGCCGTGGATCTGGTTGCTGCACGACGATTCTGCTCCTCGCCCCAACGCGTTGGGGCAGCTGTTGCAGGGAGCGGCCAGAACGGGGGCGGCAGTTCTGTACCCGAAGCTGCTCCAGCCACGTCGCCGCAACTATCCAGAGACGCTCGCCGAGATCGGGCAGTCGATCACTCGGACAGGCCGGCGCGTGGCCATCGTCGACAACGGGGATATCGACCAGGGGCAGGAGGTCTCTGAACCCGTCCTTGGAGGCTCCACAGCTGGCATGCTGATCCGCGGCGACGTGTGGCGCCACCTCGGTGGCTTGGCGCCGGAACTGCCGCTGCACCGCGACGGGGTGGACTTCGGGTGGCGTGCCAATGAAGCTGGGTACAAGGTCGTGACGTGGCCAGAAGCCGCCCTGACTCATCGCCAATCTGGCAGGACAGGAGAGCGACGTGGCGCTCTTGCGCGGGAAGCACACGAGATCGACCGTCTCGCCGCTCTTCGCGTGGCGGCTGCCCGCGGCGTGAAACCGGCTTCGATCGCTCGGCTGGTTCTCGGGAGCTGGTTTCGCGCCGTCGGTTTCCTCCTGGCAAAGTCTCCTAGGCTCGCGGGGGCCGAGCTGCGAGCCGCTCGCAGATTCGCGTCAACCCGTCCCCAGGTGAAAAGCTTGGCAGCCCGGTCGATGGGCAGTGACGACGTTTCCCGGTTGCTTCCCAGACGTTACTGGTCCGTGCGCAATGCGCTCGATCGACTGGGCGCGGACCTGGCCGACCGCTACCGGGACTTCACGAACCAGGAATCCGGTTTCAGTATCGACGAGATGACGGGGGATGATTTCGCAGGGGGGCCTTCCCAACGCAGGTTCCTGGCTCCCCTGACGATCCTGACATTGTTGCTGCTGGTGGCTGGGGGAGTGGCCCTGCGAAATCTGCTCGGGCTTGGGGATGTCTTCGGCGGCGGTTTGCTCCCAGCGCCCGAGAACATTGGGAAGGCATGGGACGCCGCACTGAGTCCGACCGCCGGCATTGCGGGCTCCGATGCGCCGTGGCTCATGATTGGGGCCCTACTGTCCACTCTCTCGTTCGGTAGTCCGCAGTTGCTGGTTTTTCTGGCTCTGGGGTTGGCGCCTCTCCTGGCAGGCCTGTCCGCACACGCTTTCTTGCGTCGCTTCGAGGTGCCTCTTACCACGTCGGCGATTGCAGCAGGCACATGGGCGGGAGCCGTGATCCTGCTTGGCCTGGTGACGGCTGGCGATGCGGCGGGCATGATGCTCGCAATCGTCCTGCCGCAGCTGGCCTCTTCCATCCAGCGGATGGCCGTCGACGACAGCCTCGGAGCCGAACGGCTCCGGGCACCCGCCAGCACAGCGGCCTGGTTGCTGGTCGGCTCCACCGCCTGGCCGGTGCTGCTGATCTTGGGGATTCTCGGCGGGATCATCTGGGTGATCCGGGATCGTTTCGTCTGGTTGCCGGTGCTGATTGCACTCGTTCTTCCGACAATTTTCCTGGCTCCGTGGATTCCATCACTGGTCACCCATCCGAGCCGTCTTCTCACGGGACCCGACCCATTGGCCTGGCCCGCGTGGACACCGGCCTCGTTGGCCACTCTTTTCGGACGGATCCTGCCCTCCGGGTTGCCGCTGTGGGCAAACATCGCTTTCTTTGCGGTTCTGGGAGTGGCGGCAGGCTACGCCATCTGCACAGTCCGGAGTACACGAATCCGTTTGCTCTCGATAGCTGGGATTGGGCTGCCGCTCATCGCGGGGGTAGTGCTCTCCCGGATTGCATTGCCGGTCAACGGTGGGGAGGCGCGGGCCCTGCTCTCGGGGTGGGCCCTGCTGACGGTGGCGGGTCTGCTCGCTCCGGTCGTCGCCATGAGGCTCCGGGACGAGAAGGCACGAGTGGATCTGCGTGTCCTGCTCGCCTGTCTCACCACGGTCTCGCTGCTGGCCACTGGGGTTTGGGCCGTGATCGGTTTTGGAGGCCCCGTCTCCAACCATCCTTCCGAGCTTGGATTCGCCCGCGGCGTGGTGGTTTCGGAGCGTCAGACCCGAGTCCTGATGATTGAGACCAAACCTGACGGGGGTCTGAGATGGAACGTGGTCGATTCTTCCCAACCCGGCTGGGGTACAGCCGAACGCAACCTGGCAGGCGCTTTCCATGATGAATTCGCGGCTCTCGTGCAGTTGCTCGGAGGCGGTGATGCACCGGAGAACCTGACCGATCGTTTGCAGGACCTCGGCGTCAGCCACGTATGGATGAAGGGATTCAGCCCCGAACAGCTGGCAGCCGTTGGAAACGCCGCAGGTCTGACACGTTCTCCGGTGGACGGGGGAACCGTCATCTGGACGGTGGTGGAACTCCCCTCTCGCGTGCACATCGTCGATGAGAATGGCAGCAGGGCCATCCTGGACGGGACTGTCACAGCTGCTGCCACCGAACGTCGCCTGGTGCTTGCCGAACCTCCCGACGATCGCTGGCGAGTTCGCATCGATGGGCAGGAACTCACCCCGCTTCCCGGGAGTGAGAAGGTGACCTTCGTCGTTCCTGCTGGGCTCGAGGGAAAGGTGACCTGGGGCATGACGCCGACATGGTGGATGGTTGGCCTGCAGGTCGGTGTCATCGTGCTGATCATCGGCCTGGCTGCTCCCACGATCGGAGGCTCCTCGGGAGCCCGGCGCGGACTGGAGGACTGAAGATGCGACGCGTGATCGAGACGCTGGTGGGATTCGCGATTCTGACCGGTGTTGTCATCGGGATAACCGCCCTGACCCCGGCTGAACTACCGCGTGTCACCACGGTCGAGGCGATTCGCTCCACAAAGGTGGTGTGCGTACCTGCTGCTGCAGGTGCGACCGTGATGGTGGACAGCACCACCACGGTCACCCCTTTGGGTGGGGCGACCACGCAGACGAACCGTGCCGTGCTCACGGGGCAGGAGACCTCCGTGGTTGCCGAGGGAACTGATGATCCCATGGGTAGCACAATCGCTGGAGCTGATGGGGTGCGGACCCTGACCCAGTGCGTGAAACCTGCTTCCCGAGGTGTGATCGCGCTTCCCGCGACGGCGGACACACAGCTCAAGATTGTCAACCCGGACGCATCCGAGGCGGCGATCGACCTCACCCTTTACGGCGCTGAAGGCGAGATCCAGTCATTGGGGGCAAGGGGGATTACGCTCGCAGCCTACGAGGAGCGTGTCATCGCCCTGTCAGTTCTGACCAAGAAGGCGACTCCGGTCGGGGTGTCATTCCAGGCCAGCCGGGGGCGGGCCGCGGTGATGGCGATCACCCAGACCCAGAGCAGCGGAACCGCAGCCGGGCCTTCCCAACTGGGAACCTCCCATCTGCTTCCCGGGATACCGGCCGGGGCAACCAGCTCCGTGGTCGTGCTCGCCAATCCCGGCGAGACGCGGATCACCGCCAACCTGACGGCCTACGGAACCACTCCCGCCTACCACCCCCAAGGCGGCGAGAACATTAGCGTTCCACCGCATGCAAGCGTCTCGGTGTCCCTCGAGAATGCACTGCTGGGTGAGGCATCGGCCATACAAGTGAACTCCGACGCACCTGTGATGGTCGGCATGGCTTTCACCCTGGGGGATTCCGCGCAGGTGGCTCCAGTCGCGGCGGGAACAGCGCTAGGTGCCTTCACCCCAGCCGGCGGGACATTGCAATTGACGAACCCGGGAGAGCGCGACATACAGGCCACGGTCACGGCCACTGGTGCTGACGGAGCTGAGGAGAGAACAACAGTAACGGTGGGAGCCGGACAGACCGTCGTCCACAAGGTCCCCACCGCTACGGAACAGGGGCAACGGATCGTGGTCAACTCCGATCAGCCGTTGTTCGGAGCCGTCGTCTCCTCCGGGGACACAGGGTCCTGGGCGGCTCCCCTGGAATCGATGACCGGGGGAGAAACTCCGCCGCTAGCGGCCGAACTTGACCCCGGGCTGCACTGACTGAAGAGGTATGTGATCCTCAGTCGTCCCAGTCAGTCGGTTCGTGCCCCAGTAAGTCGCTGACAGGACGTCCTGTCAGAGCGCTCAACTGCTCCACGATCGTGCGGTGGACCAAGGCGCGTAGCGCTGCACGGTTGCTGGCGCGGTGCTCAAGTGGTCGTTCGTAGATCACGATCTGGGCGGGGCGACCCTTCGACGGTTCTAGTGCGGCCGACATCGGGACCCGGTCACCGGACCAAGCGGTTTTGAGCAGGGGAACATCTTCGACCCCCACGACCGTACCGTTGAGGGCGTGTGGGTCGGCCTCGGCGATGGTGGCAAGCGCCTGCTTGACACACTGGTTGAAGTATTCGATTCGGCTCAAGGGGCGCAGCGGCACGGTTTTGTGATTGTGAGAATCCGGCAGGGCAACAGGTCCGTGCATTCCCCGGTCGTGACGGTCGCGGTTGCGTGGCATGCGGCAACTCTAGCTGCGGAAAGCGATAAACTTCGATGGTGCGTCGTTGTTCCCGGACTGCCTGTGGTCTACCCGCCGTGGCCACGCTCACCTATGTGTACGCGGACTCGATGGCAGTGCTCGGGCCGCTTTCCGATGTCGTGGTGCCCGGGGCTTTCGATCTCTGTGCCGAGCACGCCTCCCGCACATCCGTTCCGATGGGGTGGGAAGTGATTCGGCTCCCCCTGGACCACAGACGCAGCGAACCAGAAGTTGACGATGAGCTCGTGGCTCTCGCCAACGCTGTTCGAGAGATCGGGTTACGTGAAGAAGAGGATGTTCCGACCACTCCCGTGGAACGCACTCCGGCCCCGAAACCGAAACCGCACCCCACCGGCCGGCGAAAAGGCGGGCATCTACGTCTGCTTCCCACCGTGGAATGAGCCATGCGAGAGGCGCTGAACGGTAAGCTCGGGGTGTGCTTAAGGAGCAGATCTTCAAGGCTAATGACATCCGTGGTGTTGTGACGGGGGCGAACCCGGAGCTGGATCTTGACGGAGCCCGTCGGTTGGGTGCTGCTTTCGTTGACTTGCTCGGCCTCTCCGGTGAAACCTTCGTGACGGGTCGCGACATGCGGCAACTCGGAGAGGAACTGGCCATGGCTTTTGCAGACGGAGCGCGCAGGGCGGGAGCATCGATCATCCACCTCGGGCTCACGTCCACGGATCTGCTGTGGTTCGGGTCTGGACATCTTGGGTTGCCCGGAGTGCAGTTCACCGCAAGTCACAACCCGGCGCGGTACAACGGCATGAAATTCTGCCTGGCCGGCGCCTCTCCCGTGCACCCCGATTTCACCGCTGACCTGCGGGAACGTGCAAAGACTGTGAGTATCGGAGACAAAGTCGTGGGTGACTACGAGGAACGCGACCTGACCGCAGATTTCGTGGCGCATCTCGACCGGCTGGTGCCGGTCGCCGGGAAACGACGGATCAAAGTGGTTGTGGACGCTGGGAACGGGATGGGGGGACTCATCGTTCCCGCGGTCCTGGCCGATCGCAATGTGGAACTGATCGGTTTGTACATGGAGCCGGATGGCACCTTCCCGAATCATCCTGCGAACCCTCTGGAACCAGAGAACCTGGTGGATGCGTGCTCCGCGGTGCGTGAGCACTCCGCCGATCTTGGTCTGGTCTTCGACGGTGATGCTGATCGATGTTTCCTGATCGACGAACGCGGTGAGGTGGTTGATCCATCGGTGATCACTGCAATGATCGCGGTTGCTGAACTTTCCAAGGAAACTGGGGGAGTGGTCGTCGTCAATGCGATCACGTCACAGGCGGTGGCCGACGCGATGGCCGGGCTCGGACGCGTGGAGGTCTCGCGCGTGGGACACACCTTCGTCAAGGCGCTCATGGCCAGCGAAAACGCCATTTTCGGTGGAGAGCACTCCGCTCACTATTACTTCCGTGACTTCTGGGGAGCCGACACTGGTGTGCTAGCCGCTCTTCACATCCTGGAACAACTTCGTATCTCGACCGAACCCCTGTCAGCGCTCGCCGCCCGATTTGACGGCTACCGGCGTTCCGGTGAAATCAATTCCACCGTCACCGATCACCGAGTCGTGATGGAACGCGTCGCTGAGGCGTTCGAGGGACGAGGCGACGTTGAGTATTGGGATGGGTTGACCATCCGCGATGAACAGGCCGGATGGTGGATCAACTTGCGCCCCTCCAACACGGAACCGTTGCTTCGACTCAACGTCGAGGCCCGGGACGCAGAAACCATGGCCCGGTTGCGGGATGAAGTGCTGACGCTTGTCCGCGGGGAAGAAGGAGAAAACGATGACTGAGGCCACCACGGAACTGTCCACGGAGTTCCTGGCCATCGCGGCTTGTCCGGCGTGTCATGCCAAGTTCGCCGTTGACTACGAGCGTTCCGAACTGGTGTGTACATCCGCCTCCTGTGGGCTGGCCTACCCTGTGGAGGATCGCATCCCGGTCCTGTTGATCGACCAGGCGCGAAACACCCAGTGAGGTTCTTGGATGTCTCGTACGTGGTTCGATGACTCCCGCCTGGAAGCCGATGATCTTACTGACGATGAGTCGCTGTGGTGGCTCGCATCAGCCGGCGCCCGAATCAGGCGTGCCGCTTTGAGCGAGCCCGCTGGGCGACTTGCCCGCGCGGATCGACCTCGTGGAGTGATTGTGCTGGGCGCAGAAGCGAGGTTGGTGCGAGCTGTTCTGGAGCCCGCCTGTCCTGTGCCTTTCATGGCGTGGCCCGGGCCGGCTCTGCCTGCGTGGGTCGGGCCGCTTGACCTGGTGGTTGCGCTCGGTTCCCACGACGCCCCGACGTGGGAGGTTCGCTGCCTGGCTGAAACCGTTCGCAGAGGAGCCACCGTCATAGTTGCCGCTCCGGAGGAGTCAGCGCTGGCAGCGGTGAGCAAGGGCTCGCTGACCACCCACCTGCCCACCCCGCCCGACGACCCCATGGCCGCGGCCATCGCGGTGCTGGCGTTGCTGGGCCAGCTAGAGCTAGGACCCGCGGTAGACGTTGAGCTCGCCGCGTCGGCCGCAGATGCCGTCGCGGTTCGTTGCTCTCCAGCGCGTCCCCTCGGGGACAACCCGGGCAAGGATTTGGCTGTGGGGCTGGCCGATTCGTTTCCCCTGGTGTGGGGAGGTACGACGTTGGCGGGGCGTGCCTCCCGGCGGATCGCTGAGACGTTGCGGCGGGCCAGCGGTCGGGTTGCTCTGGCAGCGGATGCGGAGGAACTGGAAGCGGTGCTGCTCGGCACGCCCCGACGAGACGTGTTCACCGACCCCTTTGAACAGGACGCCGAGATCGGTCCTGCATTGCTGCTGCTCGACGCGGACCAGGTGCCGGAGCCGATGACAGAGACTGCCCGAAGGTTGACACGCCTGGCTGACGGCGTCGGGGTGCGGGTTTGCCACATCAGTTCCGGCATGGCGGAGCTGGGAGCCTCAGACGTGGAGCGCTACGTCACTCTGCTGCTCCAGGGACGTTACGCCGCCACTTATCTGGGTATCGGCCTGGGCGGGGCTAAGAACAGATAGCAGAAGACAGGAAGACCGGGGAAAAGTCATTCGAAGAGCCGGGAAACAGCACCCAACCTCCGGCTCGTCGAACATGGCAGCAGGCTCGGGCGTAGACTCCGGGACGTGACATTCGACTTCCGTGTAGCAGACCTGTCCCTGGCTGATTTCGGTCGTGAGGAAATCACTCTCGCCGAACATGAGATGCCTGGCCTGATGGCCATGCGTGAACGATATGCGGCGTCGAAACCTCTGGCAGGTGCTCGCATTGCGGGATCGATCCACATGACTGTCCAGACCGCGGTGCTGATCGAAACCCTCGTGGCGCTCGGCGCAGAGGTGAGGTGGGCCTCCTGCAACATCTTCTCCACTCAGGACCACGCAGCGGCCGCCGTCGTTGTCGGCCCGGACGGCACTCCTGAGGACCCCAGGGGCGTGCCCGTTTTCGCGTGGAAGGGTGAAACGCTCCAGGAGTACTGGTGGTGCACCCGCCAGATCCTCGACTGGCCTGGCGAGACGAACCCCAACTTGATCCTCGACGATGGCGGTGACGCCACCCTGTTCGTTCACGAAGGCGTCGCGGCCCAGCGCGCTGGGGTAGTGCCCGCCGACGACCCAGCAGATCCGGAGGAGACTCTGGTCGTCAAGGCTGCCCTGCGGGATGCGTTGGGCCAGCTGGACTTCGAGAGCCTTGCCGCAGGCATCCTCGGGGTCACGGAGGAAACCACCACTGGCGTCCACCGCCTCTACGAGATGCATCGCAACGGTGCCCTGTTGTTCGGGGCCATCAATGTCAACGACTCAGTAACCAAGTCCAAGTTCGACAACAGGTACGGCTGCCGTCACTCCTTGGTCGATGGCATCAACCGTGCTACCGACGTCCTGATTGGTGGCAAGGTGGCCGTGGTCTGCGGTTACGGTGATGTGGGCAAGGGGTGTGCCGAGTCGCTGCGCGGCCAGGGGGCTCGGGTCATCGTCACCGAGGTGGACCCGATTTGTGCCCTGCAGGCGGCGATGGACGGATTCCAGGTATCGAGGCTCGAATCGGTGGTGGGAATCGGCGACATCTTCGTCACCGCAACTGGGTGCCGCGACGTCATCCTCGAGGAGCACATGGCCAGGATGAAACATCAGGCCATCGTCGGCAACATCGGGCACTTCGACAACGAGATCGACATGGCCGGGCTCGCAGCTCGGAAGGACGTGACGAAGACCGAGATCAAACCGCAGGTGGCCAAATGGGTCTACCCAGACGGGCACGCTGTGATCGTATTGAGTGAGGGGCGGTTGTTGAACCTCGGAAACGCGACGGGGCACCCGTCTTTCGTGATGAGTAACTCGTTCACCAACCAGGTGTTGGCCCAGATGGAACTGTTCCTCAGGCCCGAGTCCTACCCACCCGGCGTGTATCTGCTTCCGAAACACCTGGACGAGGAGGTCGCGCGTCTCCACCTGCCGTCGTTGGGAGTGGAGTTGAGCACCTTGACCCAGGCGCAGGCCGACTACCTGGGGGTTCCGGTGGAAGGCCCATTCAAGTCTGAGCACTACCGTTACTGATCTACTGGGTGTGGCCCGGTGGTTCGGGCCACACCCGCGGATGCGGTCACTTCTCGGGATCGCCCGGTTTCATGGACTGCCAGATTTCTTTGCACTCCGGGCACACCGGGTACTTGTCCGGGTTCCTGGAGGGGACCCAGACCTTTCCGCACAGAGCCACAACGGGGGTGCCGGTCAACCTGGCCTTTTCCAGTTTCTTGGCCGGCACGTAGTGGCTGAATCGTTCGTGGTCATCGGAGTCCCGCAGTTCGGCGCGTTCGTCCAGAACCGTCTGGGAACCGGGGGCAATCTCACTCATGAAATCAATCCTAGACGCTGGAGAACATCGTGAATACCAGATCCCGTAGCGAGGGCACCACGGGGCTGCTGGTGGGGCTGCTGTTGGCGGTGTTCGCCATCGCTTTCCAGATGATTGGGGTCGCAGCGGCCCTGCCCGAAGCGATGCGCTCCCTCGAGGCTGTCGCTCTCTACCCGTGGGCCTTTTCCATGGCCGTGACGGGAATGTTGATCTCGATCCTGGTGGCTGGGCGGCATTGTGACCGGCACGGGCCGTTGGTCTCCATGGGACTGGGGTTTGGTGCGATGCTCCTGGGACTCACCGCAGGTTCTCTCGCCACGGATGTCTGGATGCTGCTGGCGGCCCGACTCGTGCAGGGCCTGGGAGCTGGAGCCATCAACCTGACCCTCTACGTGGTCATAGCACTTGCGTTTCCCGCGGGACGACGTCCGGCAGTACTTGCGATGCTCAGTTTCTGCTGGGTGCTTCCTGCGTTCCTGGGACCACCGATCTCGGCTGCTCTGGTGGCGGTGAACTGGCGTCTTAATTTTGCCGTGACGGTGCCCTTGCTGCTGGTCGCCGCCGTCCTGACCTGGCCGCATCTGAAGGCCGTCCAGGAGCGCAGTGAGCCAGATCCCGAAGCGCCCGGGGCTGTTGTGTGGGCAGTGGTGGCGGTGGCTGGAGCGCCGGCTCTGCTGCAGCTGGCCGGTCAAGGCATCGGACACTGGAGCCTGCTGGCGGCGGTCGCAGGATTCGTGGCCTTGGCAGTGGGACTGCCGAAAGTGCTGCCTTCACGGGCCAGAGACCTGAGAAACGGGCTCGGCCCCATTATCGCCAGTCGCGCAGTCCAGACCGGGGCCTTCTACGCGGGAGAGGCGTTTCTCCTGCTTGGCCTGCAAAACCTGAAAGAGCTCGACACCTTGCAAGCGGGGCTGGCCCTGACCATAGGAAGCCTTGGATGGAGTTTCGGCTCCTGGCTTCAAGCTCGGATGCGGCTGCGCCGCGACCGCATCATCACCACCGGGACCTGTCTCGTTGCCCTCGGGATGGCGGGGATTGTGATTTTCCTGACGTGGCTGGGGGTGCCGTTGTGGATCGGGGTGGCGGCCTGGACTCTTGCCGGGTGTGGGATGGGGTTGACCGTCTCCAGCACCGCGGTGGCGACCATGGCGCTGTCCGGCCCGCAGGATCAGGGACGCAACACCGGCGCCCTGCTGGTGGCCGAGTCAATCGGGACCTCGGTGATGACCGCGCTCACTGGGGCCTGCTATGCGGTGCTGCTCGCGGAGGGCGTGCCTGCTTTCGGATGGATCTTTCTCACGCTGTTGGTGGCATCGGTGCTTGCCATTGTCGCCTCGCTGCGAATCGGACCAGTTCATGATGATGTGGGATGAAGGACACGACCGTCGGACCCGGTGGTTTCCTCCGGTTCAGGATGGCATCCTTGTGGCCATGCACTATTCCGCCCCGCAACCATCCGCTGGGTGGTATCCCGACCCAGCAGGTTCCGGTGATGAGCGTTACTGGGACGGCGCCAGCTGGTCCGACGTTACCCGGCCCGATAGTCGTTCGGCGAAACCCATCGACTACGGTGGCGTGGGAATCTACAGCACGATCACGCAGCCTTGGGGAGGGGTCAGATACGCGAGCTGGGGGGCGCGGGTTGCTGCCCGCATCCTCGATGGGCTGATCCTGGTCATCCCCTCCTACCTGCTTATCGAGCTGCTGACCCCAGGCCTCTACGAACGCTTCGAGGCCTGGATGTACGAGCTGATCAAAGCAGCGCAGGCCGGAAAGAGCTACCCGGGTGAAATTCCCCTGGAACTCCTCAACTCCCTGACGACCGCGGGGATTGCCGTCATGGTGCTGGGTGTTCTGTACCGGGCTCTCTTCATTGCTGGCTTCGGTGCCACCGGGGGGAAAATGGCGTTGCGCATCCACGTGACCCGGATCGATGATTCTTCCGTGCGGGCCCCCGGGTTCGCGCGTGCCTTGGCGCGAACCCTGGCGGACGAACTCATTGGTTACTTCGGTGGCATCCTGTTTTTCCTGCCGACGCT
>ERZ773060.226-NODE-226-length-24109-cov-464.5_pt1 | contig 24109 bp, 21 predicted proteins | sample MGYA00580628_ERZ773060 | MGnify/ENA primary metagenome ERZ773060 (study PRJEB29015, sample SAMEA2738019) | human oral metagenome | biome: human oral; feature: human-associated habitat; material: dental | place: China | collected 2045 ... | reverse complement strand
GCGGGATGTCCTTCGGCTGGCTGCGCTTCCAGATCGCCGCCGTCCCGCTCGGCGTCGCCGCCGCCGGCTACCTGGCCGGCGTCCTGACCGGCGGGGCCCGGCCCGGTCGTGCGCGCCGGGCGGGAGCCGCCGCCCTGACTCTGGCGATGGTCGCCTCCCTGCCGCTGGCCTGGAGGGCCGAGCGGAACCCGAGGCTGGCCCGCGAGGAGTCCCGGGCCGTCGACGTCGCGGCCGCAGGCCAGTACCCGATGGAGCGGCGCGTCGCCGCCGACATCGCGGCGATGGGCCTGGGCCGCGGCGCCGTCATCACCGACGTCGCCTACTCGTTCCCCGTCGTCCTGAGCGCCGAGGACCCGCGGGTCTACGTCATCACCGTCGACGGCGACTTCGACGCCCTCCTGGCGGATCCTCTTCTGAACGGGGTGTCCTACGCCCTCCTCGCCTCCCCCGACACGGCCCCGGCCGACGCCGTCGCCGAGCGCTACCCGGGCATGTGGGAGGACGGCGCCGGCCGGGCCGAGATGGTGCGGCAGTGGAGCGACGGCCGCGGGCTGACCTGGCGGCTGTACCGCTTCACCGGCTGAGACGGCGGCGGTTCCGCGGCGCGTGCCGGTGACCGCCCGGGTCCGGGGGCGGACTACCGTTGTGCGGGTGATGGATCGTCGGTGCTCGCGCAATGGCTGCAACGAGCGTGCAGTCGCCACCCTCACGTTCGCCTATGCCGATTCCACGGCCGTCCTCGGCCCGCTCGCCGTCTCCGCCGAGCCGGGAAGTTACGACCTGTGCGCGCGCCACGCGGAGTCGATGAGCGTGCCGAGGGGCTGGGACGTCATCCACGTCGAGGCCCCGGACGGCCGGCCGCCGACCCCCGACGAGGACGACCTGCTCGCCCTGGCCAACGCCGTCCGCGAGGTCGGGCTGGCCGAGGAGCCGGCCCCGGCGGCGCCCGACGAGAGCGGCGTCGTCGAGCTGGCCCACCGCGGGCACCTGCGCGTCATCGCGGACCGGCGGCGCTGAGCCCCGGGTCCGGCCGGCCCTCCCCGCCTGGTGGCCCCCGGCTCGTCCCCGATGATCCCCCGTCCCCGCGGGAGGAGCCGGGCCGTCCCCCTCCGCTGGTCTAGGGTGGCTGCCATGGTTCACGAGCTCAGCGAGGGCTTCCCCGCCCTCATCGCCTTCGACCTGGACGACACCCTCGCCCCCAGCAAGTCGCCCCTGCCGGCAGGGATGGGCGCCGCGCTGCGCGCGCTGCTGGCGGTGCGTCCCGTGTGCATCATCTCGGGCGGACAGTTCGGCCAGTTCAGGTCCCAGGTGCTCGACCGCCTGCCCGCCGACGCCGACCTGGGCGGGCTCCACCTCATGCCCACCTGCGGCACCCGTTACATGCGCTTCGTCGACGGCGCCTGGTGCGAGCTGTACGCCCACGACCTCGAACCCGACCAGCGGCGGGCCGCCATCGACTCGATCGAGCACCGCGCCGCCGAACTCGGCCTGTGGGAGCCCGACGGGACCGTCGACGGCGAGCGGATCGAGGATCGCGGCAGCCAGATCACCTACTCGGCGCTCGGCCAGGAGGCCCCCGTCGACGCCAAGAGGTCCTGGGACCCCGACGGCGCCAAGCGCGAGGCCCTGCGCGCGGCGATCGCCGGCGACCTGCCCGGCCTCGAGGTGCGGGCCGGCGGCTCGACCTCCATCGACATCACCCGCCGCGGCATCGACAAGGCCTACGGCATCAACCAGCTGTCCGCCCAGACCGGCATCCCGCTCACCGGGATCCTCTTCGTCGGCGACCGCCTCATGCCGGGCGGCAACGACCATCCGGTGCGCACCATCGGCGTGCCCTGCCACCAGGTCGCCGACCACCACGAGACGCTCGACTACCTGGGCGCCCTCATCCCCGTGCTCGCCGCCGGGCGCCGTCCCGGCGACGAGCTGCTCGACCTGCTCGAGCCCCTCGCCTGAGGCGCGCCGGGGGAGCCCGGTCGCGCCGAGGGGCGTCCGCGATGGGGCATCATGGACCCTGAACGCAACGAAGGAGCCAGCAGATGCCCGCTGAGGCCGATGTGATCCTGTCCCCCGATTTCCTGCAGATCGCGGCGTGCCCGAGCTGCCACGCCAAGCTCGCCGTCGACTACGACAGCAACGAGCTCCTGTGCACCGACACCGGCTGCGGCCTGGCCTATCCGATCGTCGACGGCATCCCCGTGCTGCTCATCGACGAGGCCCGTCCGACCCCGTCCAGGTGAGCGGATGAGCGACTTCGACGACTCCCTGCTCGATGACCAGGAGGCCCTCACCCGCGTCGACGCGCCGCTGCGCGCCCTCGCCGGCACCGGCGCCCGCATCCGCATGGACGCGGCCGAGCTCGTCCGACCCGACCTCGGCCCCGGCTACCGCCCCCGCGGCGTCGTCATCGTCGGCCCGGAGTCGCGCCTCGTGCGCGCCCTGCTCGAGCCCTGCTGCCCGGTGCCCGTCGTGGCCTGGCCGTTCGCCGGGCTGCCCGCCTGGACCGGTCCGCTCGACCTCGTCGTCGTGCTCGCCGGCTCCGTCGGCGCCGGCCCGGACGAGGTCTCCAGCAGCGCCGAGGCCGTGCGCCGCGGCGCGGCCGTCATCGTCGCCGCACCCGCCGACTCGCAGGTCGCCCGGGCGGCCGACTCGTCCTCGACGGTGCGCATCCGCACCCGCAGCGAGGACGCCCTCGGCAGTGCCGTCGCGGCGGTGAGCATCCTGCACGAGCTCGGGCTGTGTCCGCCGGTGCGCCCGGGCGACGTCGCCGAGAGGGCCGACATGGTCGCCGAGGAGTCCAGCCCCTTCCACGACCTGTCCGACAACCCGGCCAAGGACCTGGCCCTGGCGCTGGCCGACGCCATGCCGCTCGCCTGGGGGGACTCGGTGCTCGCCGCCCGAGCGGCCCGGCGCGTCGCCGAGGCGCTGCGCCGGGCCAGCGGCCGTCCCGCGCTCGCCGCGGTGAGCGCCGAGCTGCTGCCGGTCATCGAGGGCGCGCCCGCCCACGACCCCTTCGCCGATCCCGACGACGGGCCCGCCCGGCTGCGCCCGGTCCTCGTGATCCTCAACGACGGCGAGCGCAGCCCGGCCGGCGACGAGCAGCGGGATCGTCTCGTCGCGGCGGCGGAGCTGCACGATGTGCGGGTGTGCGCCGTCCTCGCCGACGACGGGGGAGCGCTCGACCGCTACGTCACGCTCCGCCAGAAGGGCCTGTACGGCGCCGCCTACCTGGAGCTGGGCCTGTCCGGCCGCCGGCCCTGAGTCGCGCCCTCGCCCGACGCCGTGCCCGCGCCGGCCCGGCGGGCGCCGCTCCGGCGAGGGGGGACAATGGATGGCCGGTGCGCGGCGGCCCCGCGCCCATCTCCGATCCCCACGAGCGAAGGCCCTGACATCCATGAGTGAAGAAGGCGGCACGAAGGCCACCATCGCGGCGCTCGCCGCGAACCTGGCGATCGCCGCGACGAAGTTCATCGCCTGGCTCCTCACCGGGGCCAGTTCGATGCTGTCCGAGGCCATCCACTCGCTGGCCGACACCGGCAACCAGGTCCTGCTGCTCGCCGGCGGCCGGCGGGGCGCCCGCGGGGCCACCGCAGCGCACCCCTTCGGGTACGGGCGCCAGCGCTACATCAACGCCTTCCTCGTCTCGATCATCCTGTTCAGCGCCGGCGGCCTCTTCGCCCTCTACGAGGCGGTCCACAAGGCCTCCGAGGTGCTCGCCGGCCACGGGGACGAGCTCATGGGCTCCCGCTGGTGGTGGGTGCCCGTCGCGGTGCTGCTCGTGAGCGCCGTCGCCGAGTCGCTCAGCCTGCGCACCGCACTCCACGAGACCCGGGCCCAGCGCAGGGGCCGGGGCCTCCTCGGCTTCGTCCGCGCCACCAAGTCGCCCGAGCTGCCGGCCGTCCTCCTCGAGGACACCGCCGCCCTGGCCGGCCTGGTGCTGGCCCTCGTCGGCATCGTCCTCACCCTCGTCACCGGCAACGGCCTCTTCGACTGCATCGGCTCGGGTCTCATCGGCGTGCTCCTCGTCGCCGTCGCGGTCCTTCTCGGCCACGAGATGCAGTCGCTGCTGCTCGGCGAGTCCGCCGGCCCCGAGACCGAGTCCCGCATCATCGGGGCCCTCACGAGCACGCCCGGCGTCGAGGGCGTCATCCACATGAAGACGGTGCACACCGGCCCCGACCAGATCCTCCTCGCCGCGAAGATCGCCGTGACCCGCAGTGAGAGCGCCGAGTACGTCGCCGCCGTCATCGACGCCGCCGAGCGCACCGTGCGCGGCGTCGAGCCGCGCTGCGAGTACATCTACCTGGAGCCCGACATCAGGCGCTCCGGCTACCGACCGACGCGGCGCAGGTTCTGACCCTCCGGCCCGGGCTCAGCGGTCGGGGCCCTTGTCCTCGCCCGGCCTCATCTGCTCCCAGATCTCCTTGCAGGTCGGGCAGACGGGGAAGCGGTCGGGGTTGCGCGTGGGCACCCAGACCTTCCCGCACAGGGCCACGACGGGCGTGCCCATGACGAGCGCCTCGGTGAGCTTCGCCTTGGGGACGTAGTGGCTGAAGCGCTCCTCGTCGCCCTCCTCGTACGTGGGCTGGGTGCGCTGCCTGACGATGGTTTCCGAACCCGGTGCCAGCTGACTCATGGATTCATCGTCCCACACCCCGGCAAGGGTCGCGGGGCCCATCCCCCGGATCGCGGTCCGGGGGATGGGCCCCGGTGGGGCGCTGTGATGTGATGGGCTGCCATGACCACCGGAACCCCCGATCCGACGGGCCCCGGCGCGAGCCGGCTGCTCGTCATCGGCATCCTCACGGCCGTCCTCGCCACCGCGTTCGAGAGCTACGGCACGCTGACCGCCATGCCGTCCGCTGCCGCACGGTTCGGGCGCATGGACCTGTACGACTGGGCGTTCACGACCTTCATGATCTTCCAGGTGATGGCCATCGTCGTCGGTGGGCGCCTGTGCGACCGGATCGGTTCGGTCCCCCCGATGATCTGCGGGATGGCCGTTTTCGCGCTCGGCCTCGTCGGTGCGGGCTCCTCCGTGTCCGTGGGCATGCTGCTGGCCATGCGCGCCGTGCAGGGCCTCGGCGCCGGCCTCGCCAGTGTCTCCCTCATGGTGCTCATCGGCCGGGTCTTCGACGACGACCGCAGGCCGGCGATGATGTCGGCCTTCTCGTTCTGCTGGGTGCTGCCCAGCGTCATCGGCCCACCGGTCGCGGCCCTCGTCACCGAGCGCCTCGGCTGGTACTGGGTCTTCTGGGGCCTGCTGCCCGTCGTCGTCTTCGCCCTCGGCGTCAGCTGGGCGCCGCTGAAGCGGGTGCGCGGGCGGGACCTCGCCGCCATCGGCTCGGACGACGGCTCCGGCGACGCGCCGGTGCCGCTGTGGGCGGCCGGCGTCGCGGCGGCCGGGGCCGCGATGATCCAGTACGCCGGGCACCGCCTCGACCTCATGGCGCTCGTCGTCGCGCTCGCGGCCGTCGTCCTGCTGCGCCTGGCGATCCCCGCGCTCATGCCGGCCGGCTTCCTGAGCCTGGGCAGGGGGCTGCCCTCGGTCATGGTCACCCGCGGCCTCGGGAACGGCGCCTTCATCGCGTCCGAGACCTATCTGCTGCTCATCCTCACCCAGGAGCACGCCATCGCCCTGGGTCGCGCGAGCCTCATCCTGTGCACCGGCTCGATCGCCTGGGCCATCAGCGCATGGGCCCAGTCCCGACCGTGGCTGCGGGGCAGGCTGCGCCGCGACCGGATCATCGTCCTCGGCGCCCGGCTGTGCGCGGCCGGCATCGCGCTCATGCTCGTGTGCGTCCTCGTGCCGGCCCTTCCGGTCCCCGTGCTCGTCCTCGGCTACGGCACGGGCGGTTTCGGCATGGGCCTCATCGTGTCGAGCACCTCGCTGGCCGTCATGGCCCTGTCGGAGCCGGCGGCGCTCGGCCGGCACACCTCCTCGCTCCAGGTCTCCGAGGGCATGCTCACCTCTCTCATCACCGGCATCGCCGGCTCGGCCTACGCACTCGGCGCGGGCGGCGGCCACTGGCCCGTCGTCTTCGGCCGGGTGCTCGCCGTGACGACGGCCGCCGCCGTCGTCGGCCTCGTCGCGGCGCTGCGCATCGGGCCCGTGCACGACCCGGCCTGAGCGGTCCGCGCCGTTCCGGCGGCGGGGCGCCGCGGCATGGCATCCTTGAGGGCGTGAACGAAGATCCCCGCAATGACCACAGCCCGAACCCCGATCCCGGCGATCAGCGGACGGGCGATCCGCTGAGCGGCGGTGCCGGCGGACCGCAGTCCGCCCAGCAGCTGCCCCCGGCCGGCTGGTACGCGGACCCGCACCCGCAGGGCACCGGCCAGCGCTTCTGGGACGGCGCCCGGTGGACGCACCAGACGCGCCCCGACCCGGCCGCCGCCCCGGCGCCCGCCCAGCCCCCGTACGGCCAGGACCAGTCCCCGTACGACCCGTACGGCCAGGGCCGGCCCCCCTACGGCGGCTACGCCCCCCAGCCCGGCGGGTGTCCCCGGCCCCAGCAGGGCGACTACCAGAACCCCTGGCGCTCACAGGCCGGCTTCGGGTACCCGACCGGCCGCGTCACCGCCGACGGGGTGCGGCTCGGCGGCTGGGGCGCCCGGTTCGTCGCCCTCCTCATCGACGGCGTCCTGATGACCGTCCTCCAGGTCGTCGTGCTCCAGGTCTTCTTCGGCGACATCACCGACGCGATGCTGCGCTGGGAGCAGGACGTCATGTCCGCCGTCTCGAGCGGCTCGACGAACTACCCGAGCAGCCCGGCCGATCCCGTCTACGGGGTCACGGCCCAGTGGTACGTCTACGGGGTCCTCGCCCTGCTCCTCGGCTTCGCCTACTTCACGCTCCTCATGCGCTTCCGGGGCGCCAGCCTGGGCCAGCAGGCCATGGGCCTGCGCGTCGTGCCGGCCGAGCACGGGCGGGGCCCGGTCGCCCTGCCGTGGAGCACGAGTCTCCTGCGCAACGGCGTCTGGTACGCCGCCACTCTCGTGGGCTTCGTGCCGGTGACCCTCATCAGCCCCCTGGGGCCGCTGTTCCAGACGGTCGACATCATCTACGGCCTGGCCAACGGGAAGCGCCAGACCCTCCACGACCGGTTCGCCCGGACGCAGGTCATCTCGACCCGGCCCTGAGCCGCGCCCCGGCCCCGTGGGCGCCGTCGGCCGGTGACCCGCGCAGAGCGGGGACCCGCCCACGGCGCCGCGGCCGGTCAATGGTCCTGTCCCGCCCGCCGCAGGGACGCTCGCTAGGGTGGCCCCATGGCCCTGAGCGACCCTGCGTTGAATCGTCTTGCCGAGCTCTTCGGCATCTCCACCGAGTTCTGGGACTGGAAGGGCAACCGCGTCGACGTCACCCGCGAGACGGTCGTGAGGGTGCTCGCGGCGCTCGGCGTCGACGCCGCGACGCCGCAGGCCGCCGCCGAGGCGGTCCGGGTCCAGGCCGACAGACCGTGGCGCCGCGCGCTGCCGCCGGTCGTCGTCATGCGCGCGGGCGGCGCCTCGCGCGTCGACGTGCACGTCGAGGACGGCCGTCCCGCCCGGCTCCGCGTGCGTCTCGAGGACGGCCGGCTGCGCGAGCTGACCCAGATCGACAACTGGGAACCGGCGCGCCTCGTCGACGGGCGCATGGTGGGCGAGGCGAGCTTCGAGCTGCCGGCCGACCTGCCGCTGGGCTACCACCGCATCCAGCTGGTCTCCGACGAGCTGCGGGCGGAGACGACGCTCGTCGTCTCGCCGCCCTTCCTCGGCTTCCCCCGCTCCATGGGGGACCGGCGCGTCTGGGGTTACGCCGTGCAGCTCTACTCGGTGCGCTCGGCCGACTCGTGGGGCATCGGCGACTTCTACGACCTCGGCGCGCTGGCCGGCTGGTCGGCCTCGCAGCAGTACGCCGACTACGTCCTCACCAACCCGGTGCACGCGGCCGAGCCGGTCGAGCCGCTGGAACCCAGCCCCTATCTCCCGACGAGCAGGCTGTTCGTCAACCCGATGTACATCCGCCCCGAGGCGGTCGCCGAGTACGCCCTGCTCGACGAGACCGATCGCACCCGGGTCGAGGACGCCAAGGCGGAACTCGCCGGGCGCCTGAGGGGCGCCGAGCGCATCGAGCGCGGCATCTGTTGGTCGCTCAAGCGCCGCGTCCTGCGCATCATCTGGGCGGCCGGGCGCGACGACCACCGGCAGATGATGTTCGAGGCCTACCGCCGCCGCGAGGGCCGCATGCTGCGCGACTACGCCATCTGGGCGGCGCTCACCCAGGAGCTCGGGCGGGACTGGCGCCTGTGGCCGGCCGAGTACCAGCGACCGACGTCGCCGCAGGTGGACGCCTTCCGCGCCGAGCACGCCGACGAGGTCGACTTCCAGTGCTGGATGCAGTGGATCGCCTCGGTGCAGGCCGGCCGGGCCCAGCAGACGGCGCTCGACGCGGGCATGTCGGTGGGCATCATCACCGACATGGCGGTGGGCATCAGCGCGGCCGGCGCGGACGCCTGGATGATGCGGGACGTCTACGCCGAGGGCGTGTCGGTGGGGGCCCCGCCGGACGCCTACAACCAGCTCGGCCAGGACTGGGGGCAGCCGCCGTGGCGCCCCGACCGCCTCGAGGACCTCGCCTACGCGCCCTTCCGCACGATGGTGCGCAACTGCCTGCGCCACGCCGGCGGCATGCGCATGGACCACATCATCGGCATGTTCCGCCTGTGGTGGGTGCCCGCCGGCTGCGGCCCCCGCGAGGGAACCTACGTGCGCTACGACCACGAGGCCCTCATCGGCATCATCGCCCTCGAGGCCTACCGCGCCCAGGCCATGGTCATCGGCGAGGACCTGGGCACCGTCGAGCCCTGGGTGCGCGAGTACCTCGCGGGCCGCGGCATCCTCGGCACCTCGGTGCTGTGGTTCGAGGAGGAGAACGGCCTGCCCCGGGCCATGGAGTCCTGGCGCGAGTACACGATGGCCTCGGTCAATACCCATGACCTGCCGCCGACGGCGGGCTACCTCGACAAGTCGCACGTGAGGCTGCGCCACGAACTGGGTCTGCTCACCGAGTCGCTCGAGGCCGAGGAGCGGGCGGCCGACGAGGAGCAGGAGCGCTGGATGTCCTATCTGCGCGACGCCGGGGCCCTCGACGGGTCCGTGGCCGACGAGACCGAGGCCAAGGTGCTCGGCCTGTACCGCATGCTCACCCGCACCCCGAGCAGGGTGCTCAACGTCACGCTCGTCGACGCGGTGGGGGAGCAGCGCATCCAGAACCAGCCCGGCACGACCGACGAGTACCCGAACTGGCGCGTGCCGCTGGGAGGGCCCGACGGGCGGCCGCTGCTGCTCGAGGAGCTCTACGCCATGGAGCGCCCGATGCGCCTGGCCGCCGTGCTCAACGGGTTCGCCCGGGCGCCGGCGCCGTGGGCCCGCGACCCGCTCGTCGAGTCGCGCCCCGTGGGGCGGCGCGGCTCCGGGTCCGGGGCCGCGGGGCGCGCCGGCGCGCGGCCGTGGACGGCGAAGAGGCGTCCGCCCTCCTCCTCGTCCGGCTCGCGGCGGGGCGGCCGGCGCCGCAGGCGCGGGCGGTGAGCCGTCGCGGGCCGACCACTAGCATGATCCCGTGAGCGGACGAATGGAACTGGGCCGGTTGCGCGTCCCACCGGTGCTGGAGCGCGCGGGCGTCGACGAGCTGCTCGTCTTCAGGGCGCCGCTGCGGCACCGCTTCCGTCGCATCGACGTGCGCGACGGCCTTCTCCTGCACGGCCCGGCCGGCTGGGGCGAGTGCTCCCCGTTCTGGGACTACGGGCCCGCCGAGTCCGCCGCCTGGCTGCGCGCCGGCATCGAGGCGGCCACGGCGGTCCTGCCCGCCCCGCGGCGCGCACGGGTGCCGGTCAACGTGACGATCCCCGTCGTCGGCCCGGCGGACGCCGCCGCCCTCGTCGCCGCCTCGGGCGGCTGCACGACCGCCAAGGTGAAGGTCGCCGATCCCCGCAGCGGGATCGCCGAGGACTGCGCCCGCGTCGAGGCGGTCCGCGCGGCGCTGGGCGCCGGCGGTCGCATCCGGGTCGACGCGAACGCCGCCTGGGGCGTCGAGGAGGCGGTGACCGCCATCGCCGAGCTCGACGCCGCGGCCGGTGGCCTCGAGTACGTCGAGCAGCCCTGCCCGGGCGTGGCCGAGCTGGCCGCCGTGCGCGCCCGGGTGGGCGTGCCGATCGCCGCCGACGAGTCGGTGCGCAGGGCCGAGGACCCGCTGGCCGTCGCCCGGGCCGGGGCGGCCGACGTCGTCGTCGTCAAGGCCCAACCGCTCGGCGGCGTGCTGCGCGCCCTCGACGTCGTCGAGCGGTCCGGGCTGGCCGCCGTGGTCTCCTCGGCCCTCGACAGCTCCGTCGGCATCTCGGTCGCCGCGCAGCTCGCCGGCGCCCTGCCGTCCCTCGACCACGCCTGCGGTCTGGCGACCGTCGAGCTGCTCGACGGCGACGTCACCGCGCACCCGCTCCTCCCCGCCGACGGCGCGATCCCGGTCGTGCGGGCCTCGGTCGACGAGCCCGTCGGCCCGGCCGAGGCGCTGCCCGGCGGCCTCGCCGCGCGGTGGGCCGAGCGTCTCGACGCGATGTGCGGGAGGCTGCGGTGAGCGCCGCGCGGGCAGCGGCCGCCCCGGGCGCGCCCGACGAGAACGAGTCCACCCTTCTCGCGCGGCGCCTCGTGGGCGCCCTCGTCGCGGCCGGGGTCCGGCACGTCGTCCACTGCCCGGGATCGCGCGACGCGCCCCTCGCCTACGCGCTCGACGCCGCGGAGCGGGCCGGCTGGCTCGACGCGCGCGTCCACCTGGACGAGCGCGACGCCGCGTTCATCGCCTTGGGCATCGCCAAGGCGGCCCGGCTGGAGGGACGCTGCGAGCCCGTCGCCGTGGTCACGACCTCCGGCACGGCGGTCGCGAACCTGCACCCGGCCGTCGCCGAGGCGGACGCCTCGGGGACGCCGCTCGTCGTCGTGAGCGCCGACCGGCCGCACGAGATGTGGGGCACCGGGGCGAACCAGGTGACCCGGCAGAGCGGCATCTTCGGGCGCACCGTGCGCGACGCCGTCGACATCCCCGCCGGCTTCCCCCCCGACGAGCGTCTCGACGCCGCGGTGAGCCGCGCGCTGACGCTGGCCCGCGGCGCGCTGAGCGGCGACCCGGGCCCGGTCCAGCTCAACGTGGGGCTGCGCGAGCCGCTCGTGCCCGGCTCGCCGTGGCGGCCCGGTGCCCGTCCGCGGCCCCGCACGGGCGAGTGCCGGGAGCCCGCGCCCGCGCCCCTGGACCTTCCCGAGCGCACCGTCGTCGTCGCCGGCGACGGCGCCGGGCCCCGGGCCGAGGCGCTCGCCCGGGCGGGCGGCTGGCCCCTGCTCGCCGAGCCCGGCTCGGGCGCCCGCTTCGGCCCGAACGCCCTGTGCGACTACCAGCGGCTGCTGGACGGAGGGCCGGCCGAACGGATCGAGGCCGTCCTCGTGCTGGGCCACCCGACCCTGTCGCGGCCCGTCTCACGGCTGCTGGCCCGCCCGGACGTCCGGATCGTCGCCGTCGCGGACGGCTCGCGCTGGACCGACGTCGCCGGTCTCGCCCGGGTGGTGCCCGGGCCCGTCGAGGCGGTTCGGCGCCCGGCCGGCGGCTGGCTGCGGGCCTGGCGCGAGGCCGACGCCGGCCGGCGCGGCGTCCGCGGGCCCCGCGATGCGACGGGCCGCAAGGATGCGGTGGCCTCCGCCGTCTGGGACGCGCACTGCGCGCCGGGGGCCCCGGCCCTGGTGATCGGCGCCTCCGACGTCATCCGCTCCTTCGATCGCTGCGCCCGCCCGGCGGACCGGGCCCCGACCGTCGTCTCGAACAGGGGGCTGGCCGGTATCGACGGCACCCTCGCCACCGCGGTGGGGGTCGGCATCGGGCTGGGCGGGCCGGTGCGGGCCGTCGTGGGCGACCTCACCGCCGTCCACGACGGGCTCGGCCTGCTGCACGGGGTCCACGAGACCGCGCCCGACGTGCAGGCCCTCGTGCTCGACGACGAGGGCGGGGCGATCTTCTCCCGGCTCGAGCACGCCCGCACGGCCGAGCCGGCCATGTTCGCCCGCTGGTTCACCACGCCCCAGGCCGTCGACCTCGGCGCGCTGGCGGCCGCCGTGGGGGCCGTGCACCGGGTGGTCGACGGCGCCGTGGAGCTCGCGCGGCTGCTGGCCGAGCCCGTCCGCGGCTGCTCCCTCGTCGAGGTGCCGCTGCTGGGCTGACGGGGCCCGGCCCCGCGGCCTCACCCGTGGGCCAGCGCCCGCCGCATCGGCGCCATCTTCGAGTCCGTCTCGTCCCACTCCAGCTCGGCGCGGGAGTCGGGCAGGATGCCGGCGCCGGCGAAGAGCCGGGCCCGCCGGGACCCCGGGGAGAACTGGGCGCAGCGCAGGGCCAGGCCCCACTGGCCGGAGCCGTCGGCGCCCATCCAGCCGACCGGGCCCGAGAAGCGTCCGCGGTCGAGGTGCTCGACGGCCATGATCCGGGCGAACGCCTCGGCGCGCGGGGTGCCGCAGATCGCGGCGGTGGGGTAGAGGACGTCCGCGACATCGGCCGCGCTGCGCCCCGGGCCCACCCGGGCCGTGATGTCGGTGGCCAGGTGTGCCACATTGGGCAGCTCCAGGAGGTAGGGACCGCGCAGTCGCGGCTCGCTCAGCCCGGCCCGCTCCAGGTGGGCCGTCACCGAGGCGACGGCCAGGGCGTGCTCGTGCTGCTCCTTCGGGTCGGTGAGCAGCTCCCGGGCCCACCCGGGCTTGCGGGTGCCGGCCAGGATCCGGCAGCGGAAGACCCCCTCGTGCACGTCGACGAGCAGCTCGGGGGTGGCGCCCACCAGACCGTCGTCCGCGTAGACCCAGCAGCCGGTGAAGCGCCGTGCGAGCCAGTCGAGCACGCCCGTCTGGTCGAGCGGCCGGTCGGCGCACGCGTCGACGGCCCGGGCGAGGACGACCTTCTCCTCGACGCGCTCCGGATCGGCCAGGACGGCCCGGAGCGCGTCGACGGCCCGCACCCAGGCCCGCTCGGCGCCCGGTGCGGCGCTGATCGTCAGGCGCGGCCGGGCGCGTCGTCCGCGTCCGCGGGGCGACGGCTCCGGCGCGCCGTCGGCGGCGATGATCCTCGTCGGGGCGCCGGCGGCGGCGCGCGTCAGCGTCACCCCCGGCACGACGAACGAGCCGGCCTCGGACGGGTCGAACGGGAAGGACCCGAGGGCGACGGGCCCCTGGGCCCCGGGGGCCGTCGGATCGTCGGCGCCGTTCCAGTGCCCGCGGGCCCAGTCGCGGAAGCGCCGCCAGGCCGAGGCGACGGGGCCGGCCCCCGAGGCCCCGAAGCGCGCGGTCTCGCCCCAGCCGAGCACGGCTGGTCCGCCGTTCGGCGCGACCCAGGCCCAGGGGCGCTCGACGTCGTCGGGCACGAGGTCGAGCGCCGCGCCCAGCCACTGCGCGCTGTCGAGCCCGGCCCAGTCGTCGGACGCGGCGGCGAGGCGGGGCGTCAGCGTGCTGTCGGGGGCCACGTCCTTCACGCCAGTCGAGTCTAGAGAACCCGCGCCGGGCCGTGCGCCGGGTCACCGCAGCGCGGCGGCGATGGCCCCGCCGATCTGCCCGGTGGAGCGCGCCGTACCGCGGTTCGACTCGATGTCGGCGCTGACGGCCGCATCGACGCGGTCGGCGTCCGCGCCCCGGCCCAGGTGGCGCAGCAGCAGCGCCATCGAGCTGATGGCCGCGGTCGGGTCGGCGACGCCCCGGCCGGCGATGTCGGGCGCCGAGCCGTGCACGGGCTCGAACATCGAGGGGAAGCGCCCGGCCGTGTTGATGTTGGCGCTGGGGGCCAGCCCGATGCCGCCGGTGATCGCCCCCGCCTCGTCGGTGAGGATGTCGCCGAACAGATTGTCGGTGACGATGACGTCGAAGCGCTGGGGGTCGGTGACGAGCATGATCGTCGCGGCGTCCACGTGGAGGTAGTCGTGCTCGACGCCCGGGTGGTCCGCGGCCACCTCGTCGACGATGCGCCGCCACAGACCGCCGGCGTTGACCAGCACGTTGTGCTTGTGCACGAGCGTGACCCGGCCGCGGCGCGTGGCGGCCAGCTCGAAGGCGTAGCGCACGACGCGCTCGACGCCGAAGGCCGTGTTGACGCTGACCTCGGTGGCCACCTCGTGAGGGGTCCCGCGGCGCAGAGCGCCGCCGTTACCGGCGTACAGGCCCTCGGTGCCCTCGCGGACGACGACGAAGTCGATCGGGCCCCTGTCGAGCACGGCCGGGGCCAGGGGGCTGGGCACCCCCGGATACAGGCGCGAGGGCCGCAGGTTGACGTCCTGGTCGAAGGCGAAGCGCAGCCGCAGCAGCAGGCCGCGTTCGAGCAGGCCCGAGGGCACCTGCGCCGAGCCGGGGGCGGCGCCGACGGCCCCGAGGACGATCGCGTCGTGCCGGGCGAGCCGGGCCAGCGTGTCGTCGTCGAGGACCTCGCCGGTCTCGAGCCAGTGCCGGGCGCCCAGGTCGTAGTGGGTGAACTCGAAGGCCTGCTCGCCGCAGGCGGCGGTGAGCACCGCGAGGGCCTGCTCGACGACCTCGGGGCCGATGCCGTCACCGGGGATCACCGCGATGGATGCACGATCGGACGTCATGGGCCCAACACTAGGGGCCGGCGTCCCCCGCGGCGGCGCCGGTCTCATCCGCCGCCCCGGTCGCCGGTCCCGCGTCCGCCCCCGCAGGATCGGGGCGATCACGCCCGGGCGGATCCGCCGAGGCGGCCGTCGGGGGCCCGCCGTTCCGGCAGCCGTCAGATGAACCGGCGGCGGGGCCCGCCCCGGCGCGGGCTAGTCTGCTGGCATGGCACTCACGTTCAGCACCCGGCTCAAGGCCGCTCCCACGAGCGAGCAGGACATCGCGAGGATCAACGAGGATCCCGGGTTCGGCGTCCACTTCACCGACCACATGGCCGCCATCGACTGGGACTCCGAGAGGGGCTGGGTCGACGCCCGGATCGAGCCCTTCGCCGACTACGTGCTGTCGCCGGCCGGCGCCGTCCTCCACTACGCCCAGGAGGTCTTCGAGGGCCTCAAGGCCTACCACCGCGCCGACGGCACGGTCTGGCTGTTCCGTCCCGAGCGCAACGCCCGGCGCTTCGCCAACTCGTGCACGCGCCTGGCGCTGCCCGAGCTCCCCGTCGAGGACTTCGTGAACTCCGTGCGCGAGCTCGTCTCCGTCGATGCCCGCTGGGTGCCCACCGGCGACGAGCAGAGCCTCTACCTGCGCCCCTTCTCCGTCGCGAGCGAGCCCTTCCTGGGGGTCCGGCCGTCCCGGGGCGTGCGCTACGCGGTCATCGCCTCCCCGGTCGGCGCCTACTTCTCCGGCGGCGTCGCCCCGGTCGACATCTGGGTCGAGTCGCATTACAGCCGTGTCGCCAACGGAGGCACCGGCGAGGCGAAGTGCGGCGGCAACTACGCCGCCAGCCTCCTGCCCCAGGAGCTGGCCCGCGACAGGGGCTGCAACCAGGTCATGTTCGTCGACAACGCCGAGCACCGCTGGCTCGAGGAACTGGGCGGCATGAACGTCTGCGTCGTGACGAGGGCCGGCGAGCTGCTCACCCCGCCGCTCAACGGCAACATCCTGCCCGGCGTCACCCGCGACTCCCTTCTCGCCCTGGCCCCCGAGGCCGGCCTCGAACCGGTCGAGCGGCCCATCGACATCGCCGAGGTCTACGCCGGTCTCGTCGACGGCACCATCACCGAGATGTTCGCCTGCGGCACCGCGGCGGTCATCACGCCCATCGGCACCCTCACCAACGAGGAGGGCCGCCACGAGGTGCCCGTCCCCGCCGACGGCGGCAGGACGATCGCCCTGCGCACCATGCTCCTCGACATCCAGTACGGCCGGGTCGACGACACCCGCGGCTGGCCCCAGCGGGTCCGCTGAGCGCACCCCGACGCCCTTCCCCCTCCCCGCCCCGATGAGCGAGCTGCCATGACGATGATCCCGCTGCGCCCCGACGCGCTGGAGCTGTACGACACCACCCTGCGCGACGGGGCCCGGCAGACCGGCATCTCGCTCACGGTGCACGACAGGATCCGCATGCTCGGTCAGATCGACTCCCTGGGGGTCGGTTTCATCGAGGGCGGTTCGCCCGGCGCGACCCCTCTCGACAAGGAGTTCTTCGCGCAGGCCGCCCACGTGCCGCTGCGCAGCGCCAGCCTCGTCGCCTTCGGCCCGATCCGCCGCCCGGGCGCCGCGGCGGCGGACGACCCGCAGGTGGCGGCGCTGCGCGAGGCCGGGACGCGCTTCGTGACCGTCGCGGCGCCGGCCCACGACCTGCACGTGAGCCAGGTGCTGCGCACCAGCCTCGACGAGAACCTCATGATGCTCTCGCAGACGGTCCGCCACCTCGTCGCCGAGGGCAGGAGGGTCATCGTCGACGCCGAGCACTACTTCGACGGGTTCGTCCGCAATCCCGCGTACGCCCTCGAGGTCGTGCGCACCGCGGCCGAGGCGGGCGCCCGCACCGTCGTCCTGTGCGACACGAACGGCGGCATGCTGCCCGACTGGATCGGCGACGCGATCTCCGGCGCCGCATCCCTCGGCGTCGACCTTGGCGTGCAGTGCCACAACGACAGCGGCTGCGCCGTCGCGAACTCGTTGGCGGCCCTCGGCGCCGGCGCCGTGCACGTCCAGGGCGCCGTCAACGGCTACGGGGAGCGCGCCGGCAGCACCGATCTGACGACCCTCATCCCCGACCTGCAACTCAAGTACGGCTGGCCGGTCGTCACGTCCGAGCAGCTGAGCGGGCTCACCCATGCGGCGCGCGCCATCGGTGAGATCACCGCCCAGCCGGTCGCCCCGCGCCAGCCCTACGTGGGCGAGTCCGCCTTCGCCCACCGGGGCGGCCTGCGCGCCGCCGCCGTCAAGGTCAACAACGACCTCTACCAGCACGTCGACCCCCGCAGCGTGGGCAACGACATGCGCATGCTCATCTCCGACATGGCCGGACGCGCCAACATCCAGGTCAAGGGGGCCCAGCTCGGCCTCGACCTGGCCGACCGGGCCACCGCCGGGGAGGTGGCCGAGGCCGTGCGCGAGCGCGAGGCCCGCGGCTACGCCTACGAGGCCGCCGACGCCAGCTTCGAGCTGCTCGTCAAGCGGATGCGAGGGGAGCTCGCCGCGCGCCCCTTCACCGTCGTGGGCTGGTGGGTCCTCACCGAGCAGCAGGGCGACGACCCGGACGCCGAGGCGCCCACCGAGGCGGTCGTGAGGCTCCTCGCCGACGGCAGCTACCGGGTCTGCGCGGGGGAGGGGAGCGGCCCGGTCAACGCCCTCGACCAGGCGCTGCGTCGCGCGCTCGGCGGCGTCTACCCGCAGGTGCGCTCCTACGAGCTCGTCGACTACCGGGTGCGCCTGCTCGGGGCGGTGCGGGGCACCGACGCCACGGTGCGCGCGCGCATCGACACCGCCTGCGGGGGCCTCACCTGGACGACCGTCGGCGTCGGCGAGAACGTCATCGAGGCCAGCTGGGAGGCCCTCGTCGAGGCCTTCCTCTACGGGCTGGTCAAGGGGTACGGGTCGACCGCCCCGCACGCGCTCTGACCGGCGGCCCCGGGCGGCGCCGCCGACGGGCTAGATTTGGCCCATGCGCATCGCTCGTTTCGCCGCGGCCGGCGCCGACCCGGCCTACGGGATCGTCGAACTGGCGGCCGACGGCGGGGAACACCCCGACACGGTCGCCGCGATCAGCGGCGATCCGCTGGCCGGCCCCGTCTCCTTCACCGGGATGCGCCATCGGCTCGACGAGGTGCGCCTGCTCGCGCCGGTGATCCCGCGCAGCAAGATCGTCGCGGTCGCCCGCAACTACGCCGAGCACGCCGCCGAGCTGGGCGACGAGGTCGACGAGCGGCCGCTGCTCTTCCTCAAGCCGAACACGAGCGTCATCGGCCCCGACGAGCCCATCGTCAAGCCCGTCGAGACCCACGAGCTCCACCACGAGGGCGAGCTCGCCGTCGTCATCGGGCGCATCTGCCGGAAGGTGCCCGTCGAGCGCGTCGACGAGGTCGTCCTCGGCTTCACCTGCGCCAACGACGTCACCGCCCGCGACATCCAGCGCGCCGAGAGCCAGTGGACCCGGGCCAAGGGCTTCGACACCTTCTGCCCGCTCGGCCCGTGGATCGCCGCCCACATCGACCTGGACGGCGCCGGGCGCCTCGGCATCCGCACGCGCGTCGACGGCGAGCTGCGCCAGGACGGCAGCACCGCCGACATGATCCATCCGATCGCCCGGCTCGTCTCGTACATCTCCGAGTTCACGACCCTGCTGCCCGGCGACGTCGTCCTCACCGGCACGCCGGCCGGCGTCGGGCCGATGGGGCCCGGCCAGCGGGTCAGCGTCGAGATCGAGTCGATCGGCACCCTCACCAATCCGGTCATCGACGCCGCCGACGACGGCGGCTTCGCCGGGGACGGGGCCGCTGCCCGGTGAGCGGCAGCAGGAGCCCGAGGAAGCGGGCCCGGCCCTCCGGTGGCCGGGCCCGCCCCCGCCCGAACCCCCGGCCCGGACCGGCCCCCGGGCCCCGCCCGCCCGCGCGGCCCGCTCCCCGGCCCCTCGTCGGGGCCCCGCCCGCGCGGCCCCTGCCGAACGTCGGCTACACCGGGCTCCTCACCGACGCCTCGGGCCCCTTCCGCAGCCGCGCCGCGCTCGGCCTCGTCCTCGTCGCGCTCGGCTACCTCGTCGTCACGACGCTGCTCATGGACGCCGGCGCCGCCGTCTCGTGGCTCGCCCGGGGGCGCCACGGCTCCTTCTCCGACGGCTACGCCCTCGTCGCCTCCTACGGCGTCGTCGAGGGCGTCGCCGTCGTCGACCTGGCGCTCGCCTCGGTCGTCCTCGTCGTGCTGGCCGTCGCCCGATGGCTCAACGGGCGGGCGCCGGGCTGGACCTGCTCCGTGGAGGGGCGTCTGCGCCCGGGGCTGCTCGGGTGCTGCCTGGTCATCGGCTTCGTCGTCCTCAACGCCGTCTACCTGCTCGGCGGCGCCGACCGGTCCGGGGGCTCCGGCCCTCCGGAGCACGCCTGGATCTGGGTGCTCCTGGTGCTGCTCACCTCGCCCCTGCAGGCCGCGGGGGAGGAGTTCCTCTTCCGCGGCTACGTGCAGCAGGCCGTCGGTGCGCTCACCGGCCGCACCTGGGCCGCCGTCGGCGCGAGCGCCCTCGTCTTCGCCCTCATGCACGGCACCCAGAACGCGGCCCTGTTCATCGACCGGCTCGGCTTCGGCCTGGTGGCCGGGGCCGTCGTCGTGGCGACCGGCGGGCTGGAGGCCTCGATCGCCGTCCATGCGGCCAACAACGTGAGCAGCTTCTGTTACGCCGTCGCCGCCGGCACGGTGAGCCAGACCCGCCTCATCGACGAGAGCACCTGGTCGACGACCGCCCCCAACCTCGTCGCCTACGCCCTGTGCGGCGCCCTGGCGGTGCTCGCGGCGCGCCTGCTGGGGCGGCGCCGGACGACCGGGCCGGGTCCGGTTTGATTCTCGGGGGCCCCATACACTAGAGTTCCAATCCGTTGCCGGCGCGGGTCCGCCCGTCCAGGCCTGTGGGGTATGGGGTAATTGGCAGCCCAACGGATTCTGGTTCCGTCAGTCCAGGTTCGAGTCCTGGTACCCCAGCCAGAGCGGCTCCGGCCGGCCGCTCCGGCGCCCTGCAGCACAACAGAAGATCGACCTGGCCCCGTTGTGCAGCGGCCTAGCACGCGGCCCTCTCAAGGCTGAAACGTCGGTTCGAATCCGATCGGGGCTACCAGGTGGGGAACCCGGCCCGAGCGGCCGGGTTCTTCCCTCTCCGGCCCCGCCCGGGGCGGCGCCCACTAGCCTGGCCCCATGCTGGCCCACACGGTTCGGGACGCACGGCGCACGATCGGCACGCCCGAGTTCGTCGAGCGCTTCGTCGACGTCCCGCGCTTCCTCGATTGCTGCCGCGAGTGCCCCGCCCACGGGCGCACCTGGGCCTGCCCCGAGTTCGACTTCGATCCGATGGACGTGTGGCGGAGCCGGCGCTGGTTCCACGTCATCGTCCGCACCCTCGCCTTCACGGCCGACCAGCCCCGCAGCGGCCTCGACCCCGACGAGCTGCGCCCGCAGGTCATGGAGCTGTTCACCGCCGAGAAGCGGCGCCTGAGGCACCGCGTCGTCGTCCTGCGCGCCCGGCACGAGGGCTCGGTGCCGCTGCTCGCCGGCTCCTGCGAGCTGTGCGCGCGCTGCACCCGCCTGGACGGCCGCCCGTGCCTGCACCCCGGCCAGCTCATCCACTCGGTCGAATCGATCGGCGGGGACGTCGTGGGCCTCGTGCGCGAGCTCTTCGGCATCGAGATGGGCTGGAGCGACGGCACCAGCCTGCCCGAGGCCTACCACCTCGTCGCGGGCCTGCTCAGCGACGAGCCGGTCCTGTGACGGGCGCGCTCCGGCGCCCCGGGCCGCGGGGCGCCGGCCGCTGCGCCGGAGCGTCCCCCGGGGCGGCGCCTCCCGGGACGGGGGACGGTCGGGGCCGGGGCCCCCGGCTCACTCGTCCCCGCGGGTGCGGCGCAGCACCTCGGAGAGGCGCTCCCCGGCGGCGATGACGGCCGGCGCGTGCAGCCTGCCGGGCTGGCGGGTGAGGCGCTCGATGGGCCCGGAGACCGAGACGGCGGCGATGACCCTGCCGGCGGGGGAGCGGACCGGGGCCGAGACGGAGGCAACGCCGGCCTCGCGCTCGCCGACCGACTGGGCCCAGCCGCGGCGGCGCACCGTGTTGAGCGCGACCGCCGAGAAGCTGGCGCTGGCCAGTCCCGCGCTGATCCGCTCGGGCTCGTCCCAGGCCAGCAGCACCTGCGCCGCGGAGCCGGCGTTCATCGTGAGCTGGGCCCCGACGGGGATCGTGTCGCGCAGGCCGCTGGGGCGCTCGGCCGCGGCGGCGCAGATGCGCACATCGCCCTGACGGCGGTAGAGTTGTGCCGACTCGCCGGTGATGTCGCGCAGCCGGGCGAGGATGGGGCCGGCGGTCGCCAGCAGGCGGTCCTCGCCGGCCGCGGCGGCGAGCTCGACGAGGCGCGGTCCCAGGACGAAGCGGCCCTGCAGATCGCGCCCGACGAGGCGGTGGTGTTCGAGGGCGACGGCCAGCCGGTGGGCGGTCGGACGGGCCAGACCCGTCGACTGCACCAGTTCGGCCAGCGTCATCGGCCCCTGCTCGAGGGCCGTGAGGACGAGAGCCGCCTTGTCGAGGACGCCGACCCCACTCGATTTGTCCATGAAGTGAGACTAGCATCTCGCATTTTGATATAACAAGGGCTAGGATCGAACTCATGGCGAGAACTCTGGTTGAGAAGATCTGGGATGACCACGTGGTCCGTTCGGGCGACGGGGAGCCCGACCTGCTCTACATCGACCTGCACCTCATCCACGAGGTCACGAGCCCCCAGGCGTTCGAGGGCCTCCGCCTCGCCGGGCGCGCCGTGCGCCGTCCGGAGCTGACCGTCGGGACCGAGGACCACAACGTCCCCACGACCGACGTCGACCGGCCGATCGCCGACCCCGTCTCCGCCCTCCAGGTGCGGACCCTGCGCGAGAACTGCGCCGAGTTCGGCGTGCCCCTGCACCCCCTCGGCGACGCCGAGCAGGGCATCGTCCACGTCATGGGCCCGCAGCTGGGCCTGACCCAGCCGGGCATGACGATCGTCTGCGGCGACTCGCACACCGCCACCCACGGCGCCTTCGGCGCCCTCGCCTTCGGCATCGGCACGAGCGAGGTCGAGCACGTGCTCGCCACGCAGACCCTGCCCCAGGCCCGCCCCCGCACCATGGGCGTGTTCATCGACGGCGAGCCCGGCCCCGACGTCACGCCCAAGGACCTCATCCTCGCCCTCATCGCCCAGGAGGGCACCGGCGGCGGCCAGGGCCACGTCGTCGAGTACCGCGGCGGGGCCATCGAGCGGATGTCGATGGAGGGCCGCATGACGATCTGCAACATGTCGATCGAGTGGGGCGCCAAGGCCGGTCTCGTCGCGCCCGACGAGACCACCGTCGAGTACGTCGAGGGCCGCCCGCACGCCCCCGCCGGGGCCGACCGGGACGAGGCCGTTGCCCACTGGCTCTCGCTGCGCTCGGACCCCGACGCCCGCTACGACGAGGAGGTCCACCTCGACGCCTCCCGGCTCGCCCCCTTCGCCACATGGGGCACCAACCCCGGCCAGGGCGTCCCGCTGGACGCCCGGGTGCCCTTCCCCGAGGACTTCGCCGATGCGGCGGCGCGCGCCGCCGCCGAGCGCGCGCTGGAGTACATGGACCTGCGGGCCGGCACCCCGATGCGCGACATCGCGATCGACACCGTCTTCCTCGGCTCGTGCACGAACGGCCGCATCGAGGACCTGCGCGCCGCCGCCGAGGTCATGCGGGGGCGTCGGATCGCCGACTCCGTGCGCATGCTCGTCGTCCCCGGCTCGGACGCCGTGCGCCGGCAGGCCGTGGCCGAGGGCCTCGACCGCGTCTTCACCGAGGCCGGCGCCGAGTGGCGCCACGCCGGCTGCTCGATGTGCCTGGGCATGAACCCCGACCGGCTGAGCCCCGGCGAGCGCAGCGCGTCCACCTCGAACCGCAACTTCGAGGGGCGCCAGGGCAAGGGCGGACGCACCCACCTGGTGAGCCCGGCCTCCGCCGCCGCGACCGCCGTCACCGGCCACCTGTCGGCACCGGCCGACCTGGACTGAAGGAGCAGCTGGCATGGAGAAGTTCTCGAGGCACACCGGCGTCCCGGTCCCGCTGCGGCGCTCCAACGTGGACACCGACCAGATCATCCCGGCCGCCTACCTCAAGCGCATCGAGCGCACCGGATTCGAGGACGGCCTGTTCAGCGCCTGGCGCGACGATCCCGACTTCGTGCTCAACCGGCCCGCTTGGCGCGCCGGCTCCATCCTCGTCGTCGGCCCCGACTTCGGCACCGGAAGCTCTCGCGAGCACGCCGTGTGGGCCCTGCAGAACTACGGCTTCCGGGTCGTCATCGGCTCGCGCTTCGGCGACATCTTCCGCGGCAACTCCGGCAAGGCCGGCCTGCTGCTGGCCACCGTGCCGCAGGGGGTCGTCGAGGAGCTGTGGGCCTTCTGCGAGGCCGAGCCGGGCCGGTCGATCACCGTCGACCTGCTCACGCGCACGATCGAGGCCGGCGGCCGGACCCACTCCTTCGAGCTCGACGACCACACCCGCCACCGCCTGCTCGAGGGCCTCGACGACATCGCCGTCACCCTCCAGCACGCCGACGACATCGCCGCCTACGAGGCCCGCCGTCCCGCCTTCATGCCGACGACCCCCGAGCGCGGCGCCGGGGCCCCGGCCGCCTGAGGCGCGGGACCGTGGACCCGCTGGGGCAGGCCCGCCGCCCCTACCGGGGCAGGCTGGGGCGCGTCAACGACGAGCCCACGACGCGACTCTTCGCGTCGCTGCCGCCGCTGGCCGACGTCCTCCTCGCGCCGGTGTGCCGGCTCCACTGCATCGGCCGGGAGAACATCCCGGACACCGGCCCGGTCATCCTCGCGCCCAACCACCTGTGCAACCTCGACCCCGTCGTCGTGGGGCGCTTCACCGTTCAGGCAGGGCGCTGGCCGCACTTCCTCGCGAGGGCGAACCTCTTCGACCTGCCCGTCGTCGGCCCGCTGCTGCGCGGCATCGAGCAGATCCCCGTCGAGCGCGGATCCGTGCGGGCCGCCGACTCGCTCGCCGCGGCCCGGGGGATGCTCGACGCCGGACGGGCCGTCATCGTCTACCCGGAGGGCACCTTCACCCACGACCCCGACGAGTGGCCGATGGCCGGCCACACGGGGGCGGCGAGGCTGGCGCTGACCACCGGCGCGCCCGTCGTCCCGATCGGGCAGTGGGGCGCGAACCTCGTCGTCCCGTCGCGCCGCCGCCCCGCCCGCCCGCACCTGTTCGGCCGCACCGACGTCGTCGTGCGGGCCGGGCCGGCCGTCGAGCTGTCGGACCTGGCGGGCCGCGGCGACCACGACCGCGCCGCGGTCCGCGAGGCCACCGTGCGCATCATGGACGCCATCACCGCCCAGACCGGGCTCGCCAGGGGCGAGCGGGCCCCGGCCGGGCGCTGGCACCC
>ERZ773060.224-NODE-224-length-24130-cov-6.38825_pt1 | contig 24130 bp, 18 predicted proteins | sample MGYA00580628_ERZ773060 | MGnify/ENA primary metagenome ERZ773060 (study PRJEB29015, sample SAMEA2738019) | human oral metagenome | biome: human oral; feature: human-associated habitat; material: dental | place: China | collected 2045 ... | reverse complement strand
CCCTGACCCACATGGCGCAGGGCAAGACGAACGCCGCGATCGCCAAGGCGATGTTTGTGACCGAGAAAGCCATCGCCAAGAACGTGAACAACATTTTTGACAAGCTCCGGTTGACGCCCTCCGGCGACGACAACCGCCGCGTCATTGCCGTGCTGCAGTACCTGGAAGCAACTGACCCCGACACGTCCCCGCAGCCTCAGGCAACTGGCTGAGTGGGAGCACCCCGAATGCACGGGAGACCGTGGTTCGAGCGTCTTGTATCTTATGCCGGGAAATTCGGCAGGTGACGTAGCCTGCCGAAGATTTCCCTGCAAACGATGGGAGATGGTGTGGAGCCTAGATATCAACAGCCCGGACCGCCGATGAGCGGGTTCGATCCGGCCTGGCGTCCTCAACCCGCAGCACTGCGGGCCATTCCTCCACAGCAGTCCCGGTACGGCGCGTCCCTGTGGGGTCACCCCGGGAGGCCTTTCCCTCAAGGTGGGCCGATGCTCCAAGGAGCAGGACCACTGATCAGCTGGCGGCCACCGGCCTCTCGTCAACCGTCGCGCGGACCGCAGGGTCTGATCGTTCTGATGGGCCTGCTGGTGCCGGTTCTGCTGATCATCGGGGTGACGGCGGTCGTGAACCGTTCACCACGTGACGTGACCGGCCCCGAGGTCACATGGCCGCCTGAAGTCCAGGTCCCCCGGACATCTGAAGCTCGCGCCACCCAGACATCTGAAACTGGTCCCCCGACACAGGAGCCGACCATATCTTTTCCCCAGGTGGAGGTGCCGTCGCTTCCCAGCTGGCTTCCGCCACACGACTGGGAGGAACTGCCGACCACCGGCGACAAGGTCTCCGACAAACTGGTGGCCCACCCGATCAACAAGGCGAACTATCCCGTCGGGAACTGTCCTGCTCCACCGAAGGGGTTCAGGAATCGCGAACAGCACACCGCCTACTACAAGTCCGTGATCAACTGCCTTCAGGACGTGTGGCGTCCCTACCTGACCGCTCTCGACATCCAGCAGAAGCCCGTCGGCCTGGTCGCCTACGACGTGGGCGTCAATACCCCCTGTGGCTCCGAAAGACAGAGTAAGACGGCCTTCTACTGTCCCGCCAATGCCACCATCTACCTATCGCGGAAAGTTTACGAGTTCGAAGCGGAAGACGGTTTTTACGCAGGCGACACCGTAGTTCACGAACACTTCCACCACATTCAGAATCAGCTCGGAATCACCAGATACGCCCGTACTTACTTTGACGCGGACGAGATGGAGGTCAGCCGTCGTATCGAACTCCAGGACATCTGCTCGACCTCGCGGCTCCAGCTGACCCTCAACATGGGCGTCGACGCCGACGTCTACGCGACCTTCCTGAAATACTCGCTGGGAGACGAGCAGCACGGCACCAAGGAGACGATCGACTATTGGATGAACCGGGGCTTCTACATGACGACGCTGCAGGGCTGCAACACGTGGGGAGTCCCTTCGAAGGATGTGGCCTGACCGGGGTTTGGCCACATCCTTGCCACCCCATGCGCCGAAAGGAAAGTAACGAAAGGCACTAGTGCATGCCGATGGGCTAGCCGATCGGTGTTTTCGCTGTGACGAGTGTCAATCTTGTGCACTGTCTGTTGTGTTGCTCCTCAGGAAGGGGATGAGGGCATAGACTTCCGTGGCGTAAGGAGGGGAAATGTTGAAAACACCTAAAGTTCGCGGATTAGGAAGGCCGTTGGCTTTCGTCTTCGCGTCCCTGCTCGGGCTGTCCGGGATTGTTGTCACGAGTTCCGAGGCTGGGGCGGCTGAAATTCCGGCGATCGATACTTCCAGCATCGAGATCACGAAACTGACTGACGAGGAGCCGGCGCTCCACAAGTGGAGTGTTGCCCGGGTCGCTGCGCAATGGCGCATCCCGGACGGTGCGGCGAAGGCCGGTGACACCTTCAAGCTCGTGCTGCCCAAGGAACTTGGGGCGTTCGAGGGTGTCTTCGACCTCAAGGATGAGGATGATGAATCGGTCACCTACGGGGGCTGCGAAGCCGCTCTCAGTGAGGTCGTCTGCACTCTCAACAAGAATGTTGAAAACAAGCACGACGTTAACGGATCGTTCTGGGTGAAGACTCAGGTGAAGGAGACGACGAAGGCTAGTTCGCTTGAATTTGAAACTAGTAATGGGGTGAAGGTTCAGGTTCCGCTTCCTGAAGGACAGCAGGAGATCGGATACAGCCCCATCCTTCCGACCGAGACCAGCAAATCCGGGTGGTTCCCCGGGACTGACCGGACAGCCGTGTATTGGCGCGTCGTGATCCCCGGTTCCAAGATCTCCGGGAAATCCGAAACGACCATCGTCGACGAGTACGGACAGGAAGGCGCCACTCTGACCATGTCGGAGGGGTACCCCAAGGTCTTCTGGGTCCCCGCGACGCCGGAGTGCTGGGGAGAGCTCAGCAGCGCGGCGTGCCGCCATGACCTGGATGCCTCCAGTGTGCCGTCGGCTGCAGTTGCCGTTGATGATGACAAGGATCAGGTGAAGGTCACCCTCGACAACAAGGGTCAGAACTTCCAAGCCGACCGGATCTACGTGCTCGATCTGGAACTGAAGACCGGCGGGGAGATCCCTGTTGGGGGCAAGTACATGAACCGGGCCATCGTGGACGGCGAGCCGCTCGTTGCCAACGCCGAGAAGAATCAGTCGGGCGCAGGCGTCGGGACCGGCGCGATCGTCGGACACCTCGAGCTGAAGAAAGTGGTCACCGGCGAAAAGGTCGATCCGGCGACCACCTACCCGGTGTCCTGGTCCTACCAGTACAAGGGTGACACACGCAGTGGCGAGTTGTCGCTGAAAGGTGACGGGACCATGGAACCCCTCAACAACGTCCCCGATGGGGTCGTTGTGACGCTCACGGAGAAGGTGCCCTCTGTGGCAGGGTTCAAATTCGGTGATCCTGCTTTCTCCGGAGACGGCGTGGCCGATAACGCCCCGGACGCGAACAGTGCCCAGGTGACGGTTGAGGGCTTGAAAACCCGCGAGGTGACTCTCACCAACTCGGCGGATGCCGTCGCGAGCGATAACCCGGCCCTGAGTCCGACTCCGACTCCGGCCCCAGAAACAGTCGCTGTGACCCTGGGGGCGGTCGAGGTGAAGCCCGGGACGTGCCCCGTGAGTGGTACCGAGCCGACGGAACCGACGGTCAAGATCACTCCCACCGAGGGGATCGTCTACTCCGAGCCGAGGATCACCAAGAACGGAAACAGCGCGACGATCCAGGTCACCGCAACTGCTGAGGCGGGCAAAACCATTGATGGGCAGAACCTGCCGGAAGGATGGGCTGCCGCGGAGAATGGTTCCTTCGTGTTCACTCGGACGGTTGCGATACCCGCGTGCGGGAAGGTCGTGAAACCCGGTCTGCCGAGAACCGGCATCTGAGGTACGCGTCAATCTCGCGAAATGGACAGGGCCCTTGACACGATCGTGTCGGGGTCCTGTCCTCCTTTTGGCCGGGCAACTGTTATGTCGCGATCCCGGAGAAGCCTGCTGACTAGGGGGTTTGTCGTCGAGGCGGCTGTGGCGACTGTAGAACCCAAACCGAGGCGGCATCGTCGCGGGGATGTCGGCTGTCGGTGAAGGGCGTAGCCATAGTAGCTTCATGCTTCCGACGAAAACACGGCGCGCAGACGCGGGGCTAGCAGATTGGGCTGGTTCTCCGCAAGGGCTAGCCTAGTTACTGTTCGGGCATTGACTTTAGGTCAGGCGAAACTCTCTCGACAGGAAGGAAACCCATGAAGTCGCCCTACTGGGACGTCATCATCACGGGTAGAAGTGATGCGACTGTCAATGGGGTGCAGGTCGAGATGGTGGTGCCCAGCAACGTCTATTCGTCGGTCTTCCAGCACCTCGCTGCCGAGGCGCGCCAGGCCGGGCGCCCTGTTCTTGCCCGCGGTGTGGACGAGACCCGGGGCGGTCGGGTGTCGTGGTTCACGGTGGATGCCGATGGGCAGGCAGCCGCGGCGCAGCCGCCTGCGGCGATGGCCAACAACACCAGGCGCTCGGCCCCCAGCAGGGCGGCCTTGCCGAAGCCGCGACGTGCCCCCGCCCCGCAAACGGAAGCCGAGAACGAGGCCTCCGAACCCTCGGTGGAGCCGTCGCCCGCCCGGGCTCTTGCCAAGCCGGAATCACAGCCCTCCAGCCCCAGAATCTCGGTCTCTCCCGCGCGGGCGCGAATGCCCGAACCGCAGGAGAGCAGCATCTCCCCGGTGCCGCCGGATGCTCCCCCGCCCCCCGAACCTCCCCGGCAGGCGACCGCTTCCGGCCGCTCGGGACCTCCCCGACAGCTGGAGGGTCCCAGGCCACCGGTGCCGCCCAAGGCGTCGCCGCGCGCGATTCCGCCGACGCCACCGAGGCAGGCCCTGCAGCCCCAGGGGGCCCCGAGACCGAAACCTCAGGACAGGCCGCAGAAACCGAGTGGCCCCCCGCCGAATCAGGGAACCCCGAGGCCGAAACCACAGGAGATCTCCCCGTCCGGGGCTTCCCCGGACGTGCCGTTCCGATCGATCTTCATGAACGTGCCGACATCGCAGGCCCTCGCCGTGCCGGATGCGGCGCCGTCGTCACTGCTCGTGCGTCCCCCAAAGGCCGTGCCGCAGGGAGGGTTCCGCGGCGCGATGTACCGGCTGACGTCGGGGCGTGTGAACTTCGGTCCCAGTCAGACCCAGATCCGTCTTGCGGAACGGGACTCCCGAATCTCCCGGTCGCTGGAACGTCCCTACAGCACCGTGTTCCTCTCCTTCAAGGGCGGCATCGGCAAGACTTCGACGGCGGTCGGGGTGGGCCTGGCTCTCGCCCAGGCGCGGGGCGTGCCTCCCATCGCCATCGACGCTGACCCGGATTCGGGTGACCTGGCCGAACGACTGCTCGGTGAGGACGAGATGCTGCGGCTGCAACCGCGCAGCATCACCGACCTGGTGGGCGACATTCCGCGGGTCAAGACGTGGACGGACCTGTCCGGTTACATCACGCAGGTCGACAGGCTGCACGTCGTCGCGGGTGAGCAGGACCCGGCGGTCTCGGACAGTCTCACCGCCGACGGTTACCGGCGCGTCCACGAGCTCGTGCAGAACTTCTTCTCCGTGATTCTCACTGACTGCGGCACCGGAGTGACCCACAACGCCATGAGTGGGATCCTCGCCAAGGCCGACAGCGTGGTGATCGCCACCGGCTACGCCTTCTCTGGTGTCAAACGGGCTGTCAGTACTGTCGACTGGCTCGCGAGCCACGGTTACGAGAAGCTGGCCCAGGAGGCGATCATCGTCCTCACCGACAAAGACAACGTGTCCATTCGGGTGCAGAAGGACATGGTGCGCACCCACCTGGCAAGCCACAGCCGGCAGGTGTTTGTGGTGCCGAACGACCAGACCGTCGCCGACGGCGACCGCATCAGCTTGGAGCGGGTCCACCCCCGCACCAAGGAGGCGTGGTCCGAGATCGCAGCGGCCCTGATAGACGGCTACCAGTAGTCTGCGCTCCCGGGGCGTGTGAATCTGCTCAGCGCCGAGGTCGCGTGGAATGCTGCACGGCGCGGAAGGACGCGATGTCGTGCACGGATGGATGCTGCTGCATGGCGTAGATGCCGGGTGGCTGTGGTCAGCCCTCGTCCGTTTCCGTCACATGGTCGGGTTGGTTCACGATCTGCACCGTCCGCACCGGCTGTCCGGAGTGCAGCAGCATGGCGCGACCGATCGGGAGGGCGCGTGGGCGCTGATTGCCCAGCAACATGCCCTCGGAACGGTCGCCGGAGAACATGAACCCGGCGGCTCCGGAGTCGCGCATGGTGTTGATTAGGGGGTCGTACATGGCGCGTCCCGCGCCGGTCATCCGCCGGGTCAGCACGACCGACAGCCCGACCTCGTTGCCCATCGGGACGAATGGCAACAACGCCTTGAAGGGGCCAGCTCCCGACCCCAGGGCGTCGTAGTCGTCGATGAGGACAACGATGTGTGGCACCGGAGGAGCCACCTCGGCGGAAGCGTCGACGCTGCGCGGCACCCTGGCCTCCAGCTCCGGCACGATGGCGGCCACCAGTTTTTGCGCCAGGACGGCGCTGGTGGCGGTTCCGCCAAGGTATCCCTCGGAGACGACACCGGTGAGGGAACGCCGGGGATCGAAGACCGCGAAAACCAGCTCCTCGGAGCTGTGGGTGCGAACCAGCTCCGCGATCACCCGCCGCAGCATCGTGGTGCGTCCGGTCCCGGAGTCACCGAAGATGATGAGGTGTCTGTCGGGCCCGTTCATGTCCAGCACCGTGGTCGAGAGGTCGGTTTCGTCCAGCCCCAGAGCCACCAGCGCCTTGCCTTCGGGAAGTTCGACTCCGTCAGGGGAGAGGTTTGCCGGGAGCAGTCTGACCGGTACAGCCCGCTCGGTCGTGCCGACTGCGACCGCTTCCGAGAGATGCCGCAACCCATCGGAGACGTCCTCGGCGGAATCAATCCCATCGATCCTGGGAAGCGCGACATGCGTGAACAGGCCATCCGTGACCAGGGCCCGACCGGGACGGTCCGTGGGCAGGGTCTCGGCCAGGCGTCTGCCGTGCACGGACTCCGTCGGATCGGTCAGCCTGAACTCGATTCTGGTGCCGAAGAAACTCTGCTGTGCCAGGCGGATCTCGTTCCAACGGGTGGTGGTGGCGATGACGTGGATTCCGTGCGCGGCGCCGCGACGCAACAGGTCGAACACGATGTCGTTCAGCTCCTCGAATTCCTCCGAGAGCTGTCCATAGCCGTCGATGAGTAGCACGACCTCTGCGAGATTGAGAGAGGGATCGTCGGTGATGTTGCGCAATGTCGCCAGGGAATCGATCCTGAGTTGCTGGAAGATCAACTCACGCTGGTTCAACAGCCCCCGCAACTCCTCGAGGGTGCGGCGCACCACCTCGCGGTCGGCACGGACGGCCACCGCGCCCACGTTGGCCAGGTCACGCAGGTTCAGCAGGGACGATCCGAGCAGATCCAGCACGTAGACGCTGACCAGCGACGGTGAATGAGTCAGGGCTAGTGACGCCGTGATGGTGCGCAGCAGAGTCGTCTTTCCGCTGCCCGGTCCTCCGGTGATCTGGGTGTGGCCGCCGGAGGCGAGAAGATCCAGCTCCCACGTGTCCTGCCACTGCCGGGCCGGGTCGTCGATGATTCCGATGGGGAAACGCAACGGCGCGCTGGAATGGATCCGCAGCCCGGAATCGGTGGGACGGGGTTCGCCGGCGACGGTGTCCAACGTGGTTGCTGCTGGCAGCGGAGGCAGCCAGATCGGCTGGGTGGCACGCTTCTGTTGCCGGAGCTGGTCCATGACGGTGCTGAGAACTGTCGGGCCTGTCGTCTTCGTGCTCACACGTGTTGCCGCAGGCATGCTGTCGCCCGCCTCGGCGCGGGTGACGAGATAGCTGGGAACTGGGAACACGATGGGTGGGGCTTCCACCTTTTGTTCGAGGTCCGGGTCCTCCGGCAGGGGGCCGGAGACGAAACCGGAACGGAACCGGGTGTAGGTGGTGGTGTCGACCTTCAGGTAGCCGTACCCGGGGATCGGGGGCAGGTGGAAGGCGTCGGTGGTCTCCAGGATGGTGCGAGACTCGCTCTCCGATAGGGTTCGCAGGCCGATCCGGTAGGACAGGTAGGTATCGAGGCCGCGCAGCTTGCCGCTCTCGATCCGCTGGCTGGACAACATCAGGTGCACCCCGATGGAGCGTCCGATGCGTCCGATGGACAGGAACAACTCGATGAAGTCGGGGCGGGCGGTCAGCAGCTCACCGAACTCATCGATGATGACCAGCAGGTGTGGGAACGGGGCCAGGCCCAGCTCGGGTCGTTCGGCGCGCAGCGCCCGGTAGGTGGTGATGTCGGCGATGTTTCCGGCGTCACGCAACACCTGCTGGCGTCGCTGCACCTCACCGGACAGGCTGGCGTAGACGCGTTCGATGAGGCTGGCGTCGTCGGACAGGTTCGTGATGATGCCCGAGACCTGGGGTGCGCCGTCGAAGGGAGCGAAGGTGGCGCCGCCCTTATAGTCGACGAGCACCATCGCCAGGTCCTCCGGGTCGTGGCTGAGCAGCAAACCCAGCACCAGGGTGCGCAGCATCTCGCTCTTGCCGGATCCGGTTGCGCCGACGCATAGGCCGTGCGGTCCCATGCCGTACTGGGCGGCCTCCTTGAGGTCGAGGGTCACGGGTTCACCGGAGTCATCGGTCCCGATGGCGACCCGCAGGAACCCGGTGTCTCCTCGTGGAGCCCAGGCACGTGAGAAGTCAACGTTGTTGTAGTCGGGGACCCCCAGCAGCTCGGCGAAAGTCATGGCGCTGCGAGCGGCGTCGTGTTCGTGGGAGTCGGGCGACAAGCGCAGCGGACTGAGCAGATGGGCCAGCGCGGTTGTCGAGTCCTGGGTCAGGTCGTCGAGCGTCCCGGTGACGACCTTGGGGGCTGCGTCGGCTTTCGGGTAGCTCTCGACAACGAAGCTTCCTGGTTTCTTCCCCTCGCTGATCCGCGTGGTGATCGCGTCAGGTTCGGCCCTGCGGTCGTCCAGGAGATAGATGACCGTTGTGTTGACCTGACTCAGCTTGATTTGCGTATCCGTTGGTGTGAAGGTCGTGGCCGCTTGGCCGTATTGATCCACGAGGACCAGGATGCGCCCGTGCTGTATCTCCTTGCCTGTGAGCATGGCGCGGCGGGCCTCCGCCGCGCTGGGGGAGCGGGAGTCGAGCTCGGGGCCCAGCACGCTGCGCAGCCGTGCGACACTTGGCACGATCACCCTGCCAGGGCCGAACGGACCCTGGACGTTTTGCGCGGCGAGCTGTGGCAACCAGGAGAACCAGTCCCATTCCTCACGTCTTTCGTCATCGACGACGAGCGCCAGCTGAAGATCCTCGGGGGAGTGAAAGGTCGCTGCCTGCATGGTGAGCAGTCGTGCAACCCGCGAGACGAAATCCCGGTTTCCGACGACGCTGACTGCGCCGATGGAATCGAGATCAACCAGCATGGGCATGCTTGGGGTGGTGCTGAAACGCGACGTGACCAGTTCCACCTCATTGTCCATGAAGGGGTCGCTTCGGGCGACCGAACCCTGCGGGGAGCGCACCTTGACTTCCCGGGAGTGGACCGTGCCGATTCCGAGCCTGAGCTTCAGGAAGTCTTCGTCGCCGCGACGTCGTTCCCACAATCGGTCGGGTGACCTGACGATACTGAGCAGTTCTCCGGGAGCTGGATGGATGCGATGGGCGTTGATGAGCCGCTTGTTTTCGTCGGCTCGCAATTTGTCGCGTTCCTTCTCCAGATACTCGATGTAGATGTCGCGACTCTCGCGACGTTCCTTGCCCGCCCTGCCTCGTTGGCTGAACATCATGACGGCCGAGGCGATGACGGTGACGATCATCATGAGCGCACCGATGACCGCGAAATTGGAGCGCCGGAACAACATCATGACGGTCATCGCGGCGCCGGCGCCTAGTAGGGGCAGGATGCGCAGGGCCGCGGAACCTGCCCCGTCGCTCCCGTCCGGGAGGGTGGGTGGGGATTCCAACGACACCTCCGGCAGCGTCTGCAGGGCGGGAGTGGTTCTGGCGGGTCGGTGGACGATCCGGATACTCATCGGATCACCTACCGGACGATGCCATCGTTGCAGCGGCCAGTTCCCCAAGGACCACCTGCGTGTTCTCGGCCGCCAGCCTCAGGTGCAGGGCGGCTCCGCCTGCGACGTGCCGGTCGTGGGGGACGACGAAGGTGGGAATACCGGAGTCGCGGAGTCGTTTCGCGTGGGGAGCGGGATCGATCCCGGGCCGGCGCGGCACCAGCACCGCCAGGATGGCGTCAGGTTTCACCCCTGTGTTCCGCAGCTCGGCGGCGGTTCTCGTGGCGGCGGTGGTTCCTGTGGCACTCGCCGAGGCGACGATCACGACCGCGTGAGCCTCGGATGCGAGCTGTGCGGGTGGGTTCTGGCCGGCGTCGATGACCGTCACGGCGAAGAACCGGGCGAGACCCCGAGCCGTTGCAGCTGCGTTTTTGTGGGGTCGGATGACGGCGAGGCGGCCACTTTCGGTCATGACCGACATTTGGTCGGCGAAACTGCCGGCCGGTAGATCCGAGGACGCCCTGGGAATCGGACCGGTGTCCAGGCGTGACTCCAGATCGTCGCTGCCTCCCGTGGCCACCACCGCCACCGGGGCGTTGCGTACCGCGGCCAGGGTGCGGGCCAACCCGACTGTGACGCTGGTGGTTCCCGTCCCACCGCTGGCGCCGACCACGACGACGCGCCGTCCGGTGGTGACCGGACGCTGGGCCCCGGCAGAGGCGCGCACCACCCTGGATGCGACGTCATCGCTGCGGAAGATACGGGCGAACCAGGCGAAGAACCGACGCCACCCGGGAATGGCGTGACGTTTTGAAAGACGGGCGTAGTCGGGATGGCTGCGCATTCCCGGGACCGGCGGCGCTTCGTGATCCTGAGGGGTGGGCTGGGGATACGGAACCGGAATCTGTGTTTGTCGTCCGGGGTCGAAGGTCAGCCGACCTGGACGCGGCACTCCCATCACAGGCAACCGATTCGGTCTGGTCGCGGGCTCCTCCAGTTGCAGGCGTCGTGGTTTCTGCCCACTCCACTGCTGAGGGGGGGCCTCCCGGGCCGGACGGCGACCGGGCGGGGTGAGACCTGGAAGTCCTGCTGGTTCGCTCACTGGAAACTCCCCAGAAGTTGGGTGTACAGGTCGAACATGCCGACCAGAACTGGGACGGTGAGGATCACCGCCGCGGTTTCGACCCAGGTCGCGACCCTTCGCAGCTGGGCGGCAGCGAGATCCGAGGTGCGCACGAACAACATGACGGCGAGAAACAACGCCAACGCCGCTGCCGCAATGGGAGCCCAGGGCGTAGTCCGCTGGGACCATGCGACGGCGCTGGTCGCGATGAGTGCGGCCACGTAGATCGCCGTCCGCTCCGTGGTCAGGGGGAAGTGGCGTCCTCGCAGCGTCCACGCCACGACCAGCGACGCTGTCATCGCGAGGGCCCACACGTTGCCGATGGCGGTTCCGGCCACCGGGAGAATCCCCAGCGTCCACAACCCCGCGAGCAGCACCACGGCCACTGACAGCACCTGGTGGGCACGGTTCAGGCGGCTCACGACCTCGCTCAACGCCATGCTGGCGCCGTGTCCGACGGCGTCGTCGGCCTTGAACACCCCCGCGATGCTGAGCGCGAGTCGCGGGGCAAGGCCGAGCAGCAGGAGAGCGAGCGTCGCCGTGATGGCACCCGCCCTGACCGGATCGACGACCAGAAAATGGATCAACCACCATGCTCCGGTGCTGACCGCGAGCACGGCCAAGCCGATCGCGTAGGCGAAGCGCTGCCGGGTATGGACCAACAGGGAGATGAGCTGGGCGACCAGCAGGATCAGCAGGACCGTCAACGGCGAGGTTCCTGTCATGAGCTGGAGCCATGCCCACCAGATCCCGACCACACCTCCTGCGATGAAGTACGCCCAGGCCAGGTCCTTGTGCAGGATCCTGCACAGCATGCTCACCACGTAGAGGCTAGTCGCCCCGACACCGACGTCCAGGGTGTCGGGTCCCCGCAGTAGCAGGAGAAAGACGAGCGCCACGACCGTCATCAAGGCTGAGCAGACGCTCAACACCCAACCGCGGGAGGCGCTGGCCCACAGACCCGAAGCCTCGTGCTCGGCGGTCGCGTCGACGAGATCCGAGACGACAGGTACCGGGGGCGTCTCCGTTTCCTGCGACAATCGGAGCACGGCGCCGTCGACGAGCCCGACCTCGCCCATCGGGCGGTGCAGATCAATGGGTTCACCCAGCGCGGTGGTGAGCGTATAGGTGCCCTGAGGACCATGGGGTTCGCCGAGCAAGCCGAGGAACTGGGGAAGCAGGGTCGTGGCGGGCTGGTCGGAAGGAACGACGAGGTCGGCGTTGTGGGTGCTGCCCAGAACGCTGATCCGGAGGAACGGGTCGGCGGTCATGATGTCTTCGTCGGGGTGGGCGCGGGCGTGGTGCTCACTGGTCCATAGCGCTGTTGCTGTTGTTGCTGTTTCAGGGCCTCGGCCCGGAGAATGGACGAGACGAAGGAGACGCCCACGCACACCGCGCAGATGACGACGGCCATGATCATGCTGATGGCGAAGGTGCTCAACCGGTCGTGCCAGATACGGCGGGTACGTTTCATCCCGAACAGGAAACCGGCGAGAAGGCGCTTGCGACGCACCGCGACGGCGTCGATGAGCTGGTCGTCATATGCGTATGGCAATCGCGTCTCCTTTCTCGTGATGGGGCTTCTGCGGTCTGCCCGAGGGATTGGGCTCACCTCGTGCAGGGGTTAGCCTAGTCACTGCATGGACCATCCCAGGGTCTGGTGAAACCCTGCTTCCAACAGGAAGGAGACCCATGAAGTCGCCCTACTGGAACGTGGTGATCAGGGGGTCGCGTGAGGCAACCGTCAACGGGGTTCCTGTGGAGATGGTGGTGCCAACCAACGTCTACTCGTCGGTGTTCCAGCACTTGGCCGGTATCGCCCGGCAGATGGGCAAGCCGGTGCTGGCCCGTGGTATCGACGAGACCCAGGGCAGTCAGGTGGCGTGGTTCACGGTGGATGCCGACGGCCAGGCCGTGGCCACCCCGCCGGCTGCCCCTGAGGATGTGGCTCAACCGGTACCTCCCCCACCCGTGAGCGACGTGCCTTCTGCCGTCCCGGCTTCCTCCATGCCTCCAGTGCCAGCCGAGCTCGGCATCGGCTGGGACCCGCCGGAGCGACCCGGGACACGGGAGGAACCGGTACCGCGTCATGCAACCTCTCCCCGAGGCGATGGGGGTGAAAGCACGATCAGGAGCGTTGCCTCCAGGAAAACGATGCACCCCACCGCACCGACGGGAACGAAACAGAACGTCCAGGCCACCGACTTCCTGGAACCGACCACCATGGTGCGGCAGCAGATGCCTGCGTCGATGGGAGGCCAGGGCACCCCGGCGCCCGTGAATGCACCGCCTCCCCTGCAGGTCGCGCCGGGTGCGCCCATCCCGCCCCTGTCATCGGGCAGGCCAGAAATGCAGACCGATCCGGCAGCGTCCGGTTCGCCCGTGTTGTTCGTGCAGCCACCGAAAGCGGTTCCGCGGAACGGATTCCGCGGAGCGATGTACCGGCTGACCGCGGGTCGCGTGAACCTGGGACCTAGCCAGGAGCAGCTGCGTCTGTCGGAGCGGGAGGCGAGAATTTCCCGGACCTTAACGCGCCCCTACAGCACAGCTTTCCTCTCGTTCAAGGGCGGCATCGGCAAGACGTCGACGACCGCCGGAGTGGGACTGATGCTCGCGCAGATGCGCGGGGCACCACCCATCGCCATCGACGCGAACCCGGACTCCGGCGATCTCGCCGAGCGCCTGCTCGGCGAGGAGGAGTTGCTGCGTATCCACCCGCACAGCATCACTGATCTAGTTCGCGACATTACCCAGGTTCGAACGTGGACAGATTTATCCAGCTACATCATGCAGATCGACCGGCTGCACGTCCTGGCGGGTGAGCAAGATCCGGCGATCTCGGACAGCCTCACGGCCGAGGGGTACGTGAGGGTTCACGATCTGGTGCGGCACTTCTTCTCCGTGATTCTCACTGACTGTGGCACCGGCGTGACCCACAACGCCATGAAGGGCATCCTCGCGAAAGCTGACAACGTGGTGATCGCGGCCGGCTATGCAGTCTCTGGTGCGAAACGGGCCTCCAGCAGCCTCGAATGGCTGGCGCAGCACGGCTATGCGAGGTTGGCGCAGGAAGCGATCGTCGTTCTCACCGACAAGGACGGGGTTTCGACGCGGGTGCAGAAGGACACGGTGCGGGAGCACCTGGCCTCTCACAGCAGGCAGGTGTTCGTGGTTCCAAACGATCCCGCTGTTGCCGACGGTGATCGCATCAATCTGGCACGGGTCCATCCCCGTACAAGGGAGGCGTGGGCCGAGGTGGCGGCTGCCGTCATCGACGGATATCGCTAGTGGATGTACTGCGCCGGAAAAGACCAGGACAACGTGTGGTGGACCGGTCTTGTTTTCATACTCGGGGACGTGACCCACTGTGGGGTTAGGGTGGTCATGTTCGTGCTGGTGGGGGGCGGTGCGTAGCAAAGTGTTGGTTCTTTTGTTTTCGAGAGGATGGTGTTTTCGTGCAGTTCAGCATGACTGATGACGCGTTGCCGACGTTGAACAAGCAGACGAACGAATCGCAGGCCAATATCGGGGCGCTGGTTCTTCAGCTTTCTGATGCCATTGCCCCCCTGGAGGGAAAGTTTCAGGGCGATGCTGCGGTGAAATTCCAAGAATTCCACGCGAATTCCGTGCAGTACGCGAATGATCTGGACAATGCCATGGCCTCCATCAGCGAGGGGCAGGCAGGTGTTCAGCGGTCGTTCGATGCCGGAACCGACGAGATGGTGACCAATGCGCAGACGACTGCCGGTTCCGCCGATTACGCCACGGCGAACTTCCGCGGCGGAGCAGCCTGACCGCGGTCGCTTCAGAATTATTTGAGAACAGGAGTTTTATATGCCTACTGGTATGGTCGCATATGACACAGGAGTGTCCGCAGAGGTTCAGGGAAACATCAACAATATCTGCAACGAGCTGATGTCGGTTCTGACGGGGCATGACAGCGATGTTGCTTCGTTCCAGAACGACTTCACCGCCACTGGAGTGTCGGACAGCTACGCCGCCATCGAATCCAGGTTCGGGTCGGCTGGCACCGCCGTCGCGGACATGATTGCCCTGGTGAGAAAGGTGCTGAACCTAAATGACGACACCGCCACCACCGCCGTGAGCAATGCCCAGAGGTGTGTCGACAACATTTGCTGAGCACATGCTGAAACGGGCTTCCCGGAAAGGGGAGCTGCTCCCGCAGAGCGTCTTATGAGGATGGTGCTGAAGAAGCCCGCCGGGTCCCCGACCGTGAGTGTCGGGGACCCGGTTCATTGTCGCTCGGTTACAGGAGGTGTACGCCCTCCCCTTGGCTGGAGCGTAGTCAAGAATGATGGCGCGAATGCTTCATTGCGCCGAGCCAAAAGATCGTTCGTGGTCCATGCTCTGCCAGCAGGGTGGTGTAGTCATTGGTATGCTGTCTGAAAACTCTCCTGAGGTGTGAAAACAGAAAGAAAGGTGGGGTCAGCGAGCAAGTCAGCTTGCCGACCCCACCTTCTCGTGGAGGAGGGAATCAGAAGATCTTCTTGAAAGCGTTCTTAATGCTTGATCCAGCCTTCTTGGCTCCACTCCAGACTGATTCCGATACGTCGCCGATCCGATCGCCGACATTCTTGCCGTCTCCAGTCGGAATCATCATGGCAGCGCCGACGGCAGCGCCTACGGCAAAACCAACAGCGGTTCCGCCAACAGGCAGGACTGAGCCTATGGCGGAACCTGCTAAGGCAGCGGTGGCCAATTGTCCGGTGCCCCTGACGGCAGCAGTTTCGACTGCTTTAGATCTTCTTTCCTTGTCGGAGAGGCCGGGGTTTTCTTCCTTGAGTTTTTGCTGGGCGGCGTCGTATTCGCTCTTGTAGGTGAGGGCGGCGCCTAGCGCGAATGTGGCGCGCCCAGCGACTTTACCGACTACTCCAGTAGTCGTGCCGCCTGTAGTGTGTTCCATACCGATTCCCCACTTTCCCTTGGGGCCGGATTTGGTCACTGTATCTAGCGTATTTGCGATTCCATTGCCTACTGAGGATTTCTTGAAAAACCAAGAATTTGGGTCGAATTTGGCGCCTTTGCCAGGTAGCTCAAATTTTGGCCCTCTGATCGTTTTTCCGTTAATCTTGATTACGACTTGTTTGCCCAGCAGCAACGGCGCTCTATAACTTGCTGCAAAACTAACAAGAGCGCTTCTGGTCAGTCCTTCAGCGTAGCCGTTGGCTGCGGACTGTAGAGGATGTTTTTTGGTGCCGTCGTCATTTATATTTCCCAAATCCGCAACGCATGCGTTCACTGCGTTTCTGTATTTTCTGGCCAAAGCAAACACTTCAACCTGAAGTTCTGCTCCCTTCTCTCCTCTTTTGCATTTACTCTCGGATGAGTCGCTTGCGTTCTTTGTGTCATCAGCAGTGCACTGAAATTCATCATTGTTAAAAGCTGTAACCTTTGCCAAGAGGCTGGTGCGCTCGGTTTGTAGGGTTCTTGTTGTGGACGCGAATGCTGTTATGCTGGTGCTGATGGATGCGGCCACAGACGAAACGTTTTCGGCTTTGGTGGCTGGAGTGTCGAGCGCAGCGTAGAGGTCCGTATCTCCGGGTGCTTTGAAACTGGCGGACAGCCCTTGCCAAGAGCTCTTGGCGTCTGTGATGGCGGTTTTGAAATCGGCGCCGTGCGTCTTCAGGTTTCCTGCGTATGTATCCAAGGTGTCCGGGTCTGCCCAGTTGTCCAGGCAGGAAGTCTCGACGTGTGTGGTTCCGGGGCCGGAGTAATATGTAGGAGTTGGCGAGGTCATCATCATTTCCCTTCTGTTTTCTTGCCATCCGTGATCTTGACCTCTTCGGGGGTATTGGCTGACTGAGCGTAAGTGGTGAGATTCATCAGGGGCTCGCTGTTCAACGTGGTTTCGCACCCTCCTCGGGCCTCGTGACCGCAGCTTGCAGCATTGGAAGCCTGCTCTTGATCAGCCAACTGGTATTGATAGACGGCCTGTCTTCCGCAGCTCACGGCATTGCTGGTGTGTTGTTCCGCGGTGCTCATGGCTGGGGTCAATGCCCGATTATAGATTTTGTTGAGGGCCGACTGAATGGGGGCGGCCGGTCCCGTTGCGCAGGTTGAGCCGAGGCTGTCGATGTCTCCTGACACCGAGGTGTGTGAGTCGGCTGCAGTGTCTTTGTGGGTCTCCGTGGTATCGAAGATACTGAGACACGTCGCAGGATCTATTTCATAGAACATTCTTCTCTCCGAAGTTGATTGTGGCTGCAGTCAGGGAAAGATATGCCCACAGTGGTTGGTCATCGAAGGACGTGATGGTCACTTCGTCCTGTTGCGACTCCTGATAACACAGGGCCGAGCCGCGATGCGGGGTCGTGATCCACACGACACCGCTCTCGGCGGAGTCGTCGATGAAACTGAACTGCTGCCAGGGCTCATCGGCGAATGCAGCCGCATCGCCACCGAGCTGTTGAGGCAAGGGCTGGCCCACCAGATGCTCCAGCATCTCCTGGATCTTGACTCCCGGCAGGTTGAAGGACGTCCTCCAGCCGGGTTGGGTGCCCGACCACATGAGGAGGATGCGTGCCAGGTCGTCGGTGGCGCAACGAGCGAGGCGGATTTTTCCACCGGCCGGTTCCTGGGGGGACGGGCCGATGAGCAGCAAGGTGGCTTCCTCTATTCCCCAGCCCTCCACGCCACGGTTGTCCTCCTCCGGTCCGGCGTTCTCCAGGACCCAGTGTTTCCCGTGGTTGAGCATGCCCAGGACCACCTCGCCCAGTTCCGTGGGAGAGCCGTTGTCGTCGACGAAACCTGCTCCTCGTAGCTCCTCACGGGGAAGGTGGTTCCTGGTCCGCCTGCCGAAGAAACCCGCTGAGGACAGGGATTTCAGCTCGGTCAGCGCACCGGGTGACAATTCGTAGATGTTGCCCAGCAGGGCGGGAGGGAGGTAACCCTGCACCGTCACGTCCTCGCGAGGGACGCCGTCTCGTGCGGTGGCCCACTGGTCGAGCACGGCCTCCGGGACCTGGGCTGTCAGCTGGGGCAGCATTCCGTGTTCCAAGGGACGCAGTGAATCGAGGATCTGTTCGAAGGAACCGTCGGGCTGCCAGGTGACCACGGGAAGGGTGAGGGTCAACTCGGCGATGGCATTGCCCGCCACTATGAGGTCCTGAATCATCATCACGCCCAGGAGGTCATCCGTCGGGGGCTTCACCGGGGCCAGAGCCCAGATGCGTCGCCTCTCCCGGGGACCCGGGGTTGCGTTGCCGTCGGGAATGGCTGCCACGTTCACGACGTAGGCGCCGGTCACCTCTTGGGGGATGGCGCGAAGATTCGCCTGAGAGATGGATGCAAGGGTGGTGGGGGTAGGACTGTCGATCCGGGATTCACGGAGCACGATCGTCGGTCGGAAACCCAGATAGTCGGGAGGGGCGCTCGCCACCACCATCCCTTCTGCTGGGACGACTTCCCATGTCTCCGGCACCTCGAACGAGAAAGCCGCACCGTTGAGTTCCATGTCGAACCTTCCTGCTCGGATGCTCGTCAGCTTAACCCGACACCCGGGTCACCCCATCCGACGAAGATGGGTCGTCAATCGGTCAAGCTCGGCCTGTGGTTCCACGAATAAACGGAGCAGCCGGGCGAGCGTTGTTAGACTGCAAGCGTCCGATACCACGAAAGGACTGAGACGATGGAGTTCATTCCTGGGGCAGGAGCCTGCCTGGCCACCCGCAATGTCATCGAAGAAAAGGGCCTGGTGCGCTGGATGGTCCGGGGAGAGTCGAAGGCGCCTGTCGACAACGGCTGGCAGATCATGAGCCACATCGACACCTCCGAGTACCTCAACGATCCGTCGAACTGGCAGATCGTCGACTTCAACGACCTGTGCACCATTGAACCCGCCCTCATCGGCATCTGGGACCTACCCGTCGGCTCCGACCTGCAGATCGTGCGCGACGAGCTGGGCATCCGGATCGTCGACACCCCCACGGGCCGCGAAATCCCGGTCGAGAACCTCTACGTTCCCCCCTCCCAGCGTGCGAAGTGACGAGACGCTGTGTGCCCGACCATCGGTCGGACACACAGCGCCTCGTTTCTGCGTCGCTCCTAGCTCCTGGTGTAGTGAGCCACGTAGTCGATCTGGATGTCGGATACCTGCGGGGTGAGATCCCCCGGGACACCGCCGTCGACAGTCTCGGTGTGGCTTTCCTTGCCGTTAGGGTCCATCGCTCCGGTCTGCACACCAAACCACATCTGCGTGTCGGTGACGTTCGGCTGATCGATCCGACCCCACTCCTTGCCGTCAAGGGTGAAGATGATGTGATCCTGCTCCACGATCGCGCCGTAGGTGTGCCAGCCGGTCATGTCCTCGTGGTCGACGAACTTGTGGTCCTGCTTGTCGTCGGAATCCCAATGGTAGGTGCCCATGATCTCGGGTCCGTTGACCCGCCCCTCGGCAAAGTCGATCTCCGGGGGCCAGCTCTGGTCCTTCGGCCACAGCAGGAAGACATAGCCGATGCCCTTGGCCTTCGGGAACTTCGCGCGCACTTCCCAGCGGCCACGCGAAGCCGAGAAAACCTTCTCGGTTCCGGTGCCACCGGCGTGCCACTTGCCGTCCTTGTACTCGGTGCGCACGATCAGTTCACCTTCGCGCACGAACGTGTTGTCGTCGGACATCACCCCCATGGCGCCGTGCCCGACCTCGGGATCACCCCAGCCGTAATGCTCCCAGCCCAGCTCCTCGAGGGAAGCATCGAAGCCCTCGAAGTAGTCGATGTTCCATCCGCTGATCTCGACATCGGAGCGGTTCTGGCCAGATGAACCCTCGGAAACCTGCTGCGGCGTTGCAGACCCGGCTGCCGGGGACTGGTTGGACGCGACCGGGGTGTTCAGTGGCGAACGATCGCCTGAACCCCGCGACACGGAGGACATCTTTGCAGTCGGTGATTCGCTCGCCGACGACGTGGGAGTTCTGGCCGATGATGACTCGGTGGTTGCTGACTCGCTCGCCGTGGGCGTGCTGTCGCTACTCGTGATTTCCGATGCCGGCGTAGCTGTTGCCTGTGCGCCGACGAGCCCGCTCGGGGTGGGTGATGCTGCCTTCGGAGTGACCCTGCTCGAACGGAGAGAAGCCGGGTTCGCGGTCACATCCTGGGTGGCGCCATGGGGTTGTAAGAACAACCCTCCTGTGATCGTCGCGGCCGCGAGGCCCAGGGCCATCAGGGGTCGAGTTATTCGGTTTGGTATCAAGGTCCCTCTCCTTAACGGTACGGGAAAACCCTAACCGGTGATCGTGCTTCACCCAACCCCTAGTGACTCCACAAGCGTGTGCGACCCCACCGGGCGGGAGCGACACGCTACGATTCAAGTAACGAGCGGGTCGGGGGGTCGGTAGGGCACCCGCAGGTTCTTGAGAGCCCGGTGAGAAGCTGATGAGACCGCACATTTCCGTTTGTATCCCGGTCTACCAGGGCGCACCAACCCTGGCGGCGACCCTGCGATCGGTGCTGGCGAGCGAGAATGCTGACTTTGAGGTGGTGATCCGGGACAACGGCTCGACCGACGGCACCAGTTGCGTGGTCGCAGGGTTCGACGACCCGCGCATCCGGTACATCCGCTCCGAAGGAACCCTTCCGCTGCCGGCCAACTGGCGCGCAACCGTCGGGCAGGCCCGCGGGGAGCTGATCAAGGTGCTGTGTGCCGACGATCTCATCAGCCCGGACTGCCTCGCCTCCCAGGCCGCGCTCCTGAAGGATCCGACGGTCGCCCTCGTCGCATGCCGCCGCAACTTCATCGACGGTAATGGCGACGTTCTCAACCGCAACGCGGGCCTGCCGGGCCTGTTGGGCCGCCATGGTGTCTCCGAGGTCGCCAGGAAGGCTGTTCGATTCGGGATCAACCCGGTCGGAGAACCTGCCTGCGTGATGTTTCGCCGCAGGGACTACGACGCCATCGGCGGGTTCGACGGCGCGATCGTGTTCGCCATGGACATCGACGCCTGGTTGCGGATCCTCACCCGCGGCGACATGATCGGCCAACCCGAGGCGCATGCTTCATTCCGCATGTGGACGGAGTCGTTCTCCAACAGCCACAACCGGCAGCAACTCGGCGAACACCTCCGGTTCTTCAAACAGGTCGCGAACAACCCCCGCTACGAGATCCCGACCGTCCTGCGTCACCTCAGCCCCGCGACGGCTCGCGTCTCCTGGCGTGCCTGGGCGGTGCGGCAGTGGTTGTGGGGCAGGAGGGGAGCTCGGGGTCAGGCCGTTTGGAGGCGTCGCAAACCCAGGAAGAACGGCACCAAACAGCAGCAGGAGAACGCGAACCGACCGATCCTCCAGACCGGCTCCTGCGGGGCCAGGATCGATGCGACACAGCCCACCACTGCGACGACGATCAACGCCACCACCGGCCAGGCAACCCGGACCGAGGCGTGACGTCGCGTCACCGCGAACCGCAGCACCACCGCCTGTGAGAACAACGCCAGGAACGTCGCGGCCGCCGTGCCATCGAGCCCGAACGGCACGATGAGCGCGAAGGTCGCGGCGATCTTGACCACCACGGCCACCACCGAGGCCCACGCCAAGGGCACCGACCAGCGGATCGTGATGAGCATCTGGCTGCTCGCCGCCGCCGCCGCGACCGGGAAAGCGGCCAACCCAATCAACGCGACCACCGAGACCAGGTCCTCCTGCGCGTAGGTAGCAGGAGCGAAGATCTGCAACAGAGTGGGGGCCGCGACGGTGACGCCGAGCACCGCCCACGCCACCAGCGAGAAAACGCCGTCACGGGAGGTTGCGATCACCCGCCACCGCTGGGCGTCGTCGACGACATTCTTCAGGCGCGGCAACCAGGCGCGGTTGGTGAACGTCAACATGAGCGTGACGACGTTGCCGATGGTGAACGCCACCTGGTAGCGCGCCACCTGCACCTCACCCAGCATGCGCTGGATGATGAACCGATCCCCGGCGGTGAGCAGGAAGGTCGACAACCCGGTGAGGGCCAGAGGAATCCCGAGACGCAGCCCGCGGCGCAACGTCTCCTTGTCGAACAGCCCCGCCAGCCGGGGCCTGTTCCACGCCAGCCCGAGCACGAGCGCGACCACCTGCCCGATGATCCCGCCCAGCGCGTACACCTCCGCGGTGCGCTCCCAGGTGAACAGCAGCACCAGACCGAGCAGCAGACCACCCACCGTCGAGATCAACGACACGGTGGCGAACCGTGCGAACCGGTCCTCGGCCTGCAGCAGCGACAACGACAACATCACTCCCGCTCCGGGCGCGGTCCAGCCCAGCGTGATGAGCACCAGCGTGTAGCTGGAGAATCCCAGCGTGGGCGCCCATAGCGGCGACAGCAACGCGATGCCTCCGACGATGACCACGTCGATGGCCAACCCGGCGGCCAGCAGTCCTCGGGCGCGGGCTGGGTCGGCGTCCTCCACCCGCTGCATCTCCAACGCCTGGTCCAAACCAAGCACGGTGAGGACGATCAACAGCTGGTAGAGCGCGATGGCCGCCGACAACGACCCGAATGCCGCCACCGGCAGGACGTGGGTGAGCACGGGGGACACCACCGTCGCCACGACCATCTGCATGGACCAGATCACGACGTAGAGCATTCCCCGACCGAACAGGTCGGAGGTACCTCCCCTGCCCGCGACTTTGGTCGTTTCCTCCGGGGGCTCCGGGGGCGTGGTCGTTCCTTCCGGGGTCATGGCAGCGGCCACAGGTCCTGCTCGATCCGGTCCAGCAGGGCGGTGGAGTCCTCACGGAATTTGCGGGCGAACAGGGCGGGTGCGACCTCCCGGGTGCGGGCGGCGCGCAACGCCGAAAGGTCGGTTTCGTCCAACCATCGCGGATTGGGGCTGGGTTGCGTGCCCCAGTCGATGTACCACGCTGCCCCTGGCAGGTGGCTTGACTCCCACCGGGCACCGAACGCAGGGGAGATCAGCAGGCTGGGGATCATGGTCTCGTCAGGGATCCACGTCGTGCGGAAATAGTCGACGAGATCCGGTCGGGAATCGACGATCTCCAAGATCCGTTCGGCGTGGTGGCGGGCGAGAATCTTCAGCTGCGACCCGCCGGCGGGTCGGATGCCCTTCGGCCAGCGCCTGGGAATCAGCGACCAGATGCGTTTGCGATCCCTGACCCGGTTTCCGAACACGAAACGGTCGTAGCCACCCATCGGACCCCAGTGCTTGATCGGCAGTTTACGGATCTGAGCCCACGACCTGCCGTGCGCCCGGCCCAAACGCTCCACGAGTCCCTCGGCGTTGACCAGCGGATAGTCGGCACCGGTCATCATCACGATGTGTTCGGCGTCGGTGGTGGAACACGCCGCCCGGTAACCGGCGAGCTCAGCCTCCAACAATCCGAAGGTCGCCCATCCTGAGAAAATCCGCGGCAGCAGTCGCACCCGCTCGGGAAGCGCGGAGGTCAGTTCGGCGTGCATCTGCTGTGGTACACCCGCGTCGATGTGCAGGAAGATCGGGAGCCCGTCGAGCACTTCCACGAGTCGGTGCAGAAGCTTCGGCTTGTCGTGGGCGAGGAGGACGACTGCGACGCTCATGAAACGTTGCTTTCCGGCAGTTCGTACACGGCGACCCCGTCCCCCTGATAGGCGACGGTGACGCCCGGGGTGTTCCGGAGTGCCTGTTCGAGACGAGTCTGGTCAGAGGCGAGCAACTGGGCGTAACGCTCGTCGAAGGCTTTCATCCGGTCGCTCACCAGCACGTAACGCACCTTTACCGGCACCTCCATCCAGTGTTTCATGAGCATCTCCAGGTCGGCCTGCGGGTCGTAGTCGGCCCCGGTCTTGGACGGGTAGACCTCGGTGGTCTTGTCGCGCAGCAGCAGCTCCCGGGACAGGTAGAACATATCCTTCCCGGACAGGCGCAGCGGCTCGGCGAGTTCGCTTCCGAGCGTGAACACCTGGGTGTCGTTGGTGACGCGTTCCTCCACCCAGGCCACGGCCTTCACGTTCTCCGGGTTCATCACCCGGGTGTAGTCCATGCCGGTCGTGCCGATGACGAACACCGCTGTCAGGGCGACCACACCGGCGTTGCGGACCGGATGCCACGGGACGGTCCAGAACCGGCGACCCGTCTGCGGCAGGTTGATTGACCCGATGATCGCGAGCCACGGTAGACAGAACAACGTCACTCGGAAGATGCCCTCCGAGCCGTAGGCGGAGGCCGCGAACAGTCCGGCGGGGCTTGCCGCGGCCAGCGTGAGGCCGATGGTCATGCGGTTGTGGAAACGGAACAACGCCAGCAGGGCGACCACACCGATGCACACGAGCGCAATGGCGGGAACCCAGAACGTAATCGTGTTGATCAGAGCCGGGGAGAGGGCACTAGAGCTCGGTCTGGAGGGGGTTTTGAAGTTCGAGAGGACGTTGAACAGCTCGTCGAGGGACACGTACGACTTCAACACGCCACGGTTGAGCAGCGCCCAGATC
>ERZ773060.222-NODE-222-length-24178-cov-5.3861_pt1 | contig 24178 bp, 14 predicted proteins | sample MGYA00580628_ERZ773060 | MGnify/ENA primary metagenome ERZ773060 (study PRJEB29015, sample SAMEA2738019) | human oral metagenome | biome: human oral; feature: human-associated habitat; material: dental | place: China | collected 2045 ... | reverse complement strand
TAATTACCGGGTTTGGTTTCCCCAACCGACGGGTTGGGGAACACAGTTGACTACAGATTTATAGCCATCACCGAAAGTTTCAGACAAGGCGCGTCGCCGAAGACAGTACGCGGTGTACGACGCGGGTTTTCCCGCCCTTTTGGTGTTGGCTCGTCTAGCCGGTATTGCGCAGGCCGGCGGCGAGTGCGTTGATGGAGCGAATCAGCGGGTCGTTGATGTCCGCGTCTTCGTTGTTTTTCGCGCGGCTGCGGCGCAAGAGTTCGATCTGGATGTGGTTGATCGGGTCGAGGTAGGGGTCGCGCCAGCGCAGGGATTCGGCGAGGCGCGGCTGGTGCTCCAGCAGGTGGCGCTGTTTGAGGATGGTGTTGAGGCCGGCGAGGGTTTTTTGGTATTCGTCGCCGATGGCGGCCATTACCGTTTGCCGCAGGGTTTCGTCGGCACAGAGGTGGCTGTAGGCGTCGGCGGTCGCCAGTTCGGTTTTGGCAAATGCCATTTCGATGTTGCTGATGAAGGCGTCGAAGAATGGCCATTGTTCGAGCATTTCGTCGATGAGCGGCAGGTCTTCGGCGCGGATGGCGGCGAGCGCGCTGCCGACGCCGTACCACGCGGGCAGGGTGAAGCGGGCGAGCGACCAGCCGAACACCCACGGGATGGCGCGGATGGTTTGTTTGGTCGGTGTGCCTTTGCGGCGGTGCGCCGGGCGCGAGCCGATGTTGAGCAGGCTGATTTCGCGTACCGGGGTGGTATCGGCAAAGAATTGGTAGAGGCCTTCGGTGCGGTCGGTGAGGTCGCGGTAGCGTTGTTCGCAGGCATCGGCGAGGCGTTCGGCCAGTTGTTCGTATTGGGCGAGTTTGACCGGGGTTTTGGCAAAGCGGGTGCTGCTGGCTTTCAGCGCGCCGGTGATGCCCATGGTGAGTTCGTACACCGCGGTTTCGGGGTTGGCGTATTTGGCGTAGAGGACTTCGCCTTGTTCGGTGAATTTGATTTCGCCTTGCAGGGTGCCGGGCGGTTGTGCGGCGATGGCGTGGTGGGTGGAGCCGCCACCGCGGCTGACCGAGCCGCCGCGCCCGTGGAAGAGGCGGGTTTTGATGTGGTAACGGCGGGCGATGTCGAGGATGGTTTGTTGGGCGCGGTAGAGTTGCCAGGCGCTGGTGAGGATGCCGCCGTCTTTGCTGCTGTCGGAGTAGCCGAGCATGATTTCCTGGGTGTCGTTTTGGCTTTTGAGCAGGGCGCGATAGGTGGGGTTGTCGAGCAGTTGTGGCAGTACGGTGTCGATGTTTTTCAGGTCTTCGATGGTTTCAAAGAGTGGCGCGATGGGCAGCGCGGCGTAGGGGCGGCCTTCGCTGTCGATGCCGGAGAGGCCGGCGAAGCGCATCAGGAACAGCACTTCGAGGATGTGGCTGGCGCGGTTGGTCATCGAGATGTTGTAGCTGCCGAAGGTGCGCGCGCCGACGAGTTCGCGCAGGCGGGCGATGGTGCGCATTAGCGCCAGTTGTTCTTCGGTTTCGGGCGAGAGGTTTTGTTCGTAGAGCAGCGGCGCGCCGGGGGCGGCGATGAGCTGGCTGAGGATGGCAAGGCGGCCGGCTTCATCCAGCGCGTTATAGTCGGGCAGGTTGGGCGCGTGGGCGAAGAGGTCGGCGACGACGTTGGTGTGCCAGGTGGATTCTTGGCGGATGTCGAGTGATGCCATGTGGAAGCCGCAGCTGCGCACAAGGCGGATTAAATCCTGGATGTCGCCGCGTGCCTGGTCGGGGTCGTGTTGTTTTAAGGAATTGCGGATGAGGATGAGGTCGTCGAGGAAGGCTTCGGCGTTGGGGTAGGCGTGTTCGGCAGCGGCCTGGTCGGCGCCCATGCTCTGGATGTAGCGGTTGGTGTGCTGGATTTTGGCACGCATCAGTGCGAGCAGGCGGCGGTAGGGTTCGTTGTTGTAGTCTTCGGGGTTGTAGTCGAAGACGGTGACGCCGAGGCGGGCGTAGTGTTCGTTGCGTGCTTCGATGGCGGGGTCGATGGCGACGATGCTGGCGCAGTGCAGCAGGCGTTTGCGCAGGTGTTTGAGTTGTTTGCTGTAGTAGCGCAGCACGTTGTCGGCGTGCATCAGCACCGCCTGTTCGGTGGTTTCGTGGGTGACAAAGGGGTTGCCGTCGCGGTCGCCGCCTATCCAGGAGCCGAAGCGCAGCAGCGGCGGCAGCACGGTATGTTGCAGTTCGGGGTAGATGTCGTTCAGCGCGCTGCGCAGGTTGCGGTAAACCTGCGGGATGGCCTGAAAGAGGCTGACGTTGAAGTAGTGCAGGCCGTTGTTGATTTCGTCGTAAACCAGCGTCTTGCGGGTGCGTACTTCGTCGGATGACCACAAGAGGTCTATCAGGTCGGCGATTTCTTTTTCGGCATGGATTCGCGCCGGGCTGTTGGCGGCGGTGTGGTCAAGTGCCTCACACTGGCGGTAGATTTCCTGCAGGACGCTCATGGTGGTGCGGCGGCGCGCTTCGGTCGGGTGTGCGGTGAAGACGGGGATGAAGCGCAGTTGTGCGATGAGTTCGCCGAGCTGTTCCGGGGAGAGGTCGTTGTCGCGGCATTGTTGCAGGGTGTGGCGGAAGGAGCCTTCCCAAAGGGCGCCGCCACGCGCGCGCAGGTCGGCGCGCTCCTGCCGCAGCAGGTCTTCTTCGGCGAGGTTGGCAAGCGCGAAGTAGAGGCTGAAGCCACGGATGACGTTTTTCAGGCGGTCGTTGTCGAGCGCGGCGATGGTGCGCATCAGCGCGGCGCGGCGCTCCGGGTCGGGGTTGTTGCGCTCTTCGATAAAGCCCTGGCGCAGGTATTCGATGGTTTGCAGGGTGTCGCTGCCTGCCTGGCGTTCGATGACTTTGCCGAGCAGGTTGCCGAGCAGGCGGATGCGTTCACGCAGTTGGTCGGGGTTGGGGGCGGTGGGCATCATGATGATTCTCCTCTGTTACTGAAATGTCCGGCACGGGATATTAAACTTTTTTTATAACGTTCTCACGGTTTTTTGGCGGAGCGGGGCAGGGAAGGGCGCGGATGGTGGGCGGAAATCGGCGTGCGCGGTTTTTCGCGTCATTTCGCGGCGGTTGGCGGGGATTTTGTCGCGCCTGGCGGCACGTTCGCCGTGGTTCAGTTAGGTGTGCGCGTCCGCGTAAAAATATAAATTCAAACAAGATTGACTATTATTAAAGGCGCTCTTTATGCTGCGCGCGTTTTCCGCTTCTCCCTGTTTTTTATGCTTTCTCTCGATAGCGTCTCTTTTCGCTCTGGCGACCGCGTTTTGCTTGACGCGGTTTCTTTTTCTCTGCCGTCCGGCCAGCTTTATGGCGTGATTGGCCACAATGGCGCGGGCAAGTCCACCCTTATCCGTCTGCTCGGCGGCGAGTTGTTGCCGTCAAGTGGCGCGGTGTTGCTCGATGGCACGGCGGTACACACGCTGCCGCCGAAGGCGCGGGCGCGGCGCATTGCCGCGTTGCCGCGTTGCCGCAGAAGTTGCCGGATGCGGCGGATTTTCTCGTGCGCGAGTTGGTGATGCTGGGGCGCTTTCCCTGGCAGGGCAGGTTGCAGCGGCCGTCGCCGGAGGATGTCGCTCATGTGGAGGCGGCGATGGTGCAGACGGATGTGGCGCGTTTTGCCGAGCAGCCGGTGCATACGCTGTCCGGCGGCGAGCGGCAGCGCGCCTGGCTGGCGATGTGTCTGGCGCAGCAGAGCGAGGTGCTGCTGCTCGATGAGCCGCTGGCGGCGCTGGATATTGTTTATTAGGTGGAGGTGCTGCAATTGGTGCGGCAGCTCATCGCCGCGCGCGGGCTGACGGTGGTGGTGATTATTCATGACATCAATCTGGCGGCGCGTTTTTGTGATGCGTTGATTGCGCTGAAGGGCGGGCGGCTGTGCCGTTTTGCCCCGGTCGGCGAGGTGATGTCGGCAGCGGCGTTGCAGGAGGTCTTCGGCGTGCGGTTGCATTTGCTGGATCATCCCGACGGCAAGCACCGGGTGGCGGTGGTATGAGGGCGGTTCTGGCGCTGTTGTGCGCGTTTGCCCTGCCGCTGTTTGCTGCGGAACGGGTGATTACGCCGGACTGGTCGCTGGCGTCCAGTCTGACCGCGATGGGTTTTCCGCCGCTGGCGATGGGCGACAAGCGGATTTATCCGGTGTGGATGAGCGACCCGGTGCAACCGCCGTCGGTGGTGGATTTGGGCGAGCGCTATCGCCCGAACCGCAAGTTGCTGGCGCAGTTGCCGTTTTCACGGGTGGTGGACAATTTTTTCTACGCGCATTTGCGCGAGGTCTATCCGCCGAGCGTGCCGGTGGTTGATGTGCTGTTTGACGGCGGCAATGAGGCGCCGCAGCAAAGCTGGGCGACGTATGTCGCGGCGACGCAAAAGCTGGGCGATGCCATCGGCGAACGCGCGGCGGCGGAGGGTTATTTGCAACGGGTGGAGGCGGCGCTCGCGGGTTATGGGCGCGAGATTCGCGCGGCGGCGCCGGAGGTGAAGCGTTATGCGGTGGTGCAGTTTGTCGATGCGCGCCAGTTGCGGATTTTCGCGCCGAACAGTTTGTTCCGCGTCGCTTTTGCGTTGATGGGGCTGGAGCAGGCGGATTTGGGCGCGGGCAACCGCTGGGGCAGCCGCCTCATCGCTCTGCCGGAGCTGGCGCAGTTGCCGGAGGATACGTGTCTCATCATCGTCGGCCCGTTCCCGCAGATGACCGAGGCGGAGCTTTCGCGCAGTTATTTGTGGCGGCGCATCGGGTTTGGCCGCGAGCGCTGTTTGCGCAAGGTGCCTGCGGTGTGGCTGTTCGGCGGGCCGGAGTCGGTGGAGCTGTTTGGCCGCTATTTGCGCGGGGCGATGGTGGGGGATGGCGGTGAGTGAAGGGGTGATTGTAGGTCGGGCATTGATGCCCGACATAAAAGCGTCGGCCATAAATGGCCGACCTACGGCGCTATCCTGCATCGGCGGCGACTTCAAGGACGCTACCCCCTCCCCAACCCTTTCTCGCACTTCGCGCGAGCTGTTCCAGTCCCGCTGCGGACGCTGGCGCGTCCTGCGAGGGAGGGGGCGTTTCGGCGGGGAAGCGGAGTTTGGCGCACTATCCAGGTGCATTGCATTGTGCGAAAGATTCGCCAACCGTTACCGCGACTGCAACCTGTCTGCCCCCTCCCCCGCTGCGGGCTTCGCCCTGCAGGGGAGGGGGTAGTTCGGCGCATTTCGCCACACCCGTTCACTGATTCATTTACATACACCTGAGCGCTCAACCTGTATGTAAATGACCCGACACCCTAACCCTTCCTGATTTATGACCCCCAGCAAAACCCTTTCTCTCTTTTCCCTGCTCGCCCTCGTCCTCGCCGCCGTTTGGCTGGCGCTGGTCTGGTACTGGCCGTGGGCGGATTTGTTGCGCGACCCGGACACGCTCCCCATCGCCGAAGCGGCGGTGCAAATGGCGGTGTTGCCGGAAATCGTCGCCGCGTTTCTCGCCGGTGGCCTGCTCGCGCTCGCCAGTAGCGCCTTGCAGCAAATCGTGCATAACCCGCTCGCCTCGGACAGCACCCTCGCCGTCGCGGGCGGTGCGCAGTTGTCGCTGATGCTGGTCACGCTCTTTTTCCCGGCGGCGGGGCTGTTCGGCAGCTTTTGGGTCGCCTTTGCCGGGGCGGTCGCCGCCATCGCGCTGGTGCTGCTGGTCGCGGACGCGGGCGGGATGAATGCGTTGTCGCTGATTCTCGCCGGGTTGATTGCCAATATGGTCTTCGCCGCTGTCGCCGCCGTCATCGTCCAGTTTTATCACGACGTGCTGCTGGGGGTGATGGTCTGGGGCGCGGGCTCGCTGTTGCAGGACGGCTGGGCGACGGTCGCCGCACTGTGCTGGACGACGCTTGCCGCCGCTGTCGCCTTCGCCCTGTTGCAGCGCCCCTTGACCCTGCTCGCGCTGGATGATGAGCAGGCGCGCCGCCTCGGCGTCCCGGTCGGACTGTTGCGGTTGCTGGTATTGCTGTTGGCGGCAGGGATTACCGCGCAGGTGGTGAGCCGCGTCGGCGTTATCGGTTTTGCCGGACTGGCCGGGGCGAGCGTCGCCCACCTGCTGCGGCTGCGCGCGACCGGGGCGCGGCTGGCGGTGTCATTCGCGAGCGGTGGCCTGCTGCTGCTCATCGTCGATAGCCTGCTCAATGTCATCGGCCATTACAGCGGCACCCTGCTGCCCGCAGGCGCCATGACCGGCGTCCTCGGCGCGCCGTTCCTGATTTATCTGGTACTGCGCCAGCGCAAAAGCCAGGGCATCGCGCGCGAGGCGCCGCCATCCGCGCCCGCGCCGCGCCTCACCTCGTGGCAAAAACCGCTGCTCGGCCTCGCCGCGCTGGCCGCGCTCGCCATCCTGCTACAAGGATTTACCGCCGGGGCGGACGGCTGGGGCTGGCACTGGCAGGGCGACATCATCCTTGAACACCGCCTGCCGCGCAGCCTGAGCGCCGTTGCCGTCGGCATCCTGCTCGCCAGCGCGGGCGTACTGCTGCAAACGCTGACGCGCAACCCGATGGCCAGCCCGGAAGTGCTCGGCATCAGCTCCGGCGTGGCGCTGGCGGTACTCGCCGCCTTCATCGCCTTCCCCGCGCTCGGCAGCGGCGGCCTGCTGCTCGCGGGCGCGGGCGGGGCGCTCATCGTCGCCGTGCTTATCCTCTGGCTGTCGCGCCGCCTGCAACCGGCGTGGTTGCTGATAACCGGCGTCGCCATTGCCGCGCTGATGCACGGCGTGATGACGCTGATACAGGTCAGCGGCAACCCGCAACTGCAAAGCGTCCTGAGCTGGCTTTCCGGCAGCACTTACTACGCCCGCCCCTACACCGCGCCGCTGCTGGTACTGCTCGCGCTCGGCCTGCTTGCAGGCGCGCTGCTCTGCCTCAAACCGCTGCGCCTGCTGGCGCTGGGCGAAACCGTCGCCGGCAGCCTCGGCCTCGCCGTGCGCCGCAGCCACAGCGTGCTGCTCGTCCTCGTCGCGCTGATGAGCACCGCCGCCACCCTTGCCGTTGGCCCGCTCAGCTTCATCGGCCTGATGACCCCGCATCTGGCGCGGCGCAGCGGCGCGGTCAGCATCGACAAACAACTGCCGGTCGCCGCCCTCTACGGCGCGACGCTAATGCTCGTCGCCGACTGGCTTGGCCGCTACCTCATCTTCCCCTACGAGCTCGGCGCGGGCGTACTCGCCTCGCTCCTCGGCGGCGGATACTTCCTGCTGCACCTGCGGCAACCCCAACCATAAGGAAACCCCATGACATTACAACAAGCGATCCGCCTCGCCCTCTGTGGCGCGGCCAGCGTCAGCGTCGCCCACGCCGCCGACAACACCACCCTCGCGCCCGTCACCATCGCCGCCGACAAAAGCCGCGTCGCCAGCGAAGACACGCGCGACTACACCGTGCCCACCATGACGAGCGCCACCGGCATGGCGCTCTCCGCACAAGAAACCCCGCAAACCGTCAGCGTCGTCACCCAACAACAAATGCGCGACCAGAACCTCACCACCCTCGCCAAAACCCTGGAAAGCACGCCCGGCGTCTCCGTGCGCAAATTTGACCGGGGACGCAACACCTTCAGCGCGCGCGGCTTTGCCATCGACAAATACCAAATTGATGGCATGAATGTGAACTGGGCAGGCGCTTGGGTCGCGGGCGAAAGCGTCATTGACACCAGCATCTACGACCGCGTCGAAATCGTGCGCGGCGCGACCGGCCTCATGACCGGCGCGGGCAACCCGTCAGCCAGCGTCAATCTCGTGCGCAAACACGCCGACAGCAGCGAACGCAAAACCGCGCTGGAAGCAGGCGTCGGCCGCTACGGCGACCTCAAACTCAGCGCCGACCACAGCCAGCCGCTCACCGCCTCCGGTAACCTGCGCGGACGCATCATCGCCAACCACCAGGGCGGCAAAACCTTCGTTGACCGCGAAAAAGACAAAAGCAGCACCCTCTACGGCGTGCTGGATGCCGACATCACCCCGACCACCAGCGCCAGCCTCGGCATCAGCCACCAGCGCAACGACAAAGACGGCGCCATGTGGGGCGGCCTGCCCGTCACCTACACCGACGGCAGCTTCACCAACTGGAAACGCGGCAAAAGCGACAGCACCAACTGGTCATACTGGGACAGCCGCACCACCAACATCTTCCTCGAAGGCAAACAAGCGCTGAATGACAACTGGAACGTGAGCCTCAAAGCCGACCACCGCAACGCCACCGGCGACTCCGAACTCTTCTACTTCAGCGGCAGCAGCGTCAACCGCAACGGCCTTGACTGGACACCGTGGCCGGGCAAATTCCACACCGACGCCAAACAAAACACCATCCAGCTGCAAACCGACGGCAAAATCCAGGCCTGGGGACAAGAACACGACCTCATCGCCGGTATCCAATACAACCGCCACCACCGCAGCTCCTACAGCTGGGACAAAGGCGACATCGCCCCGGTCAGCGACTTCAACACCTGGAACGGCAACTACCCGCGGCCAAACTGGGGCGCGCGCAGCCTGAGCCACGACCAGACCGACACCGAAACCGCACTCTACGCCGCCACCCGCCTGCGCATCACCGACCAACTCAGCACCATCATCGGCACCCGCGTCTCCAACTGGAAAAGCACGGGCGAAAGCTACAACAAGCCATTTGCACAAAAAAACAGCGCCATCTGGACCCCGTACGCGGGCATCACCTACGACATCACCCCGAACCAAACCGTGTACGCCAGCTACGCCGACATCTACAAACCGCAGACCGAGCGCGACCGCAACAACAACCTGCTTGACCCCATCCGGGGCAGCACCTACGAACTGGGCTGGAAAGCCAACTGGCTCGACGGCCGCCTGAACACCCAAGCGAGCGCCTACCGCACCCGCCAGGACAACCTCGCGCAAAGCAGCGGCGAAAACATCATAGGCGTCACCCCGCCGACCACCGCCTACTACGCCGCCAAAGGCGCGAAAGTCAACGGCTTCGAGCTGGAAGCGAGCGGCAACATCGGCGAAAACCTACGCCTTGGCGCGGGCTACACCCAATGGAGCGGCAAAGACGCCAAAGGCAAAAAACTGAACACCACCCACCCGCGCAAACAACTCAAACTGTTCGCCACCTACGACGTCCCCGCCGTCAGCGGCCTGACCGTCGGCGGCGGCGTCGCCTGGCAAAGCCGCACCTGGACCGAGACCAAAAACCCGGCCACCGGCGCCAACATGGACTACGGCCAGAACAGCTACGCCGTGGTCAACCTGATGGGGCGCTACCAAATCACCGACCACTTCTCCGCGCAAATCAACGTCGACAACCTCTTCGACAAAAAATACCGCAACCAGCTCAGCTTCAACCAGTACGGCTACGGCGACCCGCGCTACATCAGCGCCAGCTTCAAATACGAATTCTGAAGCCGCCGCCTGCGCATAAAAAACCCCGCGAAAGCGGGGTTTTTCATTGCCAGCATCTCTGTAGGGTGGGGCTTGCCCCACCGTTATAGCCGTCCACCGAAAGCCTCATACGGTGTTGCGTCGCCTCGCCGTACAACCGCGTACTGTCTTCGGCGACGCGCCTTGTCTGAAACTTTCGGTGGATGGCTATACGACGGGTTTCTGCCGCAGTGCGTAGGGGCGGTTAGGACGAAGTCCGTAACCGCCCGTTTCGGCAACCCGTAGCGTGCGTGTCGGCTGCGCCGCCACACGCCCTACGATGAATGTGAAAACAGCGCCCGGAGGCGCTGTTGTTTTATGCGGTGCGGCATCATCTGGCCGGATGGATGCGGGCGGTTACGGCTTCGCCTAACCGCCCTACGGGTTATCGGTTTACCCGGCAAAGCCGTGGATGCCTTCCAGGTTCGGCGCGTCGTTCTGGCGGTAATCCACTTTGAGCCAGCCGCTTTTGCCGTCGGCGGTTTTGATGAGCAGCCAGGCGCTGTCGTCGCAGTCCGCCGGGGCGTTGTCGTAGCCGCAGAGTTGTTGTTTGCCCAGAATCAGCGCAACTTTGCCCTCCGGTGCAATTTCTGCGACGACCTTGTTGCCGTCAATACGGTCAAGCAGTTTGGCGGGGACGGCGCGGTTTTCGGCGGGCTTGTCGCCCTCTTCATGCCACTGGCTGTGATAGGTGCTGTCGAGGCCGAGGTAGTAGAAGGGCTGTGCGGCGGCTTCTTTGTCGCCGTTCTCCTTGATGCGCCATTTTTCACGCACCGGGAAGTAGTGGGTGCTGGCATCGTCGTCGTAGCTGTAAAGGTAGCCATTGCCGGGGATGGTGAGGTCGGTGGGCAGACCCTGGGTGCTGTCGTAGGCGGGCAGGGCGTCGCTTTTTTTGCTGAGGCTGAGGTAGCTGAGGTCGTTCGCGCCAATGTCGGCGTAAGCGAGGTTGTAGGCGGTGCCGCCCGGTTTGAGCGCGGTTTCGAGCAGGAAGTGGTAGTCGAAGGCGCCGTCGCCCGCATCTGCCGGGGCTTTGCCGGCGACGGCCTTGTTATTGGCGTCGTAGTGGTAGTAGCTGTCCTGTTTTTTGCCAAGCTGAGGGTTGTAGTGGATGCTGGCGAGGGTGTCGCCGTTGAAGGTTTCTGTGAGTGTCTCCAGCGCCGGGAAGGCCTCGCTGCCCGCCTCAAGTTTTTCGCCTTTTTGCGCCCAGCCGGTGATGCCGTAGTCGGTGCGCACCAGATGGTTGCCGTGGTCGTCGGCGAGCAGCACATGGACGCTGCTGTCCTGGGGCAGGTAGCCGATGGCATCGCCGCCGTCCGGTTTGGCGGTCAGGGTCAGAGCGGTGGCGGCGCGGGTGTCTTTGCCGATGTAGGCGAGCGGGATGCCTTCTGCCTTGGCGGGGATGCTGTCGGTGAAGGCATCGGCGGCGGCGTGGGCGCTACCTGTGGCGACAGCGAGGAGGAGGGCGAGGGTGTTGCGGTTCATGGTTTTCTTTATTTTGGGGAAGCGGAGGGGGTTGTGCGAATGCCCGGACGGCCAGCGCGCCATCCGGGCGGTGTACGGCGGCTTAGCCGGCGAAGCCGTGCAGTCCTTCGATATTGGGGAAGCCGTCGCCTGCGCCGATGTTGAACCAGCCGGTTTTGCCGTCGGCGGTTTTTACCAGAATCCAGGCGGGGATGCGGTCTTCGTAGTCGAGTTCTTCGCCTGCGCGTTCAACGAAGCGCTGCTGGACGAGGACGAGGGTAATTTTGCTGCCGGGCGCGACTTCGGCGACGGTTTTGTCGCCGCCGATGCGGTCGGTGAGCTTCAGCGATTCGGCGCGGTTTTCTGGCTCTTTTTCGCCGCTTTCGTCCTGGTACCAGCGCCCCTGGTAGGTGGTGTCCGCACCGAGGTAGTAGTAGGGCTGTTCGATGTTTTCGCGGTCGTTGCCCTTGATGCGCCATTTTTCGCGGGCGCGGAAGTAGCGGTTGCCGTCGTCTGCATCGCTATAGATGTAGCCGTTGCCGGGCAGGGTCAGGTTTTCGGGGAAACCGATGCCGTCTTCGCTTTTCGGCAGGGCTTTAGCCACCGGGATGAGGACGCAGTAAGGCCCGCCTTCAACGCCGGGGCTGCAATCAACGTTGTAGCGCGCGCCGTCGGGCTTGAGCGCGGTCTCAAGCAGGCGGTGGCGGGTCTCGGTGTAGTCGTCTTCGTCAGTTTTTTTCGGTTTGGGCGTTCCGGCGACGGCGGGATTGTCGTCGCTGTCGTTATTGTAGTAGTAGCGCTCGTCGCGTTTTTCCGCCAGTTGCGGGTTATAGTGGACGGTGGCGTAAGCGTCCTTGTCTTCGACGGTGGCGAGTGCGGGGAAGCTCTCGTCGCCCGCGTCCTTGCTCTCGCGCGCCTGCGCCCAGCCGACAATGCCGTATGCGCTGGCGACCAGATGGTTGCCTTTGTCATCGGCGAGCAGCACTTGCACTTTGCCGCCTTGGGGAATGGCACCGATGTCGTGGCCGCCATCGGGCTTGAAGGTCAGCGTCAAGGCGGTGGCGGCGGTGGTGTCCTTGCCGATGTAGGCGAGTGGCACGCCGTCAGCCTTTTCGGGAACGCTGTCGGCGAAGGACGTCGCGGCGGCGTGAGCGCTGCCCGCAGCGAGAGCGACGAGGATGGCGGGGATGTTGCGGTTCATGGAGGTTCCTTGCAGGTTGAAAAAATCGGCGCAAATTATATAGCGCGACACGGGGTACCACACAACGCCTGCACAAAAGCACCGCAACAGGAGCTTTTTCTTTTATGATGTACACGCTCATCGCGCCACAAACCCTGTATGGCTTCATCCATTACGGATAATGGTGAACTCCGGAATATTCATCCATCAAGGACATACGTCATTTTTTGTATTTGTCATTACCGGTATGGGCAATTCCAGTTATTTCTTCATGAGCGCAACCCGTTTCGTCTGCCGATATTTTATCAACAATCCTTTATAACCGGAGCAACTCCATGACCCCAAAAAGCCGCCTCTGGCTCATTATTGCTGCCCTTGTTTTTGTTGCCATCCTCGCCGCCCTGTTTATGAGCGGCGTCTTGCATGGCGCGGTAAATTTCATCCTCCATATTGACCGCCATTTGACCGAACTGAGCGCACAATACGGCGGCTGGATTTATGCCATTCTCTTTGTCATCGTCTTTTGCGAAACGGGGCTGGTCGTCACCCCTTTCTTGCCCGGTGATTCATTGCTCTTTGCCGCAGGCAGCATTGCTGCGCTGGGCAGCATGAATATTCATGCAATGGCTTTGGTACTGATGCTCGCCGCCATTCTTGGCGATGCGGTCAATTTTGCGATGGGCAAATACTTCGGCGAGCAGCTCTTTGCCAATCCCGATTCGCGCATTTTCCGCCGCAGCTATTTGCAGCGTACTGAAGCATTTTATGCCAAACATGGCGGCAAGACGATTATCCTCGCCCGCTTTGTCCCCATCGTCCGCACTTTCGCTCCCTTTGTCGCGGGCATGGGGCATATGCGCTATGGCCGCTTTTTCCGTTTTAACGTCATCGGCGGTATCGCCTGGGTGGCGCTGTTTTCTTATGCGGGATTCTGGTTTGGCCAGCAGCCAGTTGTCAAAGAGAACCTGACGCTGATTCTGCTCGCCATTATTGTCATTTCCATCCTTCCCGCCATGATTGAAATTATCCGGGCGCGTCGCCATTGACGCGCCACTTTATTGAAGGAGTTTATTTATGTCTGATGCCAAACAATGGCGCGCCCTTGATCCTTTTTACGCGCGCGAACAACAAAAATATGGCGACAATCCCCTGCCCAGCCGTGAATTTATTTTGAGCTGGCTGGAAGCGCAGGGCAAATTACTGACTTTCGCGCAAATTGCCCGTGCCTTTGGCATGGACAAGGCCGAAGGCGAAAAGCTGCAATTCCGCCTGAAGGCAATGCTGGGCGCGGGGCAACTCATGTGCAACCGTCAGGGACGGTTTGGCGTCGCCCGCAAAATGGATTTGGAGGCCGGATTCGTCGTTGCCCATCAGGAAGGCTATGGTTTCTTTAGTCCGGAGAATGGCGAAGCGGATGGCTTTATTCCGCCCAAATATATGGCGGAATTGATGCACGGCGACAAAATCCTCGCCCGCGTCAAGGATGTCGATGAACGCGGCCGCAAGGATTATGCGCCGGTGGAAATTCTGGAGCGCGCGCAAAAGCGCATTGTCGGCAAATTGACGGTGCAGCAGGGCGTGTGGTCGCTCATTCCCGATAACCGCCGCCTGACCCACCGCCTGATTATTCCGGCAGGCGCACTTGGCGGCGGCAAGGCGGGGCAGGTCGTCATTGGCGAAATTACCGCCTATCCGTCGCGCTACCAGCAGCCGATTGGCAAGGTGGTCGCAGTATTGGGCGAGGCAATGGCGGCGGGGATGGAAGTCGATATTGCCATTGAAAACCACAATATCCCGGCGGAATTTCCCGAAGCGGTGCGGGCGCAATGCGAGACCATTCCCGATGCCTTGCGCGACAGCGATTACGAAGGGCGGCTCGATTTGCGTCATTTGCCTTTTGTCACCATTGACGGCATTACCGCGCGCGATTTCGATGACGCCGTTTATGCGGAAAAGCGCGGCGAGAATTACCGCCTTTATGTCGCCATTGCCGATGTCGCCCATTATGTGCAGCCGGACAGCCCGCTCGATATTGAGGCTTACAATCGCGGCACTTCCGTTTATTTCCCCGACCGCGTCATTCCGATGTTGCCGGAAAAATTATCGAACGGCTTATGCTCGCTCAATCCCGAAGTCGATCGGCTGGCAATGGTGTGCGAAATGACCCTTGCCCCCGATGGCACTATCAAACGCAGCGCCTTTCACGATGCCGTCATTCATTCACACGCGCGCCTGACTTATGAAACGGTCGAAGAAATATTATTCCGCGACAATACCCTGTTGCGCGAATCTTTTTCCCATTTACAGCGCCCACTGGACAATCTGCAAGCCGTTTACCGTATTTTGCGGACGGCACGCTTGTCGCGCAGCGTCATTGATTTCCATGCGAGCGAGCCGGAATTTATTTACGACAGCGAAGGCAAGATTGAAACCATCAAGGCGCGCGACCGCCTCGAATCGCACCGCCTGATTGAAGAATGTATGATTGTCGCCAATATCTGCGCCGCCAAATATATTGGCCGCCACAAATTGCCAGCGCTTTACCGCGTGCATGATCATCCCAGCGCCGAACGCCTCGGCAAGCTGATTGATTTTCTCGGCAAGCGCGGCATTAAATGGCAGGGTTCGCTGGATAATGCCACGCCGGAACAATTTTCCGCCTTATTGGCGCAATGCAGCGACCGCCCCGATTTCGCACAAATAGAAATCATGGTCTTGCGCAGCATGAGTCAGGCAATCTACATCCCGGAAAACCGGGGGCATTTCGGCCTCGCCCTTGAGCACTATGCGCATTTCACCTCGCCCATCCGCCGCTATCCCGATTTGTTGGTGCATCGCGCCATCCGCCACCAATTACACGGCGGCAGCCGCGACAATTATCGCTATAGCGCGGAAAGCATGGTGGAGAAAGGCAAGCATTGCTCGATGACCGAACGCCGTGCCGATGAAGCAACACGCGATGCGATGGATTTCCTCAAATGCGAATTTATGAGCCACCGCATTGGCGAAACCTTCAGCGGGCGCATTGCCAACATTACCAATTTTGGTTTGTTCATTACGCTGGACGATATTTACATTGACGGACTGGTACACGTTTCGGCGCTGACCAACGATTATTATCACTACAACGCCGAAACCTTTACCCTGAACGGCGAACGCAGTGGCTACCGCTTCGCGCTGATGGATGCGGTAGAAATCCAGGTAGCGAAAGTCGATATTGACGACCGCAAAATCGATTTTGAATTGCTGTCGCATAAAGGCAAGGCGCTGCACGAAAGCGGCAAAAGCAAAAAGACAGCGAAAAAAGTGGCAAAAGCGGTTGTCGCCAAGGCAGAAAAAGCGGCAGATAAAAAAGCGACCAAAACCACGGTGAAAAAAACGGCCACCCCGCCGACCAAGGCAGAAAAACGGGAACAGGCGGCGAAAAAAACAGAGAAAACGGCGAAACCCGTCAAAACGGCTAAAGCCAAATCGACAAAAGCGAAAAAAACTACTGCAATCAAAACACAAAAGCGCAAACCGTAGGGGCGGTTAGCGCAGCGTAACCGCCCGCAACAATGCATCGGCCAGTTACAAAAATAACCACCCCACACATTCGGAGTATTTATGAAACGCGAAAAAATCAGCGGTGGCATTCACACCGTGCAGCAATTATTGGCAGACGGCAAGGCATTGCGCCTTTATGTCGCCGACAACAAAAAATCGAAAAATCTCGCCGCGCTGGTCGCCGAGGCGCAGGCGCGCGGCGTGCCGGTGGAGACGGTCGCGCTTTATGAGCTGGAAATGATGCTGCCCGGCGTGCGTCATCAGGGCGTGGCGGCGCTGAGCGAGGCGCGCGGGCAGGCGGCAGACTGGACAGACGCCATCGCCGGGGTGGAAAAGCCGCTGCTACTCGTGCTGGACAGCATCCAGGACCCGCACAATCTCGGCGCCTGCCTGCGCAGCGCGGCGGCGGCGGGGGCGCACGCGGTGCTGATTCCCAACAGCCGCGCGGCGGATGTGACGCCGGTGGTGGAAAAAGTCGCCTGCGGCGCGACGGAAATCCTGCCGCTGTTCCGTGTCAGCAATTTGCGGCGCGAGGTGGAGCGGATGCAGCGCCAGGGCATCTGGGTCGTCGGCGGTGCGGGCGGCGCGGCGCAATCGCTCTATGCGACGGATTTGACCGTACCGCTGGCGGTCATCGTCGGCAACGAAGGCGAGGGCATCCGCCACGGCCTGCGCGAGCAGTGCGATTTCCTCGTGCAGATTCCGATGGCGGACGGCATGGAAAGCCTCAATGTCTCGGTCGCCTGCGGCGTGATGCTGTTTGAGGCGCGGCGGCAGCGGCTGTTTGCCTGAAGGCTGTTTACAGACGCCTTCCCGCTATCCTGTATGTAAACGCCCGTCGCAGTGCGCTTTGGCGGCAAAAACCGACACCCGTGTTTGTGGCTTTCTGTTAAACTTACGCGACTTTTTCGTAACCCTTTGGAGATTTCAACATGAGCGATTCTTTGAAAGAAGAAGCCCTGCGTTATCACAGCTTTCCGACCGCAGGCAAGGTTTCCGTCACCCCGACCAAGGCGCTGGACAACCAGCGCGATTTGTCGCTCGCCTATTCTCCGGGGGTTGCCTATGCCTGTCAGGCGATTGAAGCCGACCCGCTGCAAGCCGATTACCTCACCTCCCGCGCCAATTTGGTCGCGGTGATTTCCAACGGCTCTGCCGTGCTGGGGCTGGGCAATATCGGCGCGCTCGCCGGTAAACCCGTCATGGAAGGCAAGGGCGTGCTCTTCAAAAAATTCGCCGGGATTGATGTCTTTGATATTGAAGTAAACCAGGCCGACCCGGAGAAGTTCATCGAGGCGGTCGCCGCGCTGGAGCCGACGTTTGGCGGCATCAACCTCGAAGACATCAAGGCGCCGGAGTGTTTTGAAATTGAAAACCGCCTGAAGGAGCGGATGAACATCCCGGTTTTCCACGACGACCAGCACGGCACCGCGATTATCGCCTCTGCCGCGCTGATTAACGCGCTGCGCTTGCAGGATAAGGACATTGGCAAGGTGCGTGTTGTTGCGTCCGGTGCGGGCGCGGCGGGGATGGCGTGCCTGGATATGTTTGTCAATTTGGGCGTGAAGAAGGAAAACATCATCGTCTGCGACTCCAAAGGGCCGATTTATGAAGGCCGCCCCGGCAAGCTCGACGGGCGCAAGGCGGAGTTTGTCGCCAAGACGGACGCGCGCAGTCTCGCTGAAGCGCTCGCTGGCGCGGATGTGTTCCTCGGTGTGTCGCAGGCGGGGCTGCTTACCGGCGAGATGATTAAAACGATGGCAGCGAAACCGCTGGTGCTGGCGCTCGCCAACCCGGTGCCGGAAATCATGCCGGAAGAAGTGCACGCGGTGCGTGATGACGCGATTGTCGCCACTGGCCGTTCCGATTATCCGAACCAGGTCAATAACGTCCTTTGCTTCCCCTATCTCTTCCGTGGCGCGCTGGACGTCGGCGCGACCACGATTAACGAAGCGATGAAAATGGCGGCGGTTTATGCCATCGCTGACCTCGCCAAATCCCCCGCCGGTGAAGAAGTGATGGCCGCTTATGGCGGTCAGGCGCTGGTTTATGGCAAGGATTACGTCATCCCGAAACCGTTTGACCCGCGCCTGATTTCGACGATTCCGGTCGCGGTCGCCAAGGCGGCGATGGAAAGCGGCGTCGCCCGCCGTCCGCTGGAAAATCTGGCGGAGTATCAGGAAAAACTGGCGCTGCTCTTCAACAAGAGTGGCTTTGCGATGAAGCCGATTGTGGATCGCGCCCGTGCCAACCCGCTGCGTGTTGCCTTTGCCGAAGGCGAGGATGTGCGCGTCATCCGTGCCGCCATTGCCTGCGTGCAGGAAGGCATCGCCAAACCGATTCTGATTGGCCGCCGCAAACGCATCGAGGAGCGCCTCGCCGAAGGCCATATGCAGCTTGACCTGGATCGCGACGTGCAGCTCATCGAGCCGATGAACAACCCGCATTACGAAGAATGCTGGCGCAAATACCACGAACTGCGGGCGCGCGAAGGCATTGATCCGGCGGAAGCGCGGGTACAGATGAACACCCGCCCGACCACCCTCGCCGCAATGCTGGTCAAACTGGGCTACGCTGACACCATGCTCTGCGGCGTCATTGGCCGCTACGAACGCCACCTGCGGCGCGTCTGCGGCGTCTTCGGCCTCCACGACGACATGAGCCAACCGGCCGCGCTCAGCCTGATGCTGACACCGAAAGGCCCGATATTCATCACCGACACCCAGGTGCATGAAAACCCGAACGCTGACGAACTCACCGCCATCACCCTGCACGCGGTGAAGATGATGGAAATGTTCGGCATCACCCCGAAAATCGCGCTGCTCTCCGCCTCCAACTTCGGCACCCGCGCCTACCTGCCGAGCGCACGCCATATGCGCGATGCGCTGGCGCGAATCCGCGCGCGCCGCCCCGACCTTGAAATCGAAGGCGAAATGAAGGCCGACTGCGCGCTGATTGAACAACTGCGTCAGGAAGCCTTCCCCGACAACCGCCTGCAAGGCATGGCGAACCTGCTCATCATGCCGAACATCGACGCGGGCAACATCAGCCTCAACCTGCTGAAAGCGGCGACCGATGCCACCATGATCGGGCCGATGCTGATTGGCGTGGACGCACCGGTACACGTGCTGTCCAACAACGCGACCACGCGCCGCATCATCAACATGGCGGCCATCGCCGTCGTGGAAGCGCAGACGAGCAAAAACCAGACCCACTAACCCCACCCATCACGGACGGAGCGAGATGACGGCACTGAAAACCATCCGGCTGGCGGACTACCGCCCGCCAGCCTTCACGGTCAAACACCACGAACTCAAATTTGACCTGCAAAACAGCGGAGAAGTCCTGGTCAGCCACAGCCAGCACATCGTGCGCAACCAGCCGAGCCACGACGAAAACGGCTGGGAACTGCCGCAGGACAAACACCTCGCGCTCAATGCCGAACACCTCGCCTTCGACGTGATAGAAATCGACGGCACAGCGCTCACCGCCGGACAATACGACTACGACGGCGAGCTGCTGCTGCTGAAAAACGTCGCCGACGACTTCACCCTGCACACCGTGGTGCGGCTGAAGCCGGACGACAACAAAGAACTCTCCGGCCTCTACCGCTCCAACGGCATCTACTGCACCCAATGCGAAGCCGAAGGCTTCCGCCGCATCACACCGACACTGGACCGCCCGGACGTACTCGCCACCTACCGCGTGCGCATCGAAGCCGACCAAAACACCTGCCCGGTGCTGCTCTCCAACGGCGACCCGGACGGCCAGGGCGAACTGCCCGGCGGCCGCCACTACGCGCAGTGGTACGACCCGCACCCCAAACCGAGCTACCTCTTCGCCCTCGTCGCCGGCAACCTCGCCCACATCAGCCGCCGTATCACCACGCCCAAAGGCAAAAAAATCAGCCTCAACATCTACACCGAACCGGCCTATATCAACCAGACCGACTTCGCGATGCAATCGCTGACAGACGCCATCCACTGGGACGAAGAACGCTTCGGTCTCTGCTACGACCTCAAACAATTCAACATCGTTGCCATCAGCGACTTCAACATGGGCGCGATGGAAAACAAATCCCTCAACATCTTCAACACCCGCTTCGTCCTCGCCGACACCGACACCGCGACCGACGAAGACTACCACGGCATCCGCTCGGTCATCGGCCACGAATACTTCCACAACTGGACGGGCAACCGCGTCACCTGCCGCGACTGGTTCCAGCTCTCGCTCAAAGAAGGCCTTACCGTCTTCCGCGACCAGGAATTTTCCGCCGACATGGGCGAACGCGCGCTGGAACGCATCGGCGACGTCATCCGCCTGCGCGCCATGCAATTCCCTGAAGACGCCGGGCCGATGAGCCACCCGGTACAACCGCAAGAATACGCCGCCATCGACAACTTCTACACCGCCACCGTGTACGAAAAAGGCGCGGAAATCATCAGGATGTACCACACCATCCTCGGCGAAGCCGCCTTCCAGCGCGGCATGAAACGCTACATCGAACGCCACGACGGCCAGGCCGTGCGCATCGAAGACTTCGCCCGCGCCATGAGCGACGGCGGCGAATACGACTTCACCGGCGAATACTTCAACTGGTACACCACGCGCGGCACCCCAAAAATCACCTTCACCTCCTCCTGGAACCAGCACGAACGCAGCTTCACTGTCGCCGCCATGCAAGACACGAGCGCCGTTACCCCGCCGCGCCCGCTGGTCATCCCCATCCGCCTCGCCCTCATCAGCCGCAACGGCCGCCTCTACCGCTTCGCCGACGGCAACTACGAACAAACCCTGCTCCTCGAAAAAAACAGCGCCACCTGGACCTTCGAGCGTGCCGAACCGGAACTCATCCCGGTACTCATGCAAAACTACTCCGCGCCGGTGTACTACCAGCACCGCTACGACAACGACGAACTCGCCGCCATCGTCGCGCACGCGCCGGACGGCTTTGCCCGCTTCGAGGCGATGCAAATCCTCTACCGCCGCCTCTTCGAGCAGGCACTCAAAAAACCGCGCGAACTGCGCGAACACAGCGCCGCCTTGAGCGACATCATGCAGAGTATCCTCGCCCACGACAAACGCAGCGAAGCCGAAAAAGCCCTGCTGCTCGAAATCCCGGCGCTGAACACCCTGCTCAATACCCTGCCCGACCCGGTGAACATGAGCGCGGCCATCGCCGCCCACGACCGCGTCGTCCGCATCCTGGCGCTGAAAATGCGGCGCGACTGGGTGGACTGGCTCGAAAACGCGCCCGAACCCGCCTCCGGCAAATACAGCATCAAAGACGCAGGCATCCGCAAACTGCGCGGCCTTGCCGCCCGCACCCTCGCCCTCTTTGAAGACGAACCCTACCGCCAACAACTGCTCGAACGGCACAACCGCGCCGACAACATGACCACGCGCATGAACGTCCTGCACGCGCTCAACCGCCGCCACGACCACTACCGCGAACAGGCGCTCGCCACCTACTACGCCAAATACCGCGACCAGCCGCTCGTCCTCGACAAATGGTTTGCGGTACAGGCACAAGAGCACAGCGAAGGCGCGCTGGCGCGCATCACCGCACTCGCCGAACACCCCGACTTCCACCCGGACAACCCCAACCGCTTCCGCGCGCTGGTCAGCACCCTGATGCAACAAAACCCCGCCATCTTCCACGCCGAAGACGGCAGCGGCTACCGCTTCGCCGCCAGCCAAATCCGCCGCATCCTCCTCAGCAACCCGCAAGTCGCGGCGAGAATGCTCAACGGCTACGCCATCGTCAGCCGCATGGACAACGAACGCAAAGCGCTGGTACGCGCCGAACTGGAAACACTCGCTGCCGTGGACGGCATCAGCGTGGACGTGCGCGAAAACCTCGAACGACTACAACGCGGCCTGCAATAACCCCACACAAACAAGGTGCGCCCCGGCGCACCTTTTTCATATAGTCATCCTCACAAAGCCCTGTACAGTGTTGCGTCGCCTCGCCGTACAACTGCGTACTGTCTTCGGCGACGCGCCTTGTCTGAGACTTTCGGTGGATGGCTATAAACCCCAATAACGCGACCGCATCTAACCCCCGGCATCACCATGTTTGCACCAATCCTCACCCTTGCCATATTGATTGGCACGCTCTCCGCGCCGCACCCTGCCGACGTCGCGCTGTTGCAAAACGCGTGTGCGCCGGTCAGCGGTGCCAGCGGTTACGCCGCATTGGCGGTGACGCTGGAGGCTACGGCACCGTTACCGAGGGAAATCCCACGGATGGAGCGGGATGAAGCGGCGCCGCTCGCCGTTGCGCGAAAAAACTTGCTATTGTGGCAGGCGCTGCCTGCGGTGGAGCGTGCCGCGTTGCTGCCGGATTTGCCGCCGTTGCTGCGCTTTGCCCATTTCCGCCGCGCGGCAAGCATTGAAGATTTGCCGAAATTTACGCGCCTCTTTGCCCTGAGCGAGGTTAACGCCTTCCGCTTTGTCAGCGGCGAACAAGAAGCAGCGCTGCAATCGGCGTGTGATGTGGCGGTTATCGGGCGGCGTTTGCTCCTGAGCGACAACCTGCTGCTGGATGCCATGGTGGGCGTGGCGCTGCTTGAGCAGAACGTACGCCTGCTGGCGGCGATGCGGGCGGAGCTGCCTGCGGATGCGCCACTGCCCGCAACGTGCGACGAATTGCAGCCACTGGCAAACGTGCAACTGGCGCTGGCGGCGCAGATGTATGGTGAGTGGCGCTTTTTCATGTCGGGCGAGGCGGAGGCGGTTGGCGACTGGATGACGGTCGCCTATTCCTTCGTACTGCGGCATCTGCCCCGCTATTCCATTCGCGGCTTTACCCGCTACGCCGCGCCGGAAGTATTGACAGCGGTCGCACGCGGCGAAGTGGCCGTGCCGCCCCGGCATCCCGTGTTTGATTTCTGCGCACCACGCGACGGATTGTGCAGGCTCACAACCATGGACGACTACCAGGCGCGCCTGTTGAACGTGAACCGCTATCTCGCCGCTTTTGCCACTCTGCGTGACCCGGTGCATTTGCCGAAAGGGATGCGCCGCGATGGCGCATTTCTGTATCTGGAGCTGCTGCCAACGCAGCGAGGCGTGCAGACGCTGGTCTTGCCACTACCGGGCAGTCAGGCGCGTTGAAAGCGCTATACTTCACACCTTGAATATGACTCGCTACTCTGCAAGCAAACCAATCGCCCGGAAAACCACGAATGAACACCGCCACCCACCCCGCCTGGCTCACCGCCGCCCAGGAACACTACACCGACACCGCCGCGCGCGAGCTCATTGCCGCCGCGTGGGAACTCGCCTCCCGCACCCCGACCCCGCCGGACGAACGCAGCCAGATGCTGCTTGACCTCCTGCTCGACCTGCGCGGCGATGCCAGCCTGCTTGCCGCCGGACTGCTCGTCGCGCCGTGGCGGAAAAAGCATCTCGACGCCGAAGCGCTCGCCGAAAGCCCCTGCAAGGCCGTCACCCCGCTGTTGCAAGCGCTGGACGACCTCTCCCTCATCGACCACCTGCACGAGCAGGAGCAAAGCGACCTTGAGCGCCTGCGCAAAATGCTGTTGGCGATGGCGAGCGATATGCGCGCCGTTATCTTGAAACTCGCGCTGCAAGTCGTGCTGATGCGCCACATGAACCAGTACAGCGCCGCCGAGCAACAGCGTCTCGCCCTGCAAACCCGCGACCTGCTGGCGCCGCTGGCGAACCGTCTCGGCATCGCCCAGCTCAAATGGGAGCTGGAAGACCGCGCGCTGCGCACCCTTGAACCGGATATTTATCAGGAAATATCGGGCGAACTCGAAGGCAAGCGCGTTGATCGCGAGCGCTACATCGCCCGCATCATCGACCTCTTGCGCTACCGCCTCACCGACGCGGGCGTCACCGTCAAACGCCTCTATGGTCGCGTCAAACACATCAACAGCATCTACCTGAAAATGAAGCGCAAAGGCCTGCGCTTCGAGCAGTTGAACGACATTCGCGCGGTGCGCGTCGAAGTGGAGACCGAAGCCGACTGCTACCACACCCTGTCGGTGGTGAACGAACTGTGGCAGCCCATCGCCGAAGAATTTGACGACTACATCGCCCACCCCAAGGCGAACGGCTACCAGTCGCTGCACACCTCGCTCATCGGCCCGGAAAACCGCGTCATCGAAGTGCAAATCCGCACCAGCAAAATGCACGAACACGCCGAGCTTGGCGTTGCCGCGCACTGGCTCTACAAAGAAAAAGGCATCCGCCACAGCAAACAGTTCGAGCAGCAAATCGAATGGCTGCGGCGGATGATCGAAAGCGGCGACCACAACCGGGGCGACGTCGTCTTTGACCAGTTCAAAAACGAAGCCTTCCGCGACCGCGTTTACGCCGTCTCGCCGCAAGGCCGCGTCGTCGATTTGCCCGAAGGCGCGACGCCGCTCGACTTCGCCTACCACATCCACACCCAGCTCGGCCACTGCTGCCGGGGCGCCAAAGTAAACGGGCAAATCGTGCCGCTGACCACCGCGCTGAAAAACGGCGACAGCGTCGAAATCCTCACCCAAAAAGAAGCCAACCCCAGCCGCGACGGCGAGCGCGCGCTCATGGCCGACCCGGCCC
>ERZ773060.221-NODE-221-length-24447-cov-6.6184_pt1 | contig 24447 bp, 20 predicted proteins | sample MGYA00580628_ERZ773060 | MGnify/ENA primary metagenome ERZ773060 (study PRJEB29015, sample SAMEA2738019) | human oral metagenome | biome: human oral; feature: human-associated habitat; material: dental | place: China | collected 2045 ... | reverse complement strand
GTTCAACACCATCCAGCAGCTCGGCGGGGCCATCGGAACCGCGGTGGCGACCGCCGTCGTCAACGCGGCCGAGGCGGCCGACCCGGTGGCGGGAACGACCACGGGCACCCAGCTCTCGTTCCACATCCTGCTGGGCGCCGGCGTGGTGGCGTTCGTCGCGGCGCTGGGCGTGTTCATCCGGCCGGGAAGACCCGCCGGTGATCCGTCCTGACGGGGCAGGGGCGATTCGTTTCCGGGAAGGCAATGGTCGGTGGCATGTTGGAAACACCCGCAGGGTTTACGTACCGAGCTGTCGTCGGGGGCGAGGAGGCTGTCATGACCGGTGAGACCGTGATCGCGGTGCCCGACCCCGACGTCAGGGTGGAGCTGCCGGGAGGTTTCGTGGTGGACACGGACCGCGGTCGGCTCGATCTGAAACGCGTACACCACTGGTTGTCGACGGATGCGTACTGGGCGCTGGGACGGTCCCGCGATTTCGTGGAGCGGGCCGCGGCGGCGTCGGTGAACTTCGGCGTGTATGGGCCAGACGGCGCGCAGGTTGGGTACGCGCGGGTGGTAACCGATGGTGTTGCCTTCGGGTGGCTCTGCGACGTCTACGTCGCGCGCGAGGTGCGTGGGCGTGGGCTCGGGGTCGCACTGTCCCGGACCGTGGTGGAAACGTTCCGGCGACTCCGGCTAAAGCGGCTCATGCTCATTACCCCCGATGCACACGATCTCTACGCCGAGGTGGGGTTCGTGTCTTTCCCGGACCCGGAGAAGCTGATGGTGCTGGGCCCGCTGATTGCTGAAGGACGGTCGAGCTGAAGAGTCGGGGATCAACCCCCGGTCCGGTTGATGGCCCGTCGATGCTGACCGTGGTGCGCATTGCTGAAAGAATGCCCCGAAGAAATCATTGACAATTGAATCAGTGATCTGAAGGCGGCGGGGGAGGTTGTTGCTGAAGAAGTTTGGTAACCGCAGTGATTGTTAGTTTGTTTACAATTTGACGGATGCCTCCCCCGCCACGACAAGAGTAATGCATGAACTAGCGAATTGCCAAAGTTTATCGAAAGTTAGTTACCTCATGGGTGGGAATGTTTGCATTGGTGTATTCGCCGAGGTCGAGATTCGAATAACTTGGTGATCCGGGATCTTGGCGATGCTGGATTGCGTGTGTAGGTGGGAACGTATTGTGGGATCAGACGTGGGCGTGATCTGATCATTCATCGGATGTCTGATGTCCTTGGTCGTTGAGATGTTTCGGTATGGCTCGGGGTATCAGATCTGGCGCGGCCGTTTCGATCACCTGTGGCTCCGGTTGGCTTCACCTGCGGCAGACCAACGTCGTTCGGGTGTGACCTCGTGGTGGCGTTTCGTCGTCACAAGGGGATTTTTCGCGCTAAACGTAAGTAGTTAGATAACAAAAGTTAGGGAGGGTGAGTCGTGTTCTGTCATCCGATTGGCTGGCGTTTTGCGAAATCTGGTGGCATCCGGTGAGTGTGGAGTGCGGAAACCCCCAGTTTCAGGGGCTCGGGGGGCGTCGGTGAGGGGAGAGTGGTCGTTATCCTGCGCTTTTGCTTTTTGGGGGGATGCGCTAGCGTCATAGCTGAATTTCGAAGGAATAACTGGGCGAGGGAGGGTGTGGATGTCACTGGGTGAGATCAGCGAATGGACTTTGCGGGCCAAATGCCGTGACATGGAGGACGTTTTGTTCCCCGAATCCAAGGATCAGAGGCGGGTCCGAAATATCTGCATGAGCTGTCCAGTGCGCATGGAGTGTCTCGCCGAGGCGCTTGACAATCGTGTTCAATGGGGAGTCTGGGGCGGTATGACCGAACGTGAGCGCCGCCGTCTACTTCGCTCCCGGCCCGACATCACGTCCTGGCGAGAAGTGCTGTCCACCTACGGTCGTCTCGACGAAGCTAGCTGACAGCTGTCCGCGTTTCTTGTGAAGCCGGTTGAGTCGACCTGCGAGTGTCGGCGCGCGGGCAGCGGCGAAACTTCGTGGGTGTGCTCGGGGAGTCGTGGTCGTTCTGGCCCGGGCGGAGTATTTGATGGCAGGCTTGGGGTATGACTAAATGGGAGTACCTGACCGCGCCTATCCTTAGCCACGTGTCGCAGCAGATCCTGAACAATTTCGGGTCCGACGGCTGGGAACTCGTCACCGTCGCACCCGGCCCGACCCCCGAAACGATGGTCGGATATTTCAAGAGGCCGCTGGAGGAAGGACGATGAGCACTCCTACCCAGCGACTCACCGAACTCGGACTGACCCTGCCGCCCGTCGCCAAGCCCCTCGCCGCTTACACTCCTGCCCTCACGGTGGGCAATCAGGTGTGGGTCTCCGGGCAGCTGCCCCTGCGTGACGGGAAACTCATCGCCACGGGCCGCCTCGGTGACGCCGTCGACCTGGCCGAAGGCGCAGAGGCTGCGAAGGTTGCGGCCCTCAATGCTCTGGCAGCCATTGCCGACCAGGCCGGGGGTCTCGACAATGTGGCCCGCATTCTCAAGGCCGTGGTGTTCGTCGCCTCCACCACCGACTTCACCGCCCAGCCGCAGGTCGCCAATGGTGCCTCCGAACTGCTCGGTGAGGTCTTCGGCATCCCACACGTGCGCAGTGCCGTCGGGGTGGCGGTCCTGCCCATCGACGCCCCCGTCGAAGTGGAGCTGGTGGCCGAACTCGCCGCCAAGTGACGGCGGCCCTGATCGGGTCCAGGCTCGCAGCTGCCTACCCTGACGCTCGCTGCGACCTGGACCACCGGTCACCCTTCGAGTTACTCGTCGCCGTCGTCCTGTCCGCCCAGACCACCGACGCCCGCGTCAACCAGGTCACCCCGGAGCTCTTTGCCCGCTACCCTGATGCGGAGCACCTCGCGGAGGCGGAACAGGACGACGTCGCGGACATCATCAGCAGTCTCGGGCTGTACCGGTCTAAGGCGAGATCGCTGACCGGACCGGCCCGCGCGCTCGTTGCCGACCACGACGGCCGGGTGCCAGACAGCCTTGACGAGCTGGTGAAATTGCCCGGGGTGGGGCGCAAGACCGCCAATGTCGTGCTCGGGGACGCTTTCGGTATCCCCGGGATCACCCCCGACACCCACGTCATCCGCGTCTCGAATCGGTTCGGCTGGGTGCACTCCGTCAAACCCGATGACGTGGAGCGCGCAGTCGGGGCGCTGTTCCCGCCCGGCGAGTGGGTGATGCTCTGCCACCGGATCATCTGGCACGGTCGCCGCTGCTGTCGCGCCCGCACACCCGCCTGCACCGCCTGCCCCGTGGAGGATCTGTGTCCCAGCTCTCAGGCCTGACGGCGGCGCTGCGCGACGGCGTGACCGGGCCGCTCGGTCAGTTCGGTCGTGCCCCCGGCGACGCGCGCCCGGCCGCCGTCCTGATCCTGCTCACCGACGAGCCCGACCCAGCCGTCCTGTTCACCGAACGCGCCGGGGGACTGCGCTCACACGCCGGACAGATCTCCTTTCCCGGAGGTGGCGCGGACATCGGCGAAACCCCCGTTGCTACGGCGCTGCGGGAGGCTCGTGAGGAGGTCGGTCTGGATGCCGGGCTCGTCACCATCCTCGGCCAGCTTCCGACGGCCTGGGTGCCGATCAGTGGCTATGAGGTCACCCCCGTCATCGCGCAGTGGGCTGAGCCGCAGCTGCTGACGCCCGTCGATCCCGGGGAGGTCGCGAACGTGCTTCAGTTGCGTATATCGCAACTCAGTGACCCTGCGAACCGCGTCACGGCCACCGTTCCCGGCGGCTACCGTGGCCCCGGATTCCAGCTCGGAGACCTGTTCATCTGGGGTATGACCGCCCACCTTCTCGACGTTATCCTGCGGATCGCGGGCTGGGAGCGGTCGTGGGACCAGGGTCGGGAGGTACCGGTGCCGGGTCGTTTCCTGAGGGACTGACCCACCGCCAGCAAACCGAGGGCGGGGGAGAACAGCGGTCAGGGTGCATTGAGCGCTGCACGGACAGGGAAGAACCTCAGTCCGGCTTCTCGCCCATGCGGATGGTGCGCATGGTGTAGAGGCTCTCCTGCTTATTGGGATTTCCTCCCCTGAACCACGCCACATCGTCGGTGCGCAGCTCCTTGCCGTCCGGGGTGGCGGGCAGCCAGGCTGCGGGGACGTAGGAGGTTTTCTGTTGATCGGTGTCGTCGGGTACGGAGCGTCGCAGCAGGAAACCGGACCCCGTGGACAGGTCCGCGGAAACGACGTCTAGACCTGTGATGTCGAAGGCGACCCCGGAGTCGATATTGAACAACTCCTTGGACAGCTTGTCCGTGGAACCCGCTCGGATGGCGGCGGTTGCGGCCTCTGGGTCCTGGTAGCGGAAGACCCAGCTCCTGTCATGGACATCGGTGACACCCGTAACGGTGCCCAGCTCCTCACCCGAGGTGCTGATCCGGGTGAGGGCGGTGGGCAGGTCATCGTATTCTCGCATCTTCTGGGCCGACACGAGTACGGAATCCGAGGTGGCTCCGGTGAGCCACCGATCGGTGCGGAAGCTGGTGGGCTCGGCCTGTGGGTTGGTGAAGGAGAAGACGTTGAGGGTTCCGGTGCCTGCCGGATAGAAGTGCTGGGAGGTTTCAACCACCAGGGAATCGTTGGTGAGGGCCTGCCCCAGCACCAGACCAGAGACCTCGACGGTGCGGGTCGCGTTGCCGGTTTCGGTGTTGAGGATGACGATGATGCCGAAGGGCGTGGAATGCGCTGAAGAGCCGAGACCGAGCATCTTGTCGCTGTTCATATCCCAGGCGGTACCGTCGAGGGTGGGAGCGGTGAAGGGGGAGTAGCTGTTTCCCGCGTCCTTCAGGTTCAGGGAGAAGGGCGGGGTGGGGGAGCTGTCGTGGTTCGCTGCCGGGGCGCACGACCCGAGCGGAAGAAGAACGAGAAGCAGTGCCGCCGACAGCCGGAGCACCGTGTTCCAGGTTTTCATCAGGACTCTCCCGTCAGGCCGTACAGGCGATGAACGTGCTGGTGGACGTAACTGGTCTCGGTGTTGTCGTTGTGTGACTTGTACCCGACTCCGGATTCGGGGTCGAAGGCCACGAGGGTGAGACCCGGGGCCGTCATGAAAATGGTTGGGGCGGTTTCTTCTTTGCCCGGGGCCGCGAGTTGAGGCAGGGCCTCAGGGGACTTGGCGCCCAGCGTTTGGGGAGATTTGGCCGTGGTCTCTGGGGCGATGGGGATCGTGGCCGCCTGTGAACCGTCGCCGGGCTGCACGATGATCGCTCCGTTCCTCGACCCGTCGTCGGTGGTCACGGCGATTCCCACCGTGGCTGCTGCGAGCCCGGGGTAGTGGGATGCCTGAGTGGTGGTGCGGGTGACCGGATCGAACACTGCCCCCACCTTTGGTTTGTTATATCTCTCGTGAATTTCCCAAATGGGAAGAGGATCGGATGAATAGTCCGGGTAGGCGGCGAGGGTTCCCGTCGCCCTGGAAGCGAAGGAATTGATGCCCGTCGTCTTGCCCAGGGCCACCGGGGATTTCGGTTCCAGGCCGGCGAGGGAATCGAGGGTGACAGCCTCCGTCTCGATGCCTTTGGTGATTATTTCGTGGGTTTTCCCATATTCGTTGGGTTCGCTGTTGTGCACATCGATTGATTCCGTGAAGTGTGCGACCCACCCGCCTGCGACGACGGGAGTGGAGTGCCTGCCTCCGACCGCGATGCTCACCACCTCAGAAACCTTCGTGGGATCGGTGTCGGGGGCGATGTTCAGAACGCCGTCGAGAGCTTTGTCACTGTATAATTCGTTCTCGGTGCAGCTGAGAATGAAGGAATTGTGTCCCGCCGGACCGGAGTAATTCGTGGACTCGCCGGCGGGGTTGTGGGTCGAACCGTGGGGCCATTTCATGGTCCAGCGCTGCTGCCCATCGGCCAGATTGTAGGCGGTGTCTCCGTCCAGAAGGGCGGAATCGCTGAGCTGGATGCGCCAGGCTGTATTGGAGAGATGCTCCCCGGTGACCTGCCCGGTGAGGGTGTCGATGACGATGGTCACGGCGTTGTACACCAGGGTCTTGTCTGTACTGTCCTGGCTGTCCCGGTGTTTATCCGCCAGCTTTTTCGCGCTCCCGATCCGGAAGGCGACGTGGCGACCAGTTGGGCTGGTTGTGGCAAGGGACCCTTGGGGACTCTCGTTGCCGAGGAATGGAAGACTAACGTAGGAGGCCCTGTCGCGGCGGTAGCTCCACAGAACGGAGCCGTCGGTGGAATTCAAGGCAGTCAATCCCTCGTCGGTGAAGAGCACCGGGCCTGCTGCACCGGCGGCCACCTCCAGCAGCCCCGGGACCTCCTTCTCCCAAGCGGGTGTGGTGCTGATGCGGGTGGGCCGCGCGGGCAGGCTACCCGGGGGCGGGGACGCAGTTACCTGGGAGACTGGATTCGTGAACACATGAACCAGTAGCACCGCCAGCACCAGCGCGAGTGTGAGGGGCAGGACGCGGGTGAGCCGGCGAGCCCTGGCGCCCGGTGGTACGGGGCCGCGTAGCAGGGGACGGAAGCGGGCGGGGTCGTCGGAGGCCTCGGGGCGCGGATCCATGCCGTCGCGGATGCCCCGCAGCAGCAGGTCGGATGCCGCGAACAGCCCGAGCCCGAGGGAAACCAAGGCCATGACCAGCAGCAACCCCAACCGGATCGACGACTGCTCGTAAATCACCCACCAGCGACGACAGTGGAAACCGACCGCCGCGATCGAACCTGCCGTGACGATCACGGTCGGGGTGATTCTCCGGAAGCCCAACCAGACGGCCAACAGCCAGAAAACCGGTATCGCGGTGAGTGTCAGGAGGTGAGGCGTGATGGTGGGTAGGAGCAGGGCGATGTCGCCCCACGACGGGATCGCCAGAAGCGCAGCGATAGCGACGACCCCCAGTCCGGCCAGTCGCAGATCCCTGAGGTTAGGAACGAAACGCAGTGAGAGAGCTGCAGCCGTGATGACGGTGTCAGATGTCTGGGGCATATTTCATTGTCGAACACGGACGGGCAGTGTGTGAGCAGTTATTGAGAAAAGGCGCTTCCCCGAAGCTGCTCGTGTCGACGCCATATGACTCCTATATCACCTTGTCGCCCATGTGGATGGGTTCGCTGGCCACTTCGCCCTTGATGTGTTGCATGTCGTCGGTGCGTAGTTCCGTGGCGTCTGGTGTGGCGGGAAGCCAGGAGGTTGCGGTGTAGGTGGTGCTTTCCGTTCCATCCTTTTCGGTTGTTGTTGCTGTTCGCAGCAGAATCCCGGGGCTGGTTGGCAGGATCACCTCGGTTGTGGATAGGCCGGTGATGTCGAAGGTGGTTCCGGTCTCGAGGTTGATCAGGTCGCGGGGGAGTGCATCCAGCTCTTTCTTGCGTTGCGTCTCTCCCTGCGTTGTCTGGAATATGGTTGCGGCGGCTTCTGGGTCTTTGAAACGTTCTATCCAGCCGCCTGGGTGAATGGCGGTAACGCCCGTGATGGTGTCTTCTTCTTCGCCGGTGATACTGAGCGTGGTGAGGGTGTAGAGCTGCTCGTAGCTGTAGTAATTTTCGTCGGTGTTTTGTTGTGATAGGAGTAGTGAGTTGTTGGTTGCTCCGGTGAGCCAGCGATTTGTGCGTATGGTGGTTGGCTTATCCTGAGAAATCGCGAGGGAGAAGACGTCGAGTTTTCCGGTGTCTGCTGGGTAGAAGTTTTCAGCGGTTTCTACTGCGAGTGAGTTGTTGGTCAGGGCGTGGCCCAGAACGATGCCTGTGACCTCGACGGTGCGGACCTCGTTGCCGGTTTCGGTGTCGAGGACGGTGATGTGCGTGTGCTGGTCATTGAAGCTGTGGGGGTTCTTGGATGTCATGTATGGTAGGAGCCGGACAGCCAGATAGCGACCGTTCGGGCTGGACGTGACAAACTTCTGTTCTCCTTCCAGGTCGTGTTCGAATCTGATTTGGGGCGTATCGTCGCTACTGCGGGGATGATTTTCGGGGAAGCCGGGTTCCACTGTTCGTGCCCAGCGTACCGAGCCGTCTTTGGAATTCAAGGCTACGAGGGTTCCCGTTGCGGTTTCGCCCGGGGAAATCTCGGTTTCTTTTGTGCGGGATGGGTCGAACAGGACGATGGGGCCACCAGGTGCGGAAACAGTAGGTGCTTGGTCGTCGTGGATGGCATATGACGTCGCGGTGGCTTCCCAGCCGGTGGTGTTTTGCACGGGAGTCTCGATGAGGTGTGAGACGTCTCCGGCGTCGCTGATTTTCACGGCGTGAGGATCAGTGTTGTGGGTGCAGGATCCGAGTAGCAGGGAGAGGAAAAGCGCTCCCGTGATTGTCGTGGCCAGTTTTCTGTGAAATTTCATGAGGTGGCTCCCGTCAGGCCGTACAGCCGGTAGACGTGATTCCCGTAGTAATAGCGCTGGGAGAGGGGCATGAACTTCCCGCCGCCATCCAGCGAAAGGAGCGTCACCCCGGGAGCATTCATGGCGTCCACGGTCCTCTCCCAGCTACTCAAGTTACCGGCGTCCGTGTCGATGGGGAAAAACTGCATGGGTTTCAGGTCATGGTTTCGTGCGAGCCGCTCGGGGGGCTTCAATGTGGAGCCCGGGACTATGGGGATGGTGGCACCGTCGGAGCCGTCACCTGGCTTCACGACGAGGGAGCCCGACAGCCGCCCCTCAGCGGTGGTCGCCACGATTCCCACCTTGGCGGCTGCCAACCCCGCATCCTCGGCAGTGGGCGTGACGCGTTGGGTTGCCGGATCGAAAACAGCCTTTACCAAAATGTCATCAGTGTAGATAATATCGCGAATGCTGGGGTAGTCGTCGTACGGGGAAGATACCGCCAAGGTTCCGGATGCCCGAGAGGCTGCGGAATTCACCCCAGAGATTCTACCGAGATCAACCGGTGTGGTGCCGTCGTCCAGACCTGCGAGGGAGTCGAGTGTGACGGCTCGCGCTTCCCTGCCTCCGCGATTTTTGCGGGAATCCCTGCTCTCGGAATCGGGGGGACTCGTGTACTGGACGGCCCAGCCGTTCACCATCACCACCAGCTCATCGGATATAGAATCGCCGGCAAGATTGGCCACCCCAGTGGTGGAATTTGGGTCGGTGTCGGAGATCAGATTAGAACGGTCCAGTATGAATGATCTGTGGCCCGCAGGACCCGAGCGGGTATTCCTTTCGGAGGCTTCCTCGTAGGTTCTCTCCTTCTCCTTGGTCAGTTTCCAGCGGATCTCTCCATCATTGAGGTTGTAGGCGATGCCTCCGTCGAGAAGGGCGGAATCCGTCAACTGGAGATTATTCTTTTCATTTGATGGATGCTCGCCGGTGACCTGCCCGGTGAGGGTGTCCAGAACCACGGTCATGGCGTCATGAATTGGCTTGGATCCCTCCTTGGAGCTCTCGAGAGGGTCTTTCGGCATGCCGAACTTCACGGCAATATACCGGCCGGTGGGGCTGGTGTATGGATAGTGCGCGCGAAAAGGAGCTTCTCCACACCACCTCACGTTCAAGCAGAAGTCAGTGTTTTTCCGTGTGTAACTCCACAAGGTACTGCCGTCGGCGGGGTTGAGACCAGTCACGCCCTCGGTGGTCAGTATCACCGGGCCGGCCGCCCCGGATGCGGTGGCCAGCAGTCCCGGCACGTCCTTGCTCCAGGCGAGGGTGGTGCCAATGCCGGTGGGACGTTCCGGTAGGGGCCCTTCGGGAAGCGGTGCGGTCGTCTGCGTGACCGGGTTCGCCACCGTGTACGCCACAATGACCGCAGTGACCAGCACCGCAGTGGGCACCACAATGCGAATGAACTGGAGAATCCCGTGCAGAATCCTGGTCCCTGCGCCGGTAGCGGCAGAGTCCGCGCTGGGGTGGTAGGTAGCAAGAACGGATGGATCGTCGTTGCCGCCAGGAGTGATTCCCGCATGGTCTCTGACGCCCCGGAGCAGTAGGTCGGTGGGGATCAGCAAACCCAGCCCGAGGGATACCAGGCCCAAGGCCAGCAGGAAAGCGGAGTTGAATGAGGTTTGGTCGTAGAGCTTCCACCACCATTGGACCAGAAAACCGGCGGACGTGACCGAGCATAGGGCAACGAGCAAGGCAATCAAGCGTCGCCAGGCGTTTTTCTGGCTGCTCCAAGCCCAGGTGATAAAAATCGGAAGAATTCCTAGGAACAATCCGAGCAGCAAACCTTTGGGTGGGCCAAAAATGTTGTCGCTAAAGCCCAGAAATGTGAACACTGCAATTGGAGAAAAGATGGTGAGGATCCCGCTGAATCGGAGAGCCCTGAGCATCGATATGTGTCGCGACAGGAAAGTGTATCGTCGCTGGTTTTCCGCCGGCTTGAGGGTTTTAGCCTCTTCCGTGTTGGGAGTTTCTGTGTTGCGTGTGGTGGGGGTGGTGTCGGGTTCTTCGGGCATGATGTCTACTTGTCCTCCTCTCCCATGCGGATGGCTTTGCTGAGGGCCTTGCCGGCATTGCTGTCTATCACAATGTGTTGCATATCGTCGGTGCGTGGTTCGGTGCTGTCGGGGGTGGCGGGAAGCCAGGAATGGTTGATGAACGTGGTCTTTTCTTTCTTTCCTTCTCCGGTCGTGGTGACTGTTTGCAGGAGGAGGGCGGGTCCGGTCGGCAAGCTCACATCGGCCACGTATTGTCCGGTGATGTCCAGGCTCGTGCCACTGTCGATATTGATCAGGTCCCGGGGCAGGGTTGTCAGTAAGGCGTTGGCGGGGTTGGCAGCTGCCTCTGTCACAGCGGCTTTCGGGTCTTGGGCGCGTTCGATCCAGCCGTTGGGGTGGATGGCCGTGACGCCCGTGAAGGTTTCCATTTCCTCTCCGGATACGGTTGTCCTGGTTATTGTGGAAATCCAGTACGGTCCCCTGCCTCTAAAGCCGGAGTACTTCCCTGAGCTTTGTGGGGACATGAGGAGGGAGTCCTTGGTGGAGCCGATGAGCCAGTTATCGGTGCGGATGGTGGCTGGTTCGGCGTGGGGGTCTGTGAGGGAAAAGACGTTGAGGATTCCGGTGCCGGCGGGGTAGTAGTTTTGGGCGGTTTCGACCACGAGGGAGTCGTTGACGATGGCTTGTCCTAGGACGAGTCCGGATACTTCGATGGTGCGGACCTCGTTGCCGGTTTTAGTGTCGAGGACCACGATGTTCATGCGCTGATCACCGATATTACTGCTTCCCTCAGAGGCCATCCAAGGCCGGAGATAAAAGGCCAGATATCGCTCATTGGAAACGAATGAGGAACCCGCGCATTCCTGAAAATCAAGGAATGAGTCTTGGGGAGTCGTTGACTTAGCGCCAGTGTAGCTTTCGACGTAGTTTGTGCGCATCTCTGGTGTGATCTTGCGTGCCCAGCGAACCGAACCGTCCTGTGGGTTCAAAGAAACCAGAGTGGTTGCGGAATCCGGGGGTGTAGAGGAAGTGTCCTCTGGCTTGCTTTTAGTGGTTATGAGGTAGTTTCCGACCCCACTCATTCTGCAGAGGATTTGTGCTGGTATTACTTCTTCGTGGGTGGCGACTTCCCAGCCAGTGGCATTCTGAACGGGAGGGTCGAAGAGGTTGGAAGCGTTCCCGGCATCTGTGATGGTCACGGGGTGAGTGTCGTCACTGTGTGGGGTGCACGATGCCAGCAGGGCGGTGCACACCAGCCCGGTCAAGACGCCGGCGAGTCGTTTGTGAAGATTCATGAGGCATCTCCCGTCAAACCATACAGACGATAGGAATAGGAACCCGTGGATGTATACGGACTGATCATCAAAGTTGCGAGGGTTGCCCCGGAGACATTGATGACGTTCACATCCTCTCGTTCATTTTGTTCCGAGAGCTGCACAGGAATGCGCCTGCCATTCAATACCTCCTCGAGGGATTGAGGAATGCTCCGCGAATCCAAAGGGAATGAAACCCCGGCGGATCCGTCGCCGGGTCTCATGAATACTTCTGCCAATAGTGTTTCATCGCGTGCTGCGAGGGCGATACCTACTGTGGCGGCAGCCAATCCAGGATACTGGCCGGCTGGTGTGGCGGTGTTGACGGTCGGATCGAACACTGTACCCACCGTCGGTGTGCCTCGATAGAAGTCTGTGATGCTGTCGGTATAGAATTTTATCTTGCCATCCTCGGGGACCGGATAGGCGGCCAGTGTGCCGGAGGCGTGGGAGGCTGCCACATTGAGTCCAACGCTCTTTCCCATGTCGACGGGATTCACTTCTTCAAGTCCTGCAAGAGAATCGAGCGTCACGACACGAGTCTCCTGTGCCTGCATTGCCTGTATGGATCCGCTCTCCTCCAATTCGACGACGAGAGCTTTCTTGTACTGGGCGGTAAGGCCATTTACGATCACTGGACGGCAGGTTAAGACATCGTTGGCGATGTTTTCTGCTGTCGTTGTGTTATTCGGATCGGTGTCGGATATCAGAATCAAGGATTCGCTTGTACACTTTGGTTTTTCATAGTAAATTGATTGACTCTTGGCGAATTTTCCAAGTCGGATGAAGCTCCTGTGTCCCGCGGGACCAGAGTACGCTGTGTGAAAGTGTGTTTCTGATTCATTGGCTAACGCCTCCAACTCCCAGCGAACCTTGCCGTCATCAAGATTGTAAGCGGTGGTGCCGTCTAGAATGGCGGAGTCGGTGAGCTGTAGAGACCATTTGATGTTCGATGGGTGTTCGGTGGTCACGCGACCGGTGAGGGTATCGACTACGACCGTCACGGCATTGTTGATCGGTTTTCTTCTCTCGGAGGTTCCGGTGGAGGGCAAGTCCTTCGGGTCTTGTACCAACTCCTTCGGGATTTTGATGCGTAGGGCGACGTATCTGCCGTTGGGGCTGCTCACCAGGTAGGAGTTCAACAAACCGTTGGAGAAAGCTTCCTCTCTAAGGTTCTGAGTCAGTATCTTTGCGTATGCGGCGTTTGTGCGCTGGTAGGTCCATAGGGTGGTGCCGTCGGTGGGGTTGAGGCCGGTCAGGCCCTCAGGGGTGAGTATCACCGGTCCGGCGGCTCCGGATGCGGTGGCCAGCAGTTCTGTGACGTCCCGTGTCCAGGAGAGGGTAGTGCGGATCCCAGTGGAACGCTCCGGTAGGGGCCCTTCGGGAAGTGGGGCGGTTATCTGTGTGACCGGGTTCGCCACCGTGTTAGCCGCAATAACCGCTGTGGTGGGCGCCAGGATGAGAACAAACCGAAGAATCCCTCGCAGAATCCTCTTCCCGGTGGTGGTGGAGTCTGCGCCGGGACGGTAGGGAGCAAACCTGGCGGGGTCTTCGGTGTTGCCAGGAGCGATTCCCGCATGGTTTCTGAGGCCTCGGAGTAGCAGGTCGGTGGTGATCAGCAAGCCCAGTCCGAGGGATGCCAGGCCAAAAGACAGTAGGAAAATGGACTTGAACGAGGTCTCGTCGTAGAGCTTCCACCACCAGTGCGCCAGAAAACCGGCGAGCGTGACCGAGCACAGGGCGAAGAGCAGGGCAATCAAGCGTCGCCAAGCGTTGTACATGCTACTCCAGAGCCAGATGACCAAAGTCAGAAAAATTGCTATAGGCACTCCGGGAAGCAATCCTGTGGGTGGGTCAGAAGCATTGCTGCTTCCATTCAGAGAGGCGAACAATATGATTGCTGAAAGGATGGCGAGAATTCCGCTGAGTCGGAGAGCCCTGAGCGCCGAGATGTGCCGCGACAGGAAAGTGAATTTTCGGTCAGTTTCCGGTTCGGTGGTGTCGGTGTCCTCCGTGGTGGGAGTGCTGACGTCGTCGGTTACCGTGTCGTCTTCTGGAACCGAGCTATCGGACATGGATCATTGCTCCTTTGGCAGCGGTAGTGACTCCGGTGGGGCCTCCACCCCGGGGGTGAGGGTTGTGCGTGATGGAAAGAAACCGTCGTTCCGCTTGTTCTGGGAAGCGTGGTGCAGAATCTGGGTCATCTTCTCTTGGCGCAGTGAATCGCGATCGCTCGTCGTATCAAACCAGGAAACCGGCGTGGGATAGGTGACCGTTGGTTTTCTCTCCTCGCTCTCCGTGCGTTGTATGTAGAGGAGAATTCCCGCTCCGGAGGGGAGAATCACGTCGGCCACCAGCAGATTTTCTGCATCCAATGTCGTTTCGGTGTCGACGTGGAACAACTCGTGCTGCAGCGCTGCCAAGGCCTTTGTGCTCTCGAATGCATCGCTCTGCGAGTTCACGATCGCCGCGGCCGCCTCCGGATCCTTGAAACGATCTATCCAGCCTCCGGGATGAAGGGCACGGACGCCGACCACGGTTCCCAGCTCCTCGCCCGTGGTGTTGACCTTGGTGATGGCATAGGGCCACAGGGCGTCGTAACTGTCGCGAGACGGAAGCTCCTGCGACATGAGCAGGGATTCGGGACTGGCTCCGATCAGCCACTGATCGGAGCGGAAGCTGGTGGGCTCGGACTGCGTGTCACTCAACGAAAAGACATTGATAACCCCGGTGCCGGCGGGGTAGTAGTTCTGGGCGATCTCGACTGCCAGCGAGTCATTGGTGAGGGCCTGCCCCAGAACCAAACCGGGCACCTCGACGCTGCGAACCGTCTCCCCGGTTTTGGTGTCCAGGACGGTGATGCCCACGCGCTGGTCGCCAATGTTCTCGGAATCCTCGGGAGTCAGATACGAATGAGTCCGGATTGCCAGATACCTCCCGTTGGGGCTGACGACAACCTGGTGAGTGGGCACCCCGGTCTGTGGTGTTGCGGCGATGCTTTCCTCTGAGCCGATGCCGGTACTCATGGTGAGCCTCCAGTTCACGGATCCCGTGCTGGCATCCAAGGAAATAATCTGCTTGTCCTCGGTGTCCGTGATCAGGACGGGTCCGTGTGCCGTGGGAAAAGCATCATAGTCAGGGGTGATCCTCGTCGCGGATTCCATGCGCCAACCGTCCTCGGTTCGGATCGGTTCTGGGAAAGGATCGTGATGGGAACGGTCGGATTCCGTGAAAGTGACGGAGCGAACCTGCTGTGGAGGCCTATCACTGCTCTTGGAGGCGAGGTGAAAACATCCTGAAAGCATCAGGGCGAGAAGAAGCAAGCCAGCCATCACATGCGTCAGTTGTTTGTTCGTGCTCATGCAGAACCCCCTGCCACGCCGTACAGGCGGTAGGTGTGGGTATAGCCATAGCCGCCCGTCCGGATTCCACGATCGGGATCGAGAGCCATGAGGGTGATCCCTGGGGCGTTGAGAAATATCAGGTCCTCACCTGAATTGAAGGGATCAGGCTTTTTGCCTTCCAGTGGAAAAGAGACGGAACCCGGCTCGATGGGAACCGTGATCCCCGTCGAGCCGTCGCCGGGACGTATGACGAAAGCCCCTGTGTGCTTCCCCTCCTGGACGGTTGCATCGATTCCGGTCGCGGCTCCCGCCAGGCCCGGGTACTGGGACACGGGCGTGACCGTGCGGGTGGCAGGGTCGAAGACGGACTCCGAAGTGCGGAGAACTCCCGACCTGTGCGAGGCGTCGTGGTCGACGTCGGTGATCCTGCCGAGATCGACCGGTTCCTCGTCGCCAGATCCGAGGAGGGAATCGAGCGAAACCGCTTGGGCTTCCCAGCTCTCCCCCTCGCCCGTGCGTAGCGCATCATCCGGGTTCTTGGGTTGGATCGTCCAGCCATTCACCAGCACGGGGACTTCATTGAAGCCTGCGGACAATGCGACGTCGACTCTCTTGGGGCTGATCCGCACGGTGCTGTCCGAAGTCAGTGTTATCCGTGCGCCAGTGAAGGGGCCGCTCCTCTGCTTGGAATCGACTTTCTCGATGAAGCATTCGTGCCCTGCCGGGCCCGAGTAACCCGTGTACCCATGGTTCTCTGTGAAGGACCAAAGTTTTTGGCCATCTTTCAGGGAGTAGGCGGTTTCGCCATCCAGCACGGCGGCGTCGCTGAGCTGGAGACGCCAGACGCCGTTGGAGGGATGCTCGCCGGTCACCTGTCCCGTGAGAGTGTCGATGACAACGGTCACGGCATTGACGGACGAATCACGGTCAGCGTCTCGCAATTCCGCGGGACCCTTGACCCGTAGCGCTACGTGGCGGCCGGTGGGGCTGGTCACCATGTGGGAAAAAGGACGCTCGGCGCTGTCTCCAACGCTGGAGTGAATCATGAGATACGAGGCCCCTGACCGGCGATAGCTCCACAGAACCGTTCCGTCGCCGGGGTTGAGGGCGGTCACGCCATCCTTGGTGAGCAGGATCGGCCCAGCCGCCCCCGCCGTGACGTCGATCAGCCCACGGACATCCTGCCTCCACGTCACCTCGCTGCCAATGGTGGTGGGACGCGCGGGCAGGTCGCCTTCCGGGGCCGTGGCGGTCGTGGAGACCGGACCCGTCAGCGCGGGAGCGAGGAAAACCGGGGCCACCAGCACCACGACGGCTCCCGCGACGAGGGAGAGACGACGCAGACGTCCGCGCCACCGAGACGTGGCATTCGTGTCGCGGAGGGGGCGGAAACGTGCGGGATTGGCGGGGTCGCGATGAGAGATGTCGAGCCGATCGCGGAGCGCTCGCAGCAACAGATCGGCGACGATGAACACGCCCAGGCCAAAGGCCAGCAGCGCCAACGCCAGGAACAGGGGCACGCTGATGGAGGACTGCGAATGGAACAGCCACCACCGGTACACCTGAAAAGCCGCCAGCGGGACCGCGTCGATGACCACGAGGCAGGCGAACCACACTTTGGAGGCCCCTTTCCGGCATCCCAGGAGCCAGAGGAACGGAAGTGTGGTGCCGAACAGCAAGAACTGATTGACGTGGCTCCGCGGAACGGGGAAACCATCCCACCACGGGCAGGCCAGCAGCAGCGCGACGAGGAAGGCGATCAGCCCGCTGATCCTCAGGGCCCGCAGGACCAGCACCCGCCGGTTCGCGGCGATGGGGGTGTCGCCCGTGTCGGCGTCGACGGTGTCGTCAGAGGTCTGGGGCATGTACTTTATTATCGAACAAGAGGGGGTCAGTCGCCTCGGTTTTCTGATTGTGCAGGACCCGCCGTCCATGTGGCGTGCTGCACATGGACGGTGAAATCATTGGGTGTCATGTAACCGGGGCGAAGGTTTAGCTCTTTTCCATGTGAATGATTTCCCGGGACAGGATCTGTTTATCATCGGTGGTGACGTGATCGGTGATCCAGGGCATGTCGTCGGTGCGCAGAGCCGTGCTGTCCGGGGTGGCGGGAAACCAGGAATATGTCGTGCGGTTTTCGATGCTGTCCCCCCGGTCTTCGTCGGCTGTGGCGTTTGTGTACAGGCGAATTCCCGGGCCCGTGGGGAGGGTTTCTGCGGAGACTCTGAAACCGGTGGCATCGATGATTGTTCCGGTTTCCACATGTACGAGCTCGGTCGCCATACCGGAAGCGGACGACTCCTGGGCCAGGGTGGTGGCCGCGGCCTCCGGATCCTTGAAACGTTCGACCCAGCCTCCGGGATGTACCACGCGGGCGCCGGTCACTGTGCCCAGGGTCTCGCCGGTGGTGCTGAGCTGGGTGACGGTGCAGGGCGTGGGGAGATAGTCCCACCGGAGTTCTGTCAGCTCGTTTGGGGCCAACAGGAGCGAGTCGTGCGTGGTGCCGGCCAGCCACTGGTCGGTTCGAAGGGTCGTGGGTTCTGCCCAGGTATCGCCCAGGGGAAAGAGGTTGAGTGTCCCGCTGCCCGCAGGGAAGAAGTTCTGCGCGGTTTCGACCACCAGGGAATCGTCGGTGAGGGCATGGGCCAGGACGATTCCCGAGACCTCGACGGTGCGGACCTCATTCCCGGTGTCGGTGTCCAGGACGACGATGCCCACGCGCTGGTCCCCCGGATCGGTGGACTTCTCGGACACCATGTGGGCCCGCGCCTGAATCGCCAGATAGCGTCCATTCGGGCTCACGGTGGCATAACCCGCTTCCTCGTCATCGGAGATACGGAGCTCTCTTCTGCTGCTGTCGAGCAGCGACTGAAGTGTGTGCCTGCCACCGGTGTCAGCCACGGGATCCGACCCCAGAGTCTTGGCCCAGCGCACCGAACCGGTATCGGGATTCAGCGACACCAGGGTCGTCGTTCCGACTGTCGCCTCCTTGGTGGAATCGTCCGGGATTGCGGGGCGGGACGTGTGGAAGAGAAGAATCGGCCCGCTGGACGTGGGGAGGGTCAGATCCGCGTACAACTTATCTGTGAGATCAACCGTCCATCCGGGGTCGGTCGCGCTGGGAGCGGAGACGAGGTCGGACACGTCGCTGGTTTCCGTCAGAGACGTGAAACGGGTTCCCGCATCCCGGGAGCAGGCCGTCAGCGAGAAGGCCAGGAGCAGGGCAGCCGCGATGAAGCGGGTGAGCGGTGTCAGAGTTTTCACGAGGCATCACCCGCCAGGGCATACAGGTGGTACGGATATTTCCGGTCAATGTCACTTGTCCCGTTGGCTTTTATTTCTCCCTCGGGGTTGAAGACGACGAGGGTTACGCCGGGAACATTCATCATGGTGGCGATTTGCTCCTCTTGGCTTTGTTTGGACAGCTGTCGGGGGGTCGATCTCTCGGTTGTCGTGGGCGGCCTGAACGGTCCGGGAACCACGGGGAGCGTCAGCCCGTCGGAACCATCGCAGGGCTGGATGGCGAGCTTCCGCGACACCGCCCCGCCATCGGCGACCCTAGTGATGCCCAGCCTGACCGCTACGGGGCCCGCGCACTCGGAGGCCGGCGTCACGGTCCGGGTGGCGGGATCGAAGACGGTTCCCACCTGCTGGGCGGCAGGGCCTAACGATGATGTGTCGGGGTAGAGGGCCACGGTGTCAGAGGCGTGGGAGGCGACGATATTGGGTTTGAAGGTCTTCCCGAGATCCACGGTGGGGGTGTCCTCCAGGCCGGCCAGGGAATCGAAGCTGACGGCCTGCATCTGCCGGGCCGTGTAGTGGTCGGGGTCATCGACCTTCTCCGCGTACTGCACGGTCCACCCATTGATGCTTACGGGCCTGTCATCAGGGTTTTCGTCGACCTCGGGAAAATTTGATGCTGTGGCGTTCTGGCTGGGGTCTTTATCTGAAGCGAGGGTCAGGTCGTAGATCTTGTGCTGACGTGATTTGGGATTCAGCATCATATCGATGACAAACGAATTGTGGCCTGCGGGACCGATGAAAGATCTTTTTCCTTTCGTTGTTCCCGCCTCCAAGGTCCAGCGAGCCTGACCGTCAGAAAGGTTGTAGGCCGTCGCGCCTTCCAAGAAAGCGGTGTCGGTGAGCTGAAGAGGCGAATACTCGTCGGTGAGGCGCTCGCTGGTCACCTGGCCGGTCGCGGTGTCAATGATGATGGTCAGGATGCCATCGCGTATTTCCTCGCCGCCTTGCTCCAGCCCGTCGGGGACGTCGATACGAAACGCGACGTAGCGACCATTGGGATTGGTCAGCAGATATGGAGTGTTGTGGGAAACCGGTCCGAACATGTTGTGCCGTCCCCAATCCCAGCGACTGACGTATTGCGCTCCTGCGCGGTGATAACTCCAGAGGGTGGAGCCGTCAGCGGGATTGACGGCGGTCAAGCCCTCGGGGGTCAAGATCAGGGGGCCAGTGACCCCGGCTGCGATGTCGAGTAGACCGGGGACGTCCTTCTCCCAGGCGATTCTGCTTCCGATGCGCGTGGGCCGGCTAGGGAGGGGGCCATCCGGAGCGTGGGCGGTGGTCTGGACCACCGGGTTCGATGTGTCATGAACGAGAAGCAACGTGAGTGTCAGGGCCAGAGCGGGCGCCAGCAACGCGATGAAGCGACGACCCCAGTACCTGCGGCCCCTTCGCCGAGAGGAATCGGAATCATCCTCGTCGCTCGCGTCCGGGCGGAAGGGACGAAACCGGGCCGGGTCATCGGGTTCGCCAGGAAGGACGTCGTGCTGGTCGCGGATGCCCCTGAGCCACAGATCGACGGCGGTCGCCAGCCCCAGAGCGACAGTCAGCGCGGCCAGCGTCAGCAACACGATGATGCTGAACGAGAAATCCGCATAGAAATGCCACCAGCGATGCACATGCCACCCCGTCAGGGCGATCGTGTAGACAGCGACGAGCGATGCGAAAAATTTCCGCGCCCACCGCCATATCCTGCGGGCAAACTTGTTGTCGAACCAGAGATACACCTTGCGGACGAGCGCACTCGCGACCCACAGCGCCGGGAGAGGGAGCAAGAGCTGGAGAAATGATGTGAGCAGGCCTTGCGGCAGAGGGAAACTGTTCCACCACACAACCGCAAGAACCATGCTGGGTAGCACAGCAACCAGCCCGCCGATCCTCAGGGCCCGCAGGACCAGCACCCGCCGGTTCGCGACGATGGGAATATCGACTGCGCCGGTGTCGATGAAGTCGTCAGATGTCTGGGACATGCACTTCATTATCGAACCGGGGAGGGTCACCCGTCTGGTTTCCGGGAGATCCCGCGGGTTTTGAGTAGCGGCCTGCGCATGTCGTCGACGCGCCGTGTGCTGTCCGGCTGATGGTGGTGTCGACGCGGATTGCTCCTTCGTCGCGGCCCGGCTCAGCTGACTTCGGGGAGGGACGGTTCCTCCCTCACCACCACCTCCGTCGACCGGTTGAGGGCAGCGTCGGTGAGGGCGACAAACGTGGCCTTGGCCTCCTCGATGGTGGCGGTCGGGGCCTTGACCTTCTGGAAGCGGGCGCGGGCCATGAAGATCAGCAGCACTGCGATCCCGATCGACAGCAGCGCCGCCGTCAGGAACCCCAGCGTCAGGCAACCGACGGTGTTGAGGCCGGTGAGGCTCAGTAGCCAGCTCAGGGCCAGCGCCATCACGATTACCAGCATCCACAGCGAATGCAGCAGGAAGGTGACGGCGGCCCCGACGAAGGCCGAGCCGATGCCGGCCTGTTTCGCGGCAGGGATGAGTTCGGCCTTGGCCAGCTCCGTTTCGCGGGCGACGAAATCCATCAGGCCGTCGCGGAGCAACTGGAACGGTGTGGGACGGGCCATCGTATTCCTTTCGCGTCCGACCGGTTGCGGCGCAGCCGGTATCCTTACCCTACGGCTACCGCAGGGGTGTCGCGACCTGCATGTCGATCTCGATGCCACTTTCCGGCATGGACACCGGTTCGGTCAGTTCGTCGTGATTCACCCAGGCCCGCCACGCCAGCAACTGGAACGGCAGACGCAGGTTCTCCCCGGGTCTGACGGCGTGTTCGAAAAGGTCCTTGATCTCGTCGGCCAGGCGCTTGCGCTGCAGCTCCGAAAGTCGCTTTGACAACGGCTGATTGGCGACGAGGCGTTGAAGATCGTCGAGGCTGACGGTCTGCCAGATGCGGAAGGCGCGGTGCTCCACCTCCGGGAAATATTTCGAATCGTCCACGGCTGCCAGGGACGTGTGACCGTAGTCGCCGCGCATCGCCATCGGGTCGTAGTGACGCATCAGCGCGGTGAGGCGCCGCACCCACGGCACCGAGTCGTCGCGGATGATGTACGAGGCCGAGAAACAACCACCGGGACGCAGCACCCGGGCGATCTCCGAGAGCGCCTGACCGGGATCGAAGAGATGGAAGGACTGGTGGGAGAAAACCACGTCGAACTGGCAGGGATCGATCGGGATGGCCTCGGGGCGCGCCCAGAAGGGGGTGATGCCCTGGAGGGCGAGCAGGCGACGCATGTCGCGGTCGGTGTCGGCCATGGCGAAGACGGTGTGGCCCGCCTGCTCAAGGCGCTGGGGCAGCAGGCTGCCCCCGAAGGTCAACCCCCGCACCCCTGGCCAGACGGCAAGCCAGGTCAGTGCTTCAGGAGGCAGGGGATCGGTGGTGGTCATCTCTTCTCGGGTTGTTCTTCAGGTACATCAAACAGGTTATCCACACCCTCGAGCGGAAACGGAGAATCAACCCCATCGGTTCCCACAGTGAAAACGTGAACACATCGGAGATTACCGGTCCATTGCTCGCGACGCGGGAAGCCGCGCTCGCGGATTCCGTGCTCGCCACCACGCTGGCCCTCGGAATCGATCTGGAGGTCATCACGGATCGGGAAGAGCTCAGACGCCGCTGGCGCACCGCCACACTGCGCCTGGTGGGCGCGGACATGGCGTCGCGGGCCGCGGCCCTCGGGGTCGTGCCCGGGGTGTGGGTGGTGGGTTTCGACTCCGAGGAGTTGCTGCCGGCCTCCGCGGAGCTGGGCGCGCCCGCGTTGCTGCTGCCTGAGGAGTCGCAGCGTCTGGCGGAGGTCCTCTCCAACGAACTGCCGGGCCGGGACGCGGCGCAGACGCTGGCGTTGACAGGGGCCTCCGGTGGGTTGGGGGTCAGCTCCCTCGCGGTGGCGTTAGCGACACGAGCCGCAGAGACCGGGCTGCGCTCGGTGGCGGTGGAGCTGGCGAGCTGCGGCGGCGGCCTGGATCTGCTGTTCGGGGCCGAAACCCAGGAGGGCATGACCTGGGAGGAGCTGCGGCACGCCGTCGGTGAGATCGGCGACCTCACCCCACATCTGGTCCCGGCGGAGCGGGTCTCGGTGCTGGCGCTGGGTAGACCCCACGGCGATTCCCCCGACGAGGCGGCGTTGTCGGCGGTGCTCAGATCGCTGGAACGCAGCCACGACCTGGTGGTCGTGGATGCGGGCGACGGCGCGCGCCTGGCGGAGCTGGGACGTCGCGTCGTCCCGTTGCTGATGGTCGGCGCGGACGTGCGGTCGGTGGCCGCGGCCCGGATGCGGGCCCGCCGGATCGACTTGACCGGGGCGCTGCTGGTGGTGCGGGTCGGGAAGGGTCGCGGGCTGCCACCCGAAGCGGTCTCCGATGCGCTGGGTCTGCCGCTGGCCGGGGTGGTGCGCGACGACCCCAAAGTGCCGAGGCTCGCGGCCCAGGGAGCCAGCGTCGGGTCGCGGCCCGCGGCCCGGCTGCGCCGGGATTCGGCGCGGCTGCTACAGGAGGTGCGTCTGTGATGTTGGAGGAGCTGCAGGCCAGGCTGGGCAGGCTCGGTCGCCCCCACACGGCTGCGGACGTCGCCACCGCGATGCGCGGCATGGGGCTGGTGGTCACCGACACGGCCCTCAGGCAGGCCATGGATCAGCTGCGCCGCAACTCCGTCGGGGCCGGGCCGCTGGAGGAGCTGCTGCGGGAACCGGGAGTCTCGGACGTACTCGTCAACGGCCCGGACGCGGTGTTCGTGGATCGCGGCGCTGGTCTGGAGACCGCAGACGTGCGCTTCATCCACGACGAGGCGGTCCGCAGGCTCGCGATCCGGTTGGCAGCCACCGCGGGCAGACGCCTGGACGACGCCCAGCCGTTCGTCGACGGTCGGCTGCCGGGCGGGGTGCGGTTGCACGCGGTGCTGGCTCCGCTGGCCAGCCCGGGGACGTGCATTTCGCTGCGGGTCCCGGCGTCGCGGAGCCTGACCCTGGAGGAGCTACACACCGCCGGGTCGCTCACCGACGAATCCCTGGAGCTGTGCCGGAGGGTGATCGCCCGGAAGGTGCCGTTCCTGATCTCCGGTGGCACCGGGACCGGCAAGACCACCCTGCTGGCGGCACTGCTGGCCGAGGTGCCGGCAACGGAACGGATCGTCGTGGTGGAGGACGCCCGGGAACTGACCCCCCGACACCCGCACTGCGTGCGCATGGAGGGCAGACCCCCCAACAACGAGGGCAAAGGAGCGATCACGCTCACCACCCTGGTGCGGCAGGCCCTCAGGATGCGCCCCGACCGGGTGGTGCTGGGCGAGGTGCGCGGCGCGGAACTCACCGACCTGCTCTCGGCGCTCAACACCGGGCACGAGGGTGGTTGCGGCACCGTCCACGCCAACTCCGTCGCCGACGTTCCCGCCCGGCTGGAGGCCCTCGCCGCACTCGGCGGACTGGGTCGTGAGGCCTGTCATGCGCAGCTCGCCGCGGCCCTACGAGTGGTGCTGCATCTGCGTCGCGGCCCCGACGGGAAACGTTGGCTGGCGGAGGTGGGGGCGTTCAGGCGGGGCGCGGATGGGCTGGTCGGGATCGTGCCCGCCATGACTATCGCCGACGGGACCACCACCTGGGGGCCGGGAGCGGACCTCGTGCGTGACTGGTTGGAGTGGTCGCGATGCTGATCTGCGTGCTGTTTTTTGCCCTCGCTGCTGCGCTGCTCGTCGGAAAGGAGCAGAATTTGGAGAGGCTGGAAACACCGGCTCGTCGCGGACCGGGACGTGACAGCGCAGCTGCTGTGAGGAAGACGTCCCGGCCCGTGGTGATCGTCCTCGCAGCCGGTCTGGTGGCGGTGGCCGTGGTGTTCGGAATCAAGGCGGCGGGCTGGGGTCTCGTCGCCGCCATCGCCGTCGGTACCGCCGCGTGGGTGCTGAGGCGTTCCACGGCGGAACGTATCCGACGCAACCGGGCCGACGAAACCACCCGGGTGACGGTGGGCCTGGCCATGCTGCTGCGTGCCGGACAGATTCCCACGGTGGCACTCGCCGAGGCCGCTACGGACTGCGAGGCCCTGGCCCCCGTCTCAGCCGCCGCCACCCTGGGCGGGGACGTCCCCGCCGCGCTGCAGGAGGTGGCACAAACCCCGGGACGTGAGGGCTTGGCGCGGGTCGCCGGGGCGTGGCGGGTGGCGGAACGCACCGGC
>ERZ773060.220-NODE-220-length-24539-cov-6.40749_pt1 | contig 24539 bp, 21 predicted proteins | sample MGYA00580628_ERZ773060 | MGnify/ENA primary metagenome ERZ773060 (study PRJEB29015, sample SAMEA2738019) | human oral metagenome | biome: human oral; feature: human-associated habitat; material: dental | place: China | collected 2045 ... | reverse complement strand
GGCCAACGCTGAGGTTGCTTTGGTCACGGATATTGCGGGCAACGGGGGTGCTCAGAATCCCGGTCGTCAAGGTGTAGGTAGCGCCAGTCAGTTCGCCGCTACGGGGAGTGATGGTCAGCGCGCTGTTGTTGGGCTGGTTGTTTTGATTGTTATTGCCGGGTTGCTGCGGATTTTGGCTGCTGTTATCCGGCTGTTGCGGATGCGGATTTTGCTGGGTATTGCCTGCCTGCTGCGTATTGCCACCGGGCTGCTGGGGGGCGTTACCCGTCTGCTGCGTAGACGGATTGCTGCTGCGGGCGGTCTGGCTGCCATTTATATCGGCAGGCGGCAGGACGGCGCCATCGCTATTGCCACCATTGCTGCCACCACAAGCGCTGAGCAGGGCGAGGGTAAGTGCGCTGAGGACGAAATGCTTTTTCATGATTTTCCTAAGGTTCTGAAATAAAAGGGCGAGCATTATAAGGGGGAAGAGATGGGCTTTGCTGCTTTTTTAACGGGATACCCATGCAGGCTTGCGATAACAGCCCCGTTACAATAACGTTTCTGTTACTGACACATTCCGTGACACAACAATCTTCTCTGGCAGCAGCCTGCCCCTATCTCAAAGACAAAGGAACCCTATGACCCACACCCTCGACTACGCCGCCCGCAACCCGCTGCCGTGCCGACCGTCCTTTTCTCCAACACCCCGCACTACGACACGATCCACGGCGGCGCCATTCCCGCCGACTGGTTTGCGGGTTATCTCGCCGACCTCGACCGCCGCCTGCAACAAGAAGGGCGCAGCCTTGACGTCTTCATCCAAATCAACACCTCGGACGAACCGCAAAAATACGGGATGACGCCGGACGCTGCCGACGCCTTCATCCGCGCCTTGCCCGCCTACAGCGCGCTGCGCCCGCGCGGCCTGATGACGCTGGCGCTCTTTAGCGACGACCACGAAGCGGTGCGCCGCTGCTTCGTCCGTCTGCGCGAACTGCGCGACCGCCTGCGTGAGACGAACCCCGCCATCGCCGAGCTGTCGATGGGCATGTCGGGCGACTTCGAGCTCGCCATTGCTGAAGGCGCGACCACGGTGCGCGTCGGCCAGGCCATCTTCGGCGCGCGCAAAACCCCGGACAGCGAATACTGGCCGGGGCTGGCGCCGGGCTGATTGCAAGCAAAAACGCCGCGGTAAGCGGCGTTTTTTGTGCGCGGGCGACCAGATTGACGGTCTCGTACCAAGAGCGCTGTTCATGGGCGGTGGGGTAAGCCCCACCCTACGCGCGCTGGTACGAAACACAAAAAACGCCGCATATTGCGGCGTTTTTGCTTGCGGCGGGATGGCCGGCCTCACACCACCCCCGCTTCGCGCCAGGCGAGCAGTTCATCAGCCGTGATGATGCAGACGCCTTCGCCGCCGCGTTCAAATTCGACCCAGTCAAAGCCCGCATCGGGGTAGGCGTCTTCCAGTTGCGGCCAGCTCATCCCCACTTCCAGCACCAGCAGGCCGCGTTCGGTGAGGTAATCGGGCGCCTCGCGCAGCAGGCGGCGGGTGAAGTCAAGGCCGTCTGCGCCGGATACCAGCGCTTGTCGCGGTTCGTGGCGGTATTCGGCGGCGATGTCGTCCATTTCTGCCGCCTCAACGTAGGGCGGGTTGCAGATGATCCAGTCAAACTGCCCGCTGACGGCGGCGAGGCCGTCGCCCTGGCAGATTGCCACACTGTCCGCCATGCGGAAGCGGGCAAGGTTGATGCGGGCGACGTCGAGCGCGTCCGGGTCGAGGTCGGCGAGGACGATTTCCGCTTGCGGTTGTTGCAGTTGGGCGAGGATGCCGAGACAACCGCTGCCGCAGCAGAGGTCAAGGATGCGCTCCGGTGCTTCGTCTTGCGGCCACCACGGCGCGAGGTCGCGTGCAATGAGTTCGGCGATGGGCGAGCGCGGGATGAGCGCGCGTTCGTCGATGTAGAAGTCGTAGCCGCCGTAGTGGGTGCGGCGGGTGAGGTAGGGTACGGGGACGCGCTCGTTGATGCGCCGCGTGAGCGCGGTTTGCAGCGCGGTGGTTTCGTCTTCGGTAAGGTGGGCGGCGAAGTAGGCGGGGCTCAGGTCGTAGGGCAGGTTGAGCAGGCCGAGGACGAGGGCGGCGGCTTCGTCGAGGGCGTTGTCGGTACCGTGGCCGTAGTAAAGGTCGACAGCGGCGAGGCGGCTCGCGCTGTAGCGTATCCAGTCAAGCAGGGTCGTCAAGGTGTGCATGGGGTTTTCCGGGCTGTTAGAATGTGCGCCGTTTTCACGGCTTTGTGGCTTTTTAATGAGAAATTCCAACACGTTATTCTGGCTGGCGCTTCTGTTGTTTGCCGGTTTTTTATTCTACTTGCTCACCCCCGTCCTCACACCTTTTTTGTTGGCGACGCTGCTCGCCTATCTCGGCGACCCGCTGGTGGATCGCCTGCAACGCTGGCGGATGTCGCGCACCTTTGCCGTGGCCACGGTCTTCTCCGGCATTATCCTGCTGTTTTCTTTTGTGGTTTTGGTGATTATTCCGGCGATTGGCGGGCAAATTGACCGCGTCGTCGGCAAGCTGCCCAATTATGGCCAGTGGCTGCGCGACACGGTGCTGCCGCAGCTCGCCGCGCTGTTTGACATCACCCCCGGTGCCTTCAACATGGACGACATCATCGCCACCGTCCGCGACAATCTCGGCTCGTCGGCGACGCTGGTGAAAACGGTGCTGGCGAAGGTGACGGGCTCGGCGAACTGGATTATTTCCTTCGTCGGCTATCTGGTGCTGGTGCCGGTGATTACGTTTTATATGCTGCGCGACTGGAACGCGATGGTGGCGAAGACCGCCGAACTCATCCCGCGCCGCGCGCTCGGCACGGTGACGCAACTGGTGCGCCGCTCCGACGAAGTGCTCGGCGGCTTTTTGCGCGGGCAACTGCTGGTGATGACCGCGCTCGGCATCATCTACGCCATCGGCCTGACCGCGCTGGGGCTGGACATGGCGATTGCCATCGGCCTCTTCGCCGGGCTGGTCAGCTTCGTGCCGTATCTCGGCCTCATCGTCGGCATCCTGCTCGCCGGTGGCATGGCACTGTTGCAATACCATGATTTTGCGCATCTTTTTGGCGTGGTCGTCGTCTTTGCCATCGCGCAGGGCATCGAAGGCATGGTGCTGACGCCGAAATTCGTCGGCGACCGCATCGGCCTGCACCCGGTGGCAGTGCTGTTCGCCGTCCTCGCCGGTGGCCAACTCTTCGGCTTCGTCGGCATCCTCCTCGCCCTGCCCGCCGCCGCCGTCATCAACGTTTTCCTCGGCCATCTCAAACAACACTACCTGCAAAGCGGCGTCTATGGCGACACCGACTCCCCTTCAACGGAAGAAAACCCATCATGAAAAAACAACTCCTTGCCCTCGCCACCGCCGCCAGTCTGCTCACCGCGTGCAGCAGCGCCATCGACGAACGCGGCTACACCTACGACCCGTGGGAGCCGTTCAACCGCAAAGTGTTCGCCTTCAACGACACCGTTGATACCTACCTGTTGAAACCCATCGCCACCGGCTACGACACCATCACCCCCGGCCCGGTCAAAAAAGGCATCAGCAACTTCTTCGGCAACCTCGGCGACGTCGGCTCGCTGGCGAACAGCCTGCTCCAGCTCAAATTCCGCCAGTCGCTGCAAATACTCGCCCGCGTCATCGACAACACCGTTTACGGCCTCGGCGGCCTGATAGACGTCGCCACGCCGATGGGCAACCCGAAAATCAACGAAGACTTCGGCACCACCCTCGCCCACTACGGCGTCAACAGCGGCCCCTTCCTCATGCTGCCGCTGTTCGGCCCCTCCACCGTGCGCGACGGCTTTGGCCGCATCGTCGATACCGCGACCACGCCGCAGCGCCTCACCTACCACAACAAGGCGGGCTACTGGACACTGACCGCCATCAACGGCATCCAGACCCGCGCGCAACTGCTGCCGCTGGAAAAAGTCGCGGGCGAACAACCGACCGACAAATACACCCTGGTGCGCGACACCTGGCTGCAATACCGCTTCGGCCAAATCACCGGCGAACAGCGCAGCGCGGGCGCTCAAAAAGAACTCGACGACATCTTTGAACAAGAGCAAGGCGTTGGGCAAACTCAATAACCAGCAGCGGCGCCGCATCCACAACAACCGTGCGGACAAACTGGCGGCGCACGACGCCGCCGACACCGCCACCGTCGTCAGCCACCTCGGCTACCAGCTCATCCTCGAACACCACGGCCAGCTCCTTGCCGCCGACTGGCGCAAACACAGCGGCGACATCGCCTGCAACGACCGCGTTCTCATCCACCGCACAGACGACAGCCACGCCGTGGTTGAAGCCATCCTGCCGCGCCGCAACGCGCTCGCTAAATGGCAGGGACGCAAAGCAAAAACCGTTGCCGCCAACCTTGACCAACTGCTCATCACCATTGCCGCCGAACCCGTCTGGCAAGAAAACCTGATTGACCGCCACCTCATCGCCGCGCACCACGCGGGCATCCCCGCCGCTATCCTGCACAACAAAGCCGACCTGCTCGACGCCGACGGCCTCGCCTTGTTAGAAGAACGCCTTGCCCCCTACCGCGCGCTGAACATCCCGGTGTACAGCGCCAGCCTGCAAGAAGACGGCGTACCGCCCGCACTCGCCGCGTGGCTGCAAGACAAACAAACCATCCTCTGCGGCCAGTCCGGCGTCGGCAAATCCAGCCTCATCCGCAGCCTCAAACCCGACGCCGACATCTGGATACAGGCCATATCAGAAGCGACCGGCCACGGCCGCCACACCACCACCAACCTGCGCCGCTACCCGCTTAACGACACGACCGCGCTGATAGACACCCCCGGCGTGCGCGGCTACGCGCTCGAACACCTTGACCGCGCGCAAATCATCAACGCCTGCCCGGATATCGCCCCGCACGCCGGACAATGCCGCTTCGCCGACTGCGACCACCAGACCGCGCCGGACTGCGCCGTCCTCGCCGCGCTGGCACGCGGCGACATCGCCCCCGCCCGCTACCACAACCTGCTGCAACTGCTGGAAAATCCCTGAGGCAAATGCTGTAGATCATGACCCCCGCCACCATTGCCGAATGCTTCCGCCGCTTCCGCGACGCCAACCCGCAGCCGACCACCGAACTCGAATACGGCAGCACCTTTGAACTACTCGTCGCCGTCATCCTCTCGGCGCAGGCGACCGACAAGGGCGTGAACAAGGCGACGCGCCGCCTTTTCCCCGTCGCCAATACCCCCGCCGCCATCCTTGCCCTCGGCGAAGACGGGCTGAAGGAATACATCAAAACCATCGGCCTCTACAACAACAAGGCGGCGAACATCCTCAAAACCTGCCAAATCCTCATTGACGAACACGGCGGCGACGTTCCCGCCGACCGCGCCGCACTGGAGCGCCTCCCCGGCGTGGGGCGCAAAACCGCCAACGTTATCTTGAATACCGCCTTTCACCAGCCGGTGATGGCGGTTGATACCCACATCTTCCGCGTCGCCAACCGCACCGGCATCGCGCCGGGCAAAACCGTGCTTGCCGTCGAAAAAGGCCTGATGGCACGGGTGCCGCCCGAATACCTGCTCGACGCGCACCACTGGCTCATCCTGCACGGGCGCTACACCTGCATCGCACGCAAACCGCGCTGCGGTTCCTGCCTCATCTCCGACCTCTGCGACAACCCGCAGTTTGACGAATAGCGACCGCTTCGCCGCAACGACGGCGCAGTTGCGTCAATGCTCTTGGTGCGAGGTGCTGTAAAGGATGCGGTCGGTCAGCGCCATTGCCAGCGCGGAGGCGAGGAAGCCGAGATGCAGCAGCAGTTGCCACATCATCACCTTTTCCGGCAGTTGCGCGGCGTTGATGAAGGTTTGCAGCATATGGATGGAGGAGATGCTGATAATCGCCATTGACAGTTTGACTTTCAGCACCGAGGCATTGACGTGGTTCAGCCATTCCGGCTGGTCGGGGTGGTCTTCGGTGTTGAGCTTGGAGACGAAGGTTTCGTAACCGCCGATGATGACCATCAGCAGCAGGTTGGCAATCATCACCACGTCAATCAGGTTCAGCACGGCGAGCATGATGGCGCTGTCGGCGAGGGTGTCCATTTCGGTGAGCAGGTGCCACAGCCCTTTCATGAATTTGTAGGCGTAGATGAGCTGGACGACGATGAGGCCGAGGTAAATCGGCAGTTGCAGCCAGCGGCTGGCAAAGATGATGTTGGCAATGGCGTTGCGCGGGCGGGAATAGGGCGGGGGATTGGTCATGGGTTTGATATTCCGGGGAAAAAAGGGCGCGTAAGTTAGCGGTTTTCGCGGGCGGGCGCAATGAGGCAATGCAGGTCGGGCGTATGCCCGACATTTGTTATTCAATCTTCGCCCGTTTCAGCCGTAGCGCGTTGCCGAGAACGGAGATGGAGCTCATCGCCATTGCCGCGCCTGCGATTATCGGGTTGAGGTAGCCTGCGGCTGCGAGCGGGATGCCCAATATGTTGTAGATGAAGGCGAAGAAGAGATTTTGCCGGATGTTTTTCAGGGTGGCGCGGCTGATGAGCAGCGCATCGACCAGTTGGCTGACGCTGTGCTGCATCAGGGTGGCGGAGGCGGTGTGTTCGGCGACGTCCGCGCCGTCTTTCATGGCAAAGCTGACGTTGGCGGCGGCGAGTGCGGGCGCGTCGTTGATGCCGTCGCCGACCATCGCCACCACTTTGCCCGCCGCTTTAAGCGCGTCTATGGCGGCGGCCTTGTCGCGCGGGCTCATGTTGCCGCGTGCGTCGTCAATGCCCAGTTGTTGCGCAATCCAGGCGACGGTGCCGGGGTGGTCGCCGCTCATGATGTGTGCGCTGATGCCACGGGCGTGCAGGCGCTCAATGGCGGCGCGGCTGTCCGGCTTCAAAGCGTCGGCGAGGGCGAAGGCGCCGAGCGGGCGGTCGTCCACGGCGACGGCGACGATGCTGGCTATGTTCCAGACGTCGCCGAGGTTTTCCGGGAGCGCGAGGCCGCAGTAGTCGGGTTTGCCGACTTTGACGGTGCCGACGCCTGCGATGTCCGCACGGATGCCGGCGCCGCTGTCGGTTTTGGCGTTGGCGGTTTCCGGCAGGGCGATGCCACGAGCCAGGGCGGCTGCGACAATGGCGCGGGCGAGCGGGTGGGTGGCGTTTTGTTCGACGGCGGCGGCGAGGCGGTAGAGTTCGTCGGTTTTTTCTGAATTATCAGTGTTGTTTTGGCTGGTAGTGTCATCAATGAGGGAAGCATTTACTGCGGTAGCTTGCGACGTGCGCTCACCCCCACCCCGCCCCTCCCCCGCTGCGGGCTGCGCCCTGCGGGGGAGGGAGTCATTTTCCACCAGCCACACCGCCGCGATTTCCGGGCGGCCTTCAGTCAGCGTGCCGGTTTTGTCGAGGACGACGGTATCCACCCGCGCCGCTTCTTCCATCGCTGCCGCGTCCTTGTACCAGATGCCGTGCTGTACCGCCTTGCCCATACCGACCATGATGGCGGCGGGGGTGGCCAGTCCCAGCGCGCAGGGGCAGGCGATGACCAGCACGGCGACGGCGTGCATCAGCGCGGTGGTCCAGTCGCCTTTGACCGCCCAGGTGAGGGCGAAGGTGGCGGCGGCAATGGCGACCACCGTCGGCACGAAGATGGCGGCGGCGTGGTCGGCGATGCGCGCAATCGGCGCTTTGCTGCCTTGTGCTTCGGAGAGCGCCGCCATCATGTCGCCGAGCAGGGTTTCTTTGCCGAGCTGTTCGGCGCGATAGACGAGGCTGCCGTCGCTGACCAGCGCGCCCGCGAGCACGCGACTGCCGGGTTCTTTCGCCTCTGGCCGTGATTCACCGGTCAGGTGGCTTTCGTCCGCCCAGCCGCTGCCGCTCTCAACGATGCCGTCGGCGGCGATGCGTTCGCCGGGATTGGCGCGCAGCAGGTCGCCGATTTGTACTTGATCCAGCGGCACGGTTTGCCAAGCGCCGTCGCGCTGCACACTCACCTGGCGCGGCGTCAGTTTGAGCAAGAGGCCGAGGCTGTTCAGGCTGGTTTTTTTGCTGCGGTGCTCAAGGTATTTGCCGAGCGAGACGAAGCCGATGACCATTACCCCCGCTTCAAAGTAGATGTGGCCGTGGCCGTGCGGCGCGCTCATCATGTAGAGCGAGTAGAGGTAGATGGCGCTGGTGCCGAGGGCAACGAGCACGTCCATGTTGGCCAGCCCGCCCTTGATGCTCGCCCAGGCGCTTTGGTAGAAGGGGATGGCGAGCCAGAGCTGGACGATGCTGGCGAGCGCGAGTTGCGCCAGCGGTGGCAGCATCCAGTCGTGGCGACCAATCATCATGCCGACCATGCCGACGAGAAACGGCAGGTTGATGGCGAGCAGCAGCCACAGCCGCCAGCCGGGATGCGCCGGTTCGTCGGCGGGCGTGGTGTCGGCGGGCAGGCTGGCGCTGTAACCGGTTTTGGCGATGAGGGCAACGAGCGCCGCCGGGTCGGTCTGGCTGTCGTCGTAGGTGATTTGTGCCTCTTCGCTGGCGAAATTGACGCTGGCGGCGGCGATGAAGGGTTTTTTGTTGAGGACTTTTTCGATGCGGCTGGCGCAGGCCTGGCAGGTCATGCCGTCGATGTGGTAGCGGATTTTTTGCTGCATGGGGATTTGGGTAGTGCTGGAAATACCCCTCCCCCGGTGGGGGAGGGGGAAGGCATCCATGAAAAAGCAAGGCTTTTTTTATGGATGCCGGGGATGGGGTTACTGGCGGTGCGCTCCGTGTTTGGCTGGTGCTTTGTTACATATATGCCAATGGGTAGGTGCGATTTCCGCACGAACATCGAGGAATGCGGACAAACCCCACCCCCGTCCCCTCCCCCACAGGGGGAGGGGTGTTTTCAATTACAACGACGCCTCATAGCCGCCGTCTTCTACCGCCTCAACCAGCGCGGCCGGGCTGGTCTTCGCCGGGTCAAACGACACCGTCGCGTTTTTGTTTTCCAGGCTAACCTCGGCGCTGGCGACACCATCAACGCCCTGCAAGATGCCGGTCACGCTCTTGACGCAGCCGCCGCAGTTCATACCTTCCACATTCAAAACAACCGTTTGCATAACATTCTCCCAAAGGGTGGAAACACGCAGCATTGCGAAACGCTGCACCGGGACGCACTATAAGCCTTCACCCACGGTCAAGGTCAAGCACGATGAACATCAGCGAAGCGGCGCGGCAGAGCGGCCTCACCGCCAAACAAATCCGCGATTATGAAAAGCAGGGGCTGCTTGCGCCCGCCGCGCGCTCGGAGGCGGGCTACCGCCGCTACGGCGCGGGCGATTTGGCGCGGCTGCACTTTATCCGCCACGCGCGCGAGGTTGGCTTTTCCCTGAAGCAAATCGCCACCCTGCTGCAATTGCAGGAAGACCCGGCGCGGCACGCGGGCGAGGTCAAGCGGCTGACCGCGCAGCACATCGCCGCGCTCAACGCGCAAACGGCGCGCCTGCAAAAGATGGTTGCCGAATTGCAACGCTGGCACGACGCCTGCCACGGCGAGCATCAGCCCGATTGCGCCATTTTGGACGGCTTGCAGGAATAATCATGGCGGACAACATCCATCTGTATCATGCGCCACAGTTGGGCAGTGGCTACGACGGTATAACGTTTGAGATGTCTATTGAAGCCGTGGCAAAGCGGCTGGATATTTGGCCATTTGCGCGCGTGCCAGCTGCCAAGCCACGAGCACTGGGCGAATGCTCTTACCATCAATACCATTTGGGCAAAGACGGCATTTTTGAAGATTTGGCGTGGCGGGGTGAGACGGTCGTGATGACTTTCAAGAATGGCGGATTGCGGCGGATTCTTTTGGGCGCAGGCTGGCAGGGAGAAATCTTCGGGCGGCGCATCGGCGGCTGGATTAGGGAACAGTGGGGCGGGATGAAAATCTGCTTTGATGAGGCGGAAGACGTGCTTTATCTGCAAGACTGCAATGGTGAAGACATTTTTGGGCTGGAGATATGGGCAAGCGGTTTGCCGTTTACCGAAGATGCCGTTCAGCAAATCCGCAATCTCTGTCTTTATGGCAGGGAGCGATATTTTTGCCAATAATTCCGCCTGCTACAACTACCGGAGTCCCCCCGTGAAAACCCGTTCTGCCCTCATCCTCCTCATCCTCGCGGCGGCCGCCCGCGCGGAAATCCGCTGGCAATCGCCGCAGGAAGCCTATCAATCCGGCTATTTCAACGATGCCTTCGACGAATACGGCGGGAAACTGTTCAGCGAAGCGCAAGCGGCGCCGAGACTGGTGGAATTGCTCGCCATTTTCGCCAGCGAAGCGGCAGCGCATCGCGCCCACTGGCAGGGTTGGGACGCGGCAGAGGCGCTTTACCGCGACGGCAAATACGCGGAGGCGCTGGCGGCGTTTCAGCGGCTGGCAGAAAACGGGAACCGCCTTGCCGCGTTGCGCGTTGCCGAGCAGTACCGCCAGGGCAAGGGCGTGGCGGAAAGTAACGAACAGTACCGCGTCTGGTTTGAACAGGCCGTTCCCGGTCTGCCGTATGGCGACTATCCGCGCTATGACCTCGCTGCGCGTCGTGAAGATGCCGAGACCCGCTACGCGGCCGCGCAGATGTATATTTATGGCGCGGGCGTGCGTGAGGATTACTTCACGGCCGCCCGCCTGTTGCAGCCGCTGGCAGAGGCAGGCGACGCGCGGGCAATGAGCGAACTGGGCGGTTTGTATCTGGAAGGCCTGGGCGTGGACGAAGACCGGGCGGCCGGTAAACGCTGGCTGGAAAAAGCGGCGCAGGCGGGCGATGCGGACGCGGCGGAAATATTGCAGATACTGGAACAGGCGGGAAAGCGCCCCGACGGCTTGCAGGAATAATGTGAAAAACCCCGGCGATGACCGGGGTTTTTGGCGGTATGGCGGGCGTTATTGTCGCCTCGTCACGTCAAACAGGCGGCGCAGCGGCTCCAGCAGGCCGTATTCGATGCCCATGATGATGCTGACGATGAGGACGACGTAGGCCATCACGTCCACGGTGTCGAGCATGGCGCGCGCACTCGCTATCGCGCTGCCGATGCCGTTGTCGCTGCCGAGCAGCTCCGCCATCACGGTGATTTTCAGCCCGGTGCCGACGGCGACGATGAGCGCGGGCAGGATTTGTCGCAGGATGTGCGGCAGGTAAAACGCCTTGAGGCGGCGGGCGAGCGGCACGCGGTAGCTGGAGAGCATCTCGGAAAGCGGCGTCGGCAGGGTGGCGACGCTCATTTGTGCGGCGGCGAAGACCAGCGGCAGGGTGGTGATGACCACGGTGAAGATGACGCTGGTGCTGCCCATGTTGTACCAAAAGATGGCGAGCACAATCCAGATGATGGGCGGCGTGCCGAGCAGGGTGGTGACGACAGGGCGGGCGAGCAGGGCGAGGGTGCGGCTGCTGCCGGCGATGAGGCCGGTGCCGATGCCGAGGGTGAGGGCGAGGCCGATGCCGATGGCGGCGCGCTGGAGCGTGAGCAGGACGTTTTGCCGTTCGGCGGCGTTGGCGAGGATGTCTGCGGCGCGGGCGAGGACGGTTTCCGGCGCCGGGATGAGCATCGCCCCCAGTCGCGCATGGCCGTATTGCCACAGCGCGATGGCGGTGAAGAGCGAGGCGAGCGCGGGGAAGATGCCCCAAAGGTAGTCGCTGATGCGCCAGGGAAGCGGGCGGCGCAGCGGTTTGCCGTCTTCGAGAATCATGGCAGGTCGTCGCCGGGGTCGGTGAAGGGGACGAGCGTTTCTTCGCCGTCGGCGTCGTGGCTGAGCATCTGGATGCGCTGTTCGGCGTGCTCCAGTTGTTGCTGGCAGGCGCGGACGAGGCCGATGCCCTGTTCGTAGGCGGCCAGCGTCTGGTCAAGGCTGAGGTCGCCGTTTTCCAGTTGTTTGATCAGCGCTTCGAGTTGTTGCAGTTGTTGTTCGTAGGTCATGGGATGCTCGCGCCGGTTACAGGTCAAACGCCGCCTTGATCAGCCGCTGCGTGTATGCGGTCTGCGGGTCGTTAAAGATTTGCATGGCGCTGCCGCGTTCGACGACTTCGCCCTGTTTCATCACCAGCACTTCGTCGCTCATCGCGCGCACCACCGAGAGGTCGTGGCTGATGAAGATGTAGGAGAGGCGGTATTTTTTTTGCAGCTCGCGCAGGAGTTCGACGACTTTCACCTGGATGGAGCGGTCGAGCGCCGAGGTGGGTTCGTCCAGCAGCACGAATTTGGGTTCGAGGATGACGGCGCGGGCAATGGCGATGCGCTGCCGTTGTCCGCCGGAAAATTCGTGCGGGTAGCGGTTGATCATCGCGGGCGACAGCGACACTTCTTCGAGCATCGCCGCCACTTTGTCGGTGCGTTGTTGGCGCGTCAGTTGCGGCTGGTGGACGAGCAACCCTTCGCCGATGATTTCGCCGATGGTCAGGCGTGGCGAGAGCGAGCCGTAGGGATCCTGAAAGACGATTTGCATGTCGGCTTTGAGTTTTTGCCGCGTTTTTTCGTTGATTTTGGCAAGATCCTGGCCTTCGAAGCGGATGTCGCCGCGATAAGGCAGCATGTGCATCAGCGCTTTGCCGAAGGTGGATTTGCCGGAGCCGGATTCGCCGACGACGCCGATGGTCTGCCCCTGATGCAGGGTGAGGTCTATTCCCTTGACGGCGTGGAAGTTTTTGCGCGGTTTGCCGAAGAAGCTGCGCTCCACGACAAATTCGACGTGGATGTTTTTCGCCTCCAGCAGCACGGCGGCGCCTTCAGGTGGCGGCGCTTTCAGCCCTTTGGGCGTGGCGTTGATAAGTTCGACGGTGTATTCGTGCTGCGGGTCGGCAAAGACTTGTTTGATGCCGCCTTTTTCGACGATTTGGCCGTGGCGCATGACGCAGACGTTTTCGGCGTAGTGTTTGGCGAGCGCCAAATCGTGGGTGATGAAGATAATCGCCATGCCCATGTTGCGCTGGAGTTCGTGCAGCAAATCAAGGATTTCCGCCTGGATGGTGACGTCCAGCGCGGTGGTCGGCTCGTCGGCAATGAGCAGGTCAGGCTCGTTGATGAGCGCCATCGCGATCATGATGCGCTGGAGCTGGCCGCCGGAGAATTCGTGCGGGTATTGTTTCAGGCGGCGCTCGGTTTCGTTGATGCCGACGCGCTCCAGCAGGGTTTTGCAGCGTGCGCGGATTTGTTCGGCAGGCGTTTTCGGGTGGTGCGCGCTGATGGCTTCGCCGAGTTGTTCGCCGATGCGCATGAAGGGGTTGAGCGAGGTCATCGGCTCCTGGAAGATCATGCCGATGCGGTTGCCGCGCAGTTGGCGCAGGGTTTCCGGCGGCGCGTCCAGCATGGAGACGCCTTCAAAGGCGATTTTGGAGTTTGCGCCGTATTCGGTCATGTTGTCCGGGTGCAGGCGGACGATGCTCATCGCGGTCACGGATTTGCCGGAGCCGGATTCGCCGACGAGCGCGAGGGTTTCGCCCTTGTTCAGGCTGAAGCTGACGCCGCGCACGGCGTGCACGGTTTCGCGGTCGAGACGGAATTTGACGTCGAGGTTGTCGATGGTGAGGAGAGGGGTATTGTTCGTGGTCATCGTGCTTACCGGTCTTTGGGGTCAAGGGCGTCGCGCAGGCCGTCGCCGACGAAGTTGAAGCAAAAGAGGATGGTGGCGAGGATAAAGGCCGGGAAGATGAGCATCCACGGCGCGGTTTCCATGCGGTCGGCGCCTTCGGAGATGAGGACGCCGAGGCTGGTCATCGGCTCTTGTACGCCGAGGCCGAGGAAGCTCAGGAAGCTTTCGGTAAGGATGACGGCGGGGATGGTCAGCGTCACATACACGATGACGGTGCCGAGGGTGTTCGGCACGATGTGGCGTTTGACGATGCTGCCGGTGGAGACGCCCAGCACTTCGGCGGCGGCGACAAATTCCTTGTGGCGCAGGCTCATCGCCTGGCCACGCACGATGCGCGCCATCGTCAGCCATTCAATCGCGCCAATGGCGGCAAACATCAGATAAATGTTCTTGCCGAAGAAGGTCATCAGCAAAATGACGAAGAACATGAACGGCATGGCATAAAGCACATCCACCACGCGCATCATGATGCTGTCGGTGCGACCGCCCATGTAGCCGGCAATCGCGCCATAGGCGACGCCGATTATCAGACTGACCGTGGTCGCGCACAGGCCGACCAGAAGCGAGATTCGGATGCCGAACATGGTGCGCACGAAAAGGTCGCGCCCGTTGCTGTCGGTGCCAAACCAGTGGCCGTTTTCAATACTCGGCGGCGAGGGAAAATCAATGTCCCAAAAGACCTCGTCCAGGGCAAAGGGGCGCAGGTGCGGGGTAATCAGCGCCGCGCCCGCCATCAGCAGCAGGATGACGATGGAGACCATCGCCGCCTTGTTTTTAACCAGACGGCGCCAGGCTTGTTGCCACAGGCTTTGCCCCTTTTGGGCGGTGGCGGGGGTGGTGACGGAATTGCTCATGAACGTAATCTCACTTTCGGGTCAAGGAAGGCATAGGCGAGGTCAACCAGCAGGTTGAACAACAAAATCAGCGCGCCGTAGAAGACAACCACGCCAAGCACCAGCGTGTAATCGCGGTTGAGCGCGCCATTGACGAAAAAGCGGCCGATGCCGGGAATATCAAAAATCTTCTCGATGATGACCGAACCCGTCATCACCGCCGCGCAGGCCGGACCGAGATAACTCACCACCGGCATCAGCGCCGGTTTCAGACAGTGGCGGAGAATCACCTTCCATTCCGGCAAGCCCTTGGCGCGGGCGGTGCGCACATGGTTGGTGTGCAGCACCTCAATCATCGAGCCGCGCATCATCCGCGAAATATAGGCAATCTGCGGCAGGGCGAGACACGCCACCGGCAGAATCGCCTGCGACAGCCCGTACTCGCCCCAACCGGCGGTACGCGGCAGCCAGTCGGCGTTCCAGCCATGCTCCTGCAACCACAGGCGCAACGACACCGCAATGCCCAATTTCAACAGCGCCGCCATGACAAAACTGGGGATGGTAATACCCACCATCGCAACCGCCATCACCGAATAATCCACGCGCGTGTTTTGCCGTATTGCCGCACAAATGCCCAAAAGCGAACCAATCACCACGGCAATAAAAATGGCGGTAATGCCCAGCTCCGCCGAAACCAAAAAACCGTCAGCGATCATCTCGTTGACGGTGCGGTCAGCGTACTGGAAAGACGGGCCAAAATCGCCCTGCGCCACATTGCCCATATAGCGGAAATACTGCTGATAAAGCGGCTCATCCAGATGATAAACGCGGTTCAGGTTCGCCTCAATTTCCGGCGGGATCTTGCGCTCCTGGTCGAACGGCCCGCCCGGTGCGGCGCGCACCATAAAAAACGCCAACGTAATGATGACAAACAACGTCGGAATCGCAACCAGCAGGCGGCGGAAAAGATACTGGAACATAAGCAACCCCTTTAACACATTAAAAATCATGATGATAAAAAAAAACTTGCGCCAAGGCGCATATGGATAATAACCCATGAATAGTTAATATGGTAGGCTGAAAAGCCCACCCACCCACAAAAATCCACAACACCGGAGAAAACGCCATGAAAAACCAAAAAAAACCGCTCATCCTCCTGCTCACCGCCGCCATTGCCACCCTCGCCCAGGCGGCGAATGCCGAAAGCGTGCTGCGCCGGGGCAACGGCAGCGAGCCGCACAGCATTGACCCGCAGACCGCAGAAGGCGTGCCGGAATCGAACATCCTGCGCGACCTCTTTGAAGGCCTCATCGGCGAAGACGCGAGCGGCAACCTCGTCCCCGGCGTCGCCGAAAAATGGGAAATCTCCGCAGACGGCAAAACCTACACCTTCCACCTGCGCCACAACGCCAAATGGAGCGACGGCACCCCGCTCACCGCACACGACTTCGTCTATGGCTGGCAGCGCGCCGTTGACCCCGCGACCGGCAGCCACTACAGCTTCCTCCTCTACCCCATCAAAAACGCGAAAAAAATCGCCGAAGGCGAGCTGAAAGACGCGACACAATTGGGCGTAAAAGCCACCGACGACCACACCCTCGTCGCCGAACTCGAAGGGCCGACGCCGTACTTCCTCGGCCTCCTGACCCACGCCACCGCCTACCCCGCGCCCAAAGCCGCCATCGAAAAACACGGCAAAAAATGGACGCGCCCGGAAAACCTCGTCAGCAACGGCCCGTTCAAACTCGACAACTGGCAGCCGAACGCCCAACTCACCGTCGCCAAATCCGACCAATACTGGGACAAAGAGGCCGTCAAACTGGATAAAGTCATCTACTACCCGACCGAAAACCAAACCAGCGACATGAACCGCTACCGCGCCGGCGAAGTCGATATGACCTACGAAATCCCCAACGACCAAATCAAAATGCTGCGGGAAAACTTCAAAGACGAACTCAAAATCAGCTCCTACCTCGGCACCTACTACTACGGCTTCAACCTCACCCGCCCGCCGTTCAAGGACAACCCGAAACTGCGCGAAGCGCTGACCCTCGCCATTGACCGCGACATCATCACCGACAAAGTCACCGGCGTTGGCGAAAAACCGGCATACAGCTTCGTCCCGCCCGGCATCAACGGCTACGACCACTACACCCCGGAATACGCCACCCTGGACAAAGCCGCGCGCATCGAAAAAGCGAAAAAACTCTACGAAGAAGCGGGCTACGGCAAAGACAAGCCGCTGAAAGTGGATCTCCTCTACAACACCAACGAGAACCACAAAAAAATCGCGGTCGCGGTTGCCGCCATGTGGAAACAAAACCTGGGCGTACAAACCAACCTGACCAACCAGGAATGGAAAGTCTTCCTCACCACCCGCACCGAGAAAAAACAAACCGAAGCCTTCCGCGCGGGCTGGATAGGTGACTACAACGACGCCTACAGCTTCCTCGAACTGTTCCAGTCCAAGAGCGGGCTGAACGACAGCGGCTACGCCAGCGAAAAATACGACGCGCTGCTCGCCCAGGCCGGACAGGAACAGGACATGGCCAAACGCGCTGCTATCCTGAAAGAGGCAGAAAAAATGCTGACCGACGACTACCCCGTCGCCCCAATCTACAGCTACGTCACCAAACGCCTGGTCAAGCCGTATGTCAAAGGCTACGCGGACGAAAACGTCATGGATCACCGCTCCTCCAAATATATGTGGATTGAAAAATAAGCGGGTGCGGGCGATATACATACAGAGGAGCGCTACCCTACATGTATATATAACCATCCGCCGCTTCCAATGACACAACAAAAACCGCTCTCCGGGGCGGTTTTTGCCATTCCAATCACACCAGCGAAAACCCCCTATGATTCACCTCATCCTCGTCTCGCACCACACCGACATCGCGCGCGGCATCGCCGCCCTCGCCGCACAAATGAGCGCCGCGCCCGACACCATCCACACCGCCGCCGGCATTGACGACGCCGACAACCCCGTCGGCACCGACGCGGTGCGCATCATGCAGGCCATCGAGGACGCCGCCAACCCGGACGGCATCCTCATCCTCGTTGACCTCGGCAGCGCCATTTTGAGCGCACAAACCGCGCTTGACCTGCTCGACGACCCCGCGCTGGCCGCCCGCTGCCGCATCAGCCCCGCACCGCTGGTGGAAGGCGCCATCAGCGCCGCCGTTGCCGCCAGCAGCGGTGCCGACCTTGCCACTGTCGCCCGCGAAGCAGAGCAGGCGCTCGTCGCCAAACAGGCGGCGTTGGGCGAAAACAGCGCTATCCCTGACGAAGCGGGCGGGAAAAATAACCCCCTCCCCTGCGAAGCGGGGGAGGGTTGGGGAGGGGGTGTGAAAACATCGCACAGCGACAACCTTCCGACGGGCGACACCGCCACCATCACCCTCACCAACCGCGACGGCCTGCACGCCCGCCCCGCCGCCCGCCTCGCCGCCGCGCTCGCGCCGTACCAATCCCGCCTCATCCTCACTTGCAGCGACAAACAGGCAGACGGCAAAAGCCTGAACCAGCTCGCGCTGCTGCAAGCGCGCTGCGGCGACCGCCTCACCCTGCACGCCGACGGCGACGATGCGGAAGCCGCGCTGCAAACCTTCCGCGCGCTCGCTGCCGCCAACTTCGGCGACCCGGCAGAGAGTGGCGACGGCAAACTGCTCGCCCGCGCGACCCCCGCCAACGCCGCCACCATCCGCGCCGCCGTCTGGCGCTGCGCGCCGCCGCAACACGATGGCAACGCGCTGCACGCCGACCGCGCCGCCTTTACTGAAGCCGTTGCCGCCGTCGCCACCCGCCTTGAGACGCTACAAAACCAAACCGCCGCCCGCCTCGGCGCGGCAGCAGGCGACATCTTCGCCGCGCACACACAACTGCTCGCCGAACTGGGTGATGCGACCCTGGAATGTGTTTCCCGTTTGAATCCGCCTCCCCTGCGAAGCGGGGGAGGGGAAGGGCACGCCGCGGAAAATGCGAATGCATTTTTCGCGGGAGCCCGGGGAGAGGGTGTGAAAAACCGCGTAGCGACCGCACCCGAAACGAATGACAAACATCCCCCCACACATGACGCCGCCAACTACGCCGCCGCTTGGCAACAAGAAACCGCAAACGCCGCCGCCGCCCTTGCCGCCTTGCCTGACCCCTACCTGCGCGCCCGCGCCGCCGACATTGCCGACCTCGCGCAACAAGTGCTGGCGCAGCTTGCTAACGCGCCCGAAGCTATCGCGCCGGGCAATGCGCCCTTTATCCTCGTCGCGCGCGATCTCTATCCCTCGCGCGCCGCGACCCTGCCCGCAAACTGCCTTGCCGTCGTCCTCGCCGATGGCGACCCGCGCAGCCACGCCGCGCTGCTGTGCCAGGCGGCACAACGCCCGTATTACCACGGCGCGGGCGACGCCGTCCTCGCCCTCGCCGACGGGCAAATTCTCGAAATCACGCGCGACAGCGGCGAGATTCGCCAGCCGTAGGGTGTGTGGCCGCGCAGCGGACACGCACGCATTGTTGCCGCAAAAAGCGCGTGATAGCGGTGATAAACGACGTCCACGGTGTCATCGCAAGTGGTGAAAAAAAGCCGGAGCAATCCGGTTTTTTGGTGGGTGAGCGGGTATCAGGGGCTTTGTGTCGCGTTGGCGGCGGAGGGCGCGTATCGTTTGGCGCGGTATTCGGTTTCGAGTAGTTGCAGGGCGGCGGCGGCTGCCACATCGCCCCGCTCGGCGGCGCGAGACAGCCAGCGGCGGGCATCAATGCGGTTGTCGTGTTCGAGGTAGATCATGCCCACCTGGTACTGTCTGGCGGCATCGCCTTTGGTGCCGGCTTTTTCCAGCCACGGCATCGTGGCAGTTTTGTGGTATTTGGCGGCCGCCAGGTTGTCGTAGTAGCGCAAGGCCAGGGCGATTTGCGCGTCTTCATGTTCTTGTTCGGCGGCACGCCGCAGCCAGTAGTCTGCCTCGGTCGGGTTTTGGGCGACGCCTTCGCCTTTGCGGTAGCGCAGGGCCAGTTGGTATTGCGCGCTGGCACTGCCTGCTTCTGCCGCCTGTCGTAGTGCGGCAGCGGGCGGGGTGGTTTCTGCTGTCAGGGCGTCAATGGCGCGCAGGACGGATGGCGCTTGCGGGTTGCCCTGCGCGGCGGCGCGTTGTAGCCAGTAGCGGGCGGTGGTGTATTCGCCGCTGCTAAAGTAGGTCATGCCGACTTGATAGCGGGTATCGCGTCCGCCCGCCGCTGCTGCTTTGTCCAGCCATTGGTGTGCGGTTTTGGGGTCTTTGGGGGAGCCACTGCTGCCGTGGTAGTAGTGCTGTCCCAGCCAGTATTGGGCGTCAAGGTCGCCGTTTTCTGCCGCCTGTTGCAGCCAGTAGTCTGCTTCCCGCCGGTTTTGGTGAACGCCTGCAAGGTGGCGCAGCGACAGGCGGTATTGGGCGGTGGCGTCGCCCGCTTTGGCTCTTTGGCGCAAGGTGTCAAAGGCTTCAAAGACGGGATAGATGTCTTTGAAGCATTGTCCGGTTTGGATCATGAGCAGGTCCGGCACGACGAAACTGCCGCCATCGGCGGCTTGTTGTAGCCAGTGTCGGGCGGCGGCGATGTCGCCGCTGTCGTAGTATTGTCGTCCCAGACGGGTTTGGGCGGTCGCGTCGCCCTGGGCCGCGTCGCATTGTCGCCGGTATTCGGCTCGTGCGCCGTTTGGCTCGGCGTAGTAGCAGGGCAGGAGGCCTTGCGCCCCGGTATCGCCCGCTTCGGCGTGTTGTCGCAGGGCGGTTTCGACGTCAACCGGCGGCGCCTGTTTTCGGTTTGTCAGGTGTTCGATGTTATTCAGCAAGTGGGCGGCGATGTCGGCGTGGATGTTGTCGCTGGCGGCGACGGGTTGCAGCCAGCGGCGGGCGTCGTCGTAGTCCTCATTGAAGTAGTAGCGCCAGCCGACATTAAACTGTATGTCCGGGTCGCCATGTGCAGCGGCTTTGTCCAGCCATACGTGTGCGGCTGTACGGTCTTTTTTGATGCCCATCCAGCCGTCGTAGTAGCGCTCGCCCAGCCAGTATTGGGCATCGGCGTCGCCGTTTCCTGCTGCCTGTTGTAACCAGCGGTTTGCCGTTTCCTGGTCTTGTTTGACGCCATCACCCAGGCTGTAGCGGAAGTAAAGCTGGTACTGCGCCCGGGCATCGCCTGTTTCGGCGCGCCGTTGCCATTCGGCGGCTTCGGCAGCAGGGTCGCGTGGTGGTTCGGCGATGGCATCACGCGGCGATGCGGCGGTATTGGCCGGGGCTGCCGGGCGCTTTTTGCCTTGCGCGCGGCCAATGGTATCCAGTAGGCTGACGGCCATGCTGGCGTAGTCGCTTTCACTGGTAACGACAGGCTGTAGCCAGCGGCGGGCATCGTCGTAGTCGCTCCCGAAAAAGTATTCCATGCCGATCAGGAATCGCATATCGCTGTCGCCTTGTGCTGCCGCTTTTTCCAACCATTCCCGCCCGATGCGTTTGTCCTGGCGGAATTCGGCAAAACATCCGTTGTAGTAACACACGCCCAACCGGTATTGGGCTTCAACATTGTCATTTTCTGCCGCCTGTTGCAGCCAGCGGTTTGCCGTTTCCTGATTTTTCTCAATGCCATAGCCATAGCGGGAACGCCAGAAAAGCTCGTATTGCGCTTGGGCGTCGCCACGCATCGCCGCTTGTTCCAGCCAGTAGGAGGCGCGCATTTGTGTGCCGTCGTCTGTGCCGCTTTTTTGGTAAAGCATTCCGAGGGCGGTCATGGCGTCGCGTTCGTGTGCGGCGGCTTTGGTGAGCCAGTAGTGCGCGATGATGTCGCTGCGCGGGACGCCGTCACCATAATGATAGAGGTGGGCGAGGTTGTAGCGGGCGTCGTTGTCGTTCAGGCGGGCGGCGGCGGTGTAGTACTGCGCGGCGCGTTGCGGGTTGCGGGCGACGCCTTCGCCGCTGTCGTAGAGGACGCCGAGGTTGTACAGGGTGTAGCTGTCCTGGCCATATGCGGTTTGGGATTTTCGCCACCAGTAGTGCGCCAGACGGGCGTCTTTTTTGCCGGTTTCGCCTTTGTACCAGGCGTCGCCGAGGGCAATCTGCGCCAGCCAGTCGCCTGCGAGTGCCCGTTTTTGGCGTTCTTTGAAGGTTTTGGCATGGGACGCAAGCGGGTTTTCGCCTTGCCAGAATTTGATGTTGTGCCGGGGCGGCCAGGGCGTGGCCGTGTTTTCGGCGAGGGCAGCGGCAGGCGCGGGCGGATGGTTGCCGACCGTTCCGGGCGGTGGCAGCGGCGTGGCCCTGCCGCGTTGCAGGTCGTTCATCATTTCCAGTACTGGCAGCACGGTGCGGTCGCCGTGGTCGGCGAGCTGCCGGAGCCAACGGCGGGCGTTGTGGTAGTCGTCATGCTCAAGGTAGGTCATGCCGGTTTGTTTTTGCAGGTCGCGATCGCCCCGCGTTGCGGCTTGTTCCAGCCAGTAGCGGGCGGTGGTTTCGTCTTGTGCGTTGTCTGCCGTGTCGTCGTAGTAATGGTTGCCCAGCCAGTATTGGGCGGCGGCATGGCCGTTTTGTGCCGCCTGCCGCAGCCAGTGGTTGGCGCTGTCGCGGTTTTGGGCGATGCCGTCGCCCGTGGCGTAGTGCCAGGAGAGCTGGTATTGGGCGGCCGCCGCGGTGGCGGCGATGCGTGCGGGGGGTGTCGCCCCCGGCGGTGCGGGGGCGGTTTCGAGCCAGGCGCGGGCGACGGGATGTCCCCAGTAAGCGGCTTCTTGCCAATGTTGGCGTACTTCGTTCGGCTGCGGGGGTTGGTAACCCGGCAGTTTGTGTTGTTCGATGAGGGCGGTCAGGTAGGCGGCATCGGCGCAGTAGTCGGCAGGCGGGTTTTCGTCTTCGTGGCAATGTTGCAGGAATCCGGAGAAGGCGTTGTGGGCGGCGTTGGGGTTTCCCGGTTCGCGCCAGTCGCTGTGGGATTTGCCGATGAGGTACTGCGCGACGGGGTCGCCTTTTTTGCCCGCGTGCCAGTATTTGCGCGCCGTGGTGTAATCCGGCGGGCGGGCGTCGGCGTAGATTTGGCCCAGTTCGCGGTAAGCGCTGCTGTCGCCTTTTTCGGCGGCGGCGAGGTACCAGTGTTCTGCCTGGGGGCGGTCGGCGGCGTCGCGGTAATGGCGGGCGAGCGCCTGCATCGCATCGGTGCTGCCCTGGGCGGCGGCAACCTGCCACCATTTCAGCGCAGCTTCCTCGTCGCGGGCGATGCCGTCGCCGTGGGCGTAATGGTTGGCGAGTGCGACCTGCGCCTGCGTATCGCCGTGCATCGCGGCCTGTTCGGTTTGTTCGATGGCGGTCAGGCCGCTGTTGTCGGTGTTTTCTGTGCCGGTTTGGGCGGTGGCTGCCGCCCGTTGCCATTTTGCTGCGATTGCCGGGTCACGGGCGACGCCTTCGCCACGCGCGTAGAGACCGGCGAGTTCGGCCTGCGCCTGCGGATGGCCGCGCATCGCCGCCTGTTCCAGCCAGTAGAAGGCGAGGGCGTGCTGGCCGTCGCCGCTGATGCCAAGTGAGCCCTGCTGGTACAGGCTGCCGAGGGCGTACATCGCGTCGCGGTCGCCCTGGGCGGCGGCTTTTTCCTGCCAGTCGCGCGCGATGTAGGCGTTTTGCGGCACGCCCTTGCCGTCGCGGTAGAGGTTGCCGAGGTTGTATTGGGCGGAGATGAAGCCCTGTTGGGCGGCTTTGCGGTACCACTGCGCGGCAAGGCGATAGTTCTGGCTGACGCCACGGCCTTCGTCGTAGAGCACGCCGAGGTTGTATTGGGCGATGCGCTGTCCCTGCGCCGCCGCTTTTTCCCACCAGTAGCGTGCTTGGTCGTAATTGACGGTGCCAGCACTGCCGTTGATCCAGGCAATGCCGAGGTTGAACTGGGCGTCGGCGTTGCCCGCTTCCGCCTGTTGGCGCAGCGGTCGCAGCGCGGGGTTTTGCGGATGCGACGTCGTCGTCAATGCTGGCGGGGGTAGCAGCGGGAGTTGGTCGGGCGGTGCGGCAAGACCGAGGAGCATAAGCAGGGCGGCGAAGTCCATGAGCGTCCTCCGGGATGGCGCTTAGCCGCGCAAGGCGTGGGTAATGCGCAGCGCGTCGCGGGTCGCGGCGACGTCGTGGACGCGCACGATGTCTGCGCCCTGCCAGGCGGCCAGCGCCGCCAGGGTGACGCTGCCGTGCAGGCGTTCGCCGACGGGCGCGTTGTGCAGGTAGTGGCCGATGGTGGATTTGCGCGAGACACCGAGCAGCAGCGGGTAGCGGTCATGTTTGAAGCGGCGGCATTCGCGCACCAGCGCCATGTTTTGCGCCGGGGTTTTGCCGAAGCCAAAGCCGGGGTCGAGGATGAGGCGGTCGGCGGCGATGCCCGCTTCGATGCAGGCGGCGACGCGCGCTTGCAGGTAGCTGTCCACTTCGGTGACGACGTCGGCGTAGTCGGTGTTGTCCTGCATGGTGTCGGGCATCCCGCGCATATGCATCAGGCAGATGGCAACGTCGGGGTAGCGCGCGAGCAGTTCGAGGGCGCCGTCGTCTTCCAGGCCGTGCACGTCGTTGATGAGGTCAACGCCAAGTTCGAGCATCGCCGCCATCACCGCCGTTTTTTTGGTGTCAATCGAAACGGGGCGCGTGCCGTCAGCGACCAGCGCTTGCACGATGGGCGTCAGGCGGGCGATTTCTTCCTCTGCTGGCACTTCGCGCGCACCGGGGCGGGTGGATTCGGCGCCGATGTCGATGATGTCCGCGCCGTCGGCAATCATCTGCCGCGCGTGGGCAAGGGCGCGGGCGGGGTTAAGCCAGGCGCCGCCGTCGGAAAATGAATCGGGCGTGCTGTTCAGCACGCCCATCAGGTTGGTGTGGCTCAGGTCGAGCGTGAAGCGACCGCAACGCATCAGTGTTGCTCCGCCGGTTTGTCGTGGCCACCGAGCGAGAAGTCGTCGTGGTGGCTTTGCGGCTTGTCGTCCGCCGGGCCGTCCCAGTCGGCAGGCTCGCGTACCGGGCGGCGCGCCATCAGGTCATCAATCTGGCCTTCGTCGATGGTTTCGTATTTGATGAGCGCTGCGGTCATGCTGTGCAGGATGTCCATGTTGTCTTTCAGGATTTTTTCGGCGCGCGC
>ERZ773060.218-NODE-218-length-24844-cov-6.25806_pt1 | contig 24844 bp, 21 predicted proteins | sample MGYA00580628_ERZ773060 | MGnify/ENA primary metagenome ERZ773060 (study PRJEB29015, sample SAMEA2738019) | human oral metagenome | biome: human oral; feature: human-associated habitat; material: dental | place: China | collected 2045 ... | reverse complement strand
GCGGTTCATCGAGCAGGCCGCCGCCGATCCCGCGGTGCTGGCCATCAAACAGACCTTGTACCGCACCTCCGGCGACTCCCCCATCGTTGACGCCCTCATTGAGGCCGCCCAGGCGGGAAAACAGGTGCTCGCAGTGGTGGAAATCAAGGCTCGTTTCGACGAGCAGAACAACATCTCCTGGGCCAGGCAGCTGGAGCAGGCGGGGGTGCACGTCGTCTACGGCATGGTCGGGTTGAAAACCCACTGCAAGCTGTCCCTGGTGGTGCGCGAGGAATCCGGAGGGCTGCGCCGCTACGCCCACGTGGGCACCGGCAATTACCATCCCAAGACCGCCCGCAGTTACGAGGACATGGGATTGCTGACCGCCAATCCTGTCATCACCGACGACGTGGCACGCCTGTTCAACCACCTGTCCGGAATCACCCACCAGACCGAGTACCGCCGACTGCTCGTCGCCCCACACGGCATCCGCAGCGGCCTGCTGGAACGCATCGAGACCGAAATCGCCAACCACACCGCGGGTCTGCCATCGGGAATCCGCATCAAGGTGAACTCCATCGTTGACGAGGCCGTCATCGACGCCCTCTACCGCGCTTCCCGGGCGGGGGTGAAAGTGGACGTGTGGGTGCGGGGTATCTGCACCATCCGGCCCGGCGTGGAAGGGCTGAGCGAGAACATCCGGGTGCGTTCCATCCTGGGACGGTTCCTGGAACACTCCCGCATCTACTGGTTCGAGGCGGGCGGGCAGCCGAACGTCGGGATCGGTTCCGCAGATCTGATGCACCGCAACCTGGACCGGCGCGTCGAGGCCGTCGTCGGGTTGTCGAATCCGGTGCACATCGCCCGCATCAGGGACCTCTTCGATCGCGCCTTCGACGACCGAACCGCACACTGGGAGCTGCAGGACCGCACCTGGTCGGTCCACACCACCGGTCCCGACGGCCAGCCGCTGACCGACCTGCAGGAGGAGCTGATCCGGCTCACCCGCGAGAGGCGACGTCGATGAGCAAGAAACCGAAGATCGTCTCTGCGGGGGGTGTGGTGCTGCGCGAGCACACCAACGGTCTCCAGGTGTTGCTGATCCACCGGGAACGCTACGACGACTGGTCACTGCCGAAGGGCAAGGGCGAGGCCGACGAGCTGCTGCCGGAGACCGCCATCCGCGAGATCCAGGAGGAAACAGGCGTCACGGCCCGGTTGGGGCTGCGGTTGCCGAGCCTGCGTTACAAGGTCGGCAAACACCCCAAGGCGGTTCACTACTGGCGTTCTTCAGTGCTCTCGCAGCGTCCCCGCCGACCCGACCACGAGGTGTCGGCGGTGAAGTGGTTTCCCATCGATGCGGCTCTGGAGAAGGCCACCCACCCGGATGAACGCGCCGTGATCGAGGCGGCCGTCGCGACCCCTCCGACGAATGCGCTGTTGATCGTCCGGCACGCCAAGGCGATGCAACGCAAGCACTGGTCCGGCGACGACCGGAAACGCCGTCTCTCGGGCCGGGGTCGGGATCAGGCAAACCGCCTCGTCGACGTGCTGGCGGCCTTCGGGATCGAACGTCTTGTCAGTTCCGCATCAGCACGCTGCAAAGAAACGCTCAAGCCCTACGCGAAAACCCAGAAGATCAGCATCGAGACCTACGACCAGCTCACCGAGGAATCCGCGGCGAAGAACCCAAAAGCAGTGCGCAAACTCATGGCAGAGCTGCTGAAGAATCTTGATCGCCCGACGGCGGTGTGCGGCCACCGCCCGGTGCTTCCGGAGATGTACGCGGGCCTGGCCGTCAAGGACAAACCGATGGTGGTCTCGGAGGTACGTGCTCTGCACTTCGGGCCCGACGGTCTGGTCACCATGGAAACCTTCAAGCCGACGGCGTAAAACACGTCCCCGAATTGGCCATTCGGATGACAGAACCACACGGCCAAGGACCATAGAGTTGTTGACCAGGCAACGAGGGAAATGAGAACTGCGATGAACAGCTTCTTCCCGACTCAACCCCACATCTCGCGCCGTTCGCTCGGCGTGGCAGGTCTGTCGGTAGCGGCGTCGTTGGGTCTTTCCAGCGCATTCGCCCACGCCGACACCGCGGACCCGACCACCACCGGGGAGTCCTCCCGTCTGGTTCTGCCCCCCGAAGGAGGGTTTCGCCTGGATTCGGCGGAGTTCTCCCGACTCTACGGCCCCGGTGTGTTCACCATGTCAACCCTGTACAACGTTCCCGTCGGGATCGAGGGCGGGATGGACAAAATCGCGTCCCTCCGGTTCCGGGCCGTTGTCTCAGGACCGCTGCAGAAGATCCGTCTGTACTGGCCAACCGGCTCCGGATACTCGGCGGGCACGGGCGGGAGGATCCGCATCACGGTGCTTCCCGACGACGGTTCCGACAAGCACCTGCCCGTCCTGAATGGATCCCCACTGGCCCAAACCCACTTCACCCCGGGCCTGAACCCACGCTCGCCACGGTCCCTCCTAGACGACATCACCTTCGAACAGAACCCACGTCCCCTGGTGCCGGGCGAGCTCTACCACGTGGTGCTGGAGAACGTCGATCCACAACCGTCGACGAACTTCATCAGCGTCAACAACGTGCTCGTCCCGCGCCCCATCGGCCGCCCCGCCAGGTGGTTGAACGACACCGACTGGGGGACGCTGCTCGGGCGCAGGGCACCGGGTTCCGGGGCGGACCGTACCTGGCTCGACCTCACCGCGACCGGGTCGGGGGACAAACTGATCGCTCCGATCATGCAGCTCACCACCACCGACGGCGCATCGCAGGGTTCCTCCGACATGGAAAGCGGCAGCGTCGACCCCGGACGCACCTATGAGGCCGATGCCGCCAAGCCGATCCGGGAGCGTTTCACCCCCTCCGCCGACAAACGCGTCACGGGTGTGTCCGTGGCAGCCGTCGCCACCGTCGCGGGCAGCCTGCGGTGGCGTCTCCTGGAGGGGTCTCAGGAACTGGCCTCCGGGATGATCCAGGACGAAGCGAGGTTCTCACCACATCTGATGGGCCACCGAACCGTCAACGGAAAGCAGGAGGCCATCAACGTGACCAACTTCATCTGGTACGACGCTCCCACCTCCCAGGACGTCACACTGCATGCCGGGAACACCTACGACCTGGAGCTGCGTCCGGAGGGCAGCAGTCGCTGGAAGTTCGCGGCTCACCGCAACGGTTCCGGCTGGGGCTTCACCTGGCCCGCGGCCTTCACCGAGTCACGGGCCCAGCACCTGCACGATGGCCAGTGGCTGGACACCAATTTCTGGAACTACTCAGCCTCGGGCGGGGACAACAACTGGCCGGTGGTGCTACACCTCGCACCGTGAGACGTCGATGGCGGGTCCGTGCTCACGACCGCGGGCCCGCCCCGCAGCCCTTCCGGGCAAGCACACCGGCAGGACCAGCCTGCGATGCGCCGGTCAACGATCCTTTTCCTCGGGTGGGCGGCAGCGCCACCCAGTACCGCCCTCCTGCCAGGGGTGCGGGCCGGTCAGGGGACGGTGCCCCAGACCCGCCGCGTCGAAACGCTTGAGGTGTCCCGAAAGCCGGGAGGTGAAATCGGCGAAATCCCGTCCCTCCGGTTGCGACCACGCCACCTCCGCCAGCGCACAGCCGCGCGGCCAGGCCGCGTACTGCACGGCCCGGTAGGTGGGCAGGAACTCCGACCAGAGCTGGAACTGCGTTCCCAGCACACGCTCCGCCGCCCCGGGCGGCATGCCCTCGACCGGGTCGAACCCGTACACCTGTTCCAGGGTGGTGGTAGCGGGCTGCGCGTAGGGTTCACCCGGCAGATCGGACTGGTAATAGTCGAAGTAGGTGTGAGTGTTGGGGCTCATGATCACGTCCATACCCTGCTCGGCGGCCTTGACGCCGTGCTCCGCACCCCGCCACGCCTGGCACACCATGCCTGCGACGGGCCCGTCGCCGATCACCTCGTCCCATCCGATGGGGGTGACCCCGCGCTGCAACAGCCAGTCGCGCATGTGCAGCGTGAACCAGCGCTGGAGCGAGGTGACGTCGTCGACGCCGAACCCCGCGGCCCGTCGCTTCACTTCCTCGGAGGCCTCCCACTGCGCAGTCGGAACCTCGTCACCGCCGATGTGGGCGTGGCGTGCTCCGGTGGCTTCCAGTACCTCGGACCAGATCCCGTGCGCGAAATCGAGGGCCTCGGGTGAGAAGTTGAGGACGTTGTCGAAGACATCCGGGTGGCACGCCACCCCAGTGACCGCCGCAGGGTCGGTGGCAATCCCGGGATAGGCAGAGAACAGGGCTGTGGCGTGCCCGGGTAGGTCGATCTCGGGGACGATCCCGATGCCGCGTTGCCGGGCGTACTCGGCGACAGCGGCAATCTGGGAGATGGTGTAGCAGCCGCCGTGCGGGGTGCCGTCACCACCCCACGTCGGGTTCACGGTGTGGGGACGCCAGCTGGCTTTCTCCGCAAGCAGCGAGTAGTGCTCCGAAGCAACCCGCCAGCCCTGGTCATCGGTGAGGTGCCAGTGAAGGATGTTGAGTTTGTGGCGGGCCATCCAGTCGATGAAGTCGAGGATTTCCGCCACCTGCAGGAAGTGCCGGGCCGAGTCGATCATCGCGCCACGCCACGCGAACCGGGGCGCATCCTCGATCCGCGCGGTCGCCACCTTCACCGGACCTCCCAGCGGTGCGGTGTAGACGTCGTCGCCTCCGAGTTGCAGCAGGGTCTGGGCCGCCCACAGGGCGCCCCGGCGGTCGGCCGCGGCAATGGTCACGCCGTCAGGACGCGCCTCGAGTCGGTAACCCTCGGCGGGTAGACCGGTGTCGATCCCGACGAGAATGTCCGGCTTCTCGGCGACAGGCAGCGGCAGCCCCGTGGTCGTGGACAACACCAGCCGCACTGCCCATGCGGCTCCGATCTCCTCCGGTCCCGCCCCGGCACGGCAACCGATCGTGCTGCGCTCGGTCAGCGTGTGCTCCGCTCCTTCCCATTCGACAGCGGCAGGAAGCGGTATCAGGGACGGCATGGGTGCTCTCCTTCGAGTCGGCACCGGGGCTCGGTGCAACCGAGTCATGATCTCACCGAGCGGTTTTTCCAGCCATCGGGGTGATCGTGGGGGGCGGCAGGGCGCCGACCCGGTAGATGTGTTCGGCGCACTGATCGAAGGCGAAGACGAGAGCTCCGTGCACCGCCGCCTCATCCCCCAAACGGGATGCGATGACAGGCAATCCGAGGGGCAGACCGATGTGGCGGGCCATCGCTTCCCGGAGCGGTTCGAGCAGTTCCTCGTCGGCCAGGGACATGCCACCGCCGATGATCACGATCGCGGGGTCGATGGCCATCACCACCGTCGCGACTCCCCGAGCCAACTCGTTGATGAACTCGCGCAGCTCCTTCCGGGCGTGCGCATCCTGTTGGCGGGCGAGCGCGAACACCTCCTTGGCGGTGCGACCGTCGCGCCATCGAATCTGCCCGGTGCGTTCATTGAGCCCGCGGAACGCGACCCGTCCGATGTCCCCGGCCACATTGTGCGCCCCCCGTCGTGGATGGCCTCCCAGGATCATTCCCGCGGCGATCCGGGTTCCCACGGACAGGTACAAGACATCGTCGAAACGTCGACCGGAGCCCATGTGGTGTTCGGCGACGGTGGCCAGCCGGACCCCGTTGTCCATGATGACGGGGCAACCGAACCGTGCTCGCAGCTCTCCCACCATGTCGACCCCCGCCCAGGCCGGAAAGATCACGGAGGCGACCACATTGCCGAACCTGTCGATGATGCCGGGCAGGGAAATCCCGATCGCCCGTAGGCGCCCGGGATCCAACCCGGATATCGCCTCACCGAGTTGTCCGATGACCGTGTCGAGCTGTGTTGCGGGGTCGAGGGTTGGGTCCACTCCGTCGGTGGTGGAGGCGACCAGGGTGGTGCCGGCTAGGTCGGCCACCACGACACGCAGACTGTGGACGCCGATGTCGACGCCGGCGACCAGCCCACCGGCAGCGTGAAACGCGTAGTGCCGGGCTGGACGACCAGCTCCGTGGGAGCGTCCCGGCACCTCAATGATCAGATCGTGACGCTGTAGAACAGCGAGAGCATTCTCGACGGATGTACGCGACAACTTCAGGTCGCGGGCCAGGGCCGTGATTCCAGCGGGACCCGTGTCGCGCAGCCACGCGGCGGCCTTGATCGCAGTCGAGGACTGCATGGCTGCTCCTTCCACCCCATATCGCGCCCGTGCACCCACGGACAATCCCACCTCATCGGAGAGATTATCATACCCTTGTAATATAATTTATTTTTTTACGGCGTGGCTCTTCCGTGAGTTTTCACACCCAGTTATGATAATTCTGGATTCCGCGGCCACATCCTCCCCCTGTCCGCGGAATCCTTCAACGAAACCGGGATCAACCGAAGGAGCGTCGGGTCATGAAAAAGCTCTTACGGGTAGCGGCACTGGGCCTGGCGGCGCTGATCATCCTGAGCGGATGCGCCGACGGTACCACGGAATCCGATGAGCAGACGGTCACGGTGTGGGCATATCCGACCATCAGCGACGACGCTCGCCACAAGGACCTATGGGCGAACCTGGTCTCCAGGTTCAACGAGACCAACCCAGAGGTCAAGATCGATGTCGAGATCTTCCCCTGGGCGAAGCGTGACGAGGCCCTCCAGACCGCAATCACATCGGACACTGCTCCCGATCTGGTCTATCTCGTGCCGGATCAGCTCTCCAGCTACGAGGCCTCGATCGAGCCGATGAACACCTACCTCGGGCAGGACCGCAGGAACACGTTGCTCCCCAACGTCGCGCAGGCCGTCACCGCAGGAGACAGGCTGTTGGGCGCTCCATTGCTGATCAGCTCCAACCCCTTGGTGTGCAGCGCCACGGCCTTCCGGGCCGCCGGAGTCATGACATATCCGAGCACCTGGGAGGACATCACCGAGATGGCGCCCCGGTTCACGGAGAAAGGCATGTACGCCCTCACCTACTCGGCTGATCCGGGCCAGACTCTCAACATGTCGTTCTACCCCCTGCTGTGGCAGGCTGGAGGATCCATCTTCGACGCAGATGAACAGATCGCCTTCAATTCCCCCCAAGGGGTCCGGGCACTCGAGTTCCTCACCACACTGGCACGGGGCAACGCCCTCGAGCCCGATTCCCTCACAACCGCCCTCAACACCGAACAAACCGAGTTCGCTGCGGGGCGTTCCGGCTGCACGTGGTCAATCCCTACCGTCGATCTGACTCCGGTTCTGGGCGAGGAGAACGTCGTGGTCCTGCCACCGCTCACCGATGAACAGTCGGTGGCCTACGGCACAGTCGGCTCCCTGTCGCTGCTCAAGGGTTCCCGGAACAAGGAGGCCGCGGGAAGATTCGCAGCATTCGTGACCGATCCCGTGAACTCCATCGACTACCTGCGAGCCGGGGGGTACTTCTCCCCCGCGGCAGGAGCCACGCCACTGTACGCCGGCAGCCCGCTCCAGAACAGAGTCGAGCAGACCCTTCCCACCGTCCGATTCGGAGAGCAGAATCACGCCGCCCGTCAGGTCATGGGGGTGCTCTCCCCCGAGATCCAGGCTGCGCTGCTGGGACAGAAATCGCCACGGCAGGCCCTGGCGGACGCCGCCGAGGCCGCGAAACCACTTCTCCGGTGAGAGCGGGCATCGTGCTCACCCACTTACCGCGGCAGAGCCGGCCCAGGAACCCACTGGCCGGGCGGAGTGCACGTACCGGCATGTTGTTCGTGCTGCCCGCATTCGCACTGTTCCTCGTGTTTCGTTTTGGCCCGGCAGCCGCAGGCATCCTGCTGAGCCTCTTCAGGTTTGGCGTGGAGGGTTCGTTCTCCTGGGCCGGGAGTGAGAACTTCGCCCGGCTGATCGCCGATCCGGTGTTCTGGCGGGCGCTGTCGGTGACCCTGACCTACGTACTGTTCTCGGTTCCCGTTTCCATCGCTTTGTCAACTGTGCTGGCGCTGGGGTTACGGCGCGGGTTCCGTGGGGCACGATTCTTCCGCTCGGTCTTCTTCCTGCCCTTCATCACGTCGCTGGTGCTGCTCGGATCGGTTTTCAAGTGGATCTTCTCCACCGATGGTCCCTGGTCGACGCTGATGGCCCCGCTCGGGCTCGGGGGTTCGTGGCTCGGCAGCACGATCCTGGTGCTTCCCGCCGTCATCGTGGTTGGCGTCTGGTCGCGTTTCGGGTACGGAATGCTGATCCTGGTGGCTGCCCTGCAGGACGTCCCGCAGGACCTGGAGGAGGCGGCCCTGATGGACGGCGCCGGAGCCTGGGGACGGTTCCGTCACGTCCTCCTTCCGACCCTGAGGCCCGCCCTGTTCTTCCTGGCAGTGCTCGAGACCACCGTCGCCTTCCAGGTCTTCGACGTGATCTATGTCATGACCGGCGGCGGTCCAGCGAACTCCAGCCGCTCGCTGAGCCTGTTCCTCTACGACCAGGGGTTCCGCTACTCGGACCACGGGTACGCCTCCGCGGTCGGGGTGGTCCTGTTCATCATGACCCTCTCGGTGGCACTCATCCAGCGTGTCGTCCTGGGAAGGCGGTCATGATCCGCACCCGTTCCCGTCACGCCCTGCGCCCCTGCCGGTTCGCCGTCGCGATCCGATGGATCGGGCTCTCGCTCATGGCCTCTGCTTGCCTGTTCCCCTTCTACGCGATGATCGTACTGAGCCTGAAATCGGGCACGGTCGAACTACCCGGGTCGCTGTGGCCCTTCAGCGATGTCTCCCTCGACTCCTACCGGCAGGTGCTCTCCGGGCAGAATCTACCCAGATGGCTTCTCAACACCGTGATCTACTCGGTGACATCGGTGGTGGTCGTACTGTTCGTCTCGGCCCTGGCCGGCTACGCCTTCGCCAAGAAACGTTTCCCCGGCCGGGAGGTCATGTTCTGGACCTTCCTGTCCATGGTGATGGTGCCCTTCCAGGTCACGGTGATTCCCACGTTCATGCTCATCAGCACGTGGAAGGGAATCAACACCTACTGGGGGATGATCGTGCCGACCCTGGCGAACGCGCAGGCGGTGTTCCTGATGCGCCAGTTCATCCACGGGCTCCCCGACGAGTTGTTCGAGGCGGCCCGCGTCGACGGTGCAGGTGAGTTCACGATCTTCTGGCGCATCGTGCTGCCGCTCAGCAGACCGATCCTGGCTACCCTCGGGCTTTTCGTCCTCCTGTGGCACTGGAACGACTTCCTGTGGCCCCTGATCGTGAGCAGACGCAGCGAGATGTGGACCCTGACGGTCGGGGTCGCCTCGCTCCAGCAGCAGACCGTACCGTTGAACGTCACCCTCGCGGGCTCGACGGTGGCGCTGCTGCCACTCTTCATGGCGTACCTCGTGGCGCAACGTCATGTCCAGGAGGGATGCACAAGCACCGGAATCAGAGGATGAGCAATGACCACACACGCCATACCGAACAAAGTCACGGACGAGACGATGTTGGAGCGGCTCCTGGCCAGCCCGCGCCCGGAACTCGTCACGGACCTCCGGAGCTGGTCGGGGGACCTGGTCGTGCTGGGGGCCGGGGGCAAAATGGGCCCCTCCCTGGCGAAACTGGCCCGGGCCGGACTGGATGCCGCAGGACGTACAGGTGACGTCGTCCACGCGGTCTCCCGATTCCCCGAGGACAGCCTGCGTCGCGACCTGACTGAGGCCGGGGTAAACGTGATCCCCTTCGACCTGGTCGCGAACGACGACCTCTCCTCCCTGCCCGAGGCAGCCGGTGTGATCCACATGGTGGGTGCGAAATTCGGGGCCGGGAACAACCCGTCATGGGCGTGGGAGATCAACGCCGCACTGCCGGACCGGGTGGCCCGCCGCTACCGCACCTCCCGCATCGTGACGCTGTCCACCGGCAATGTCTACCCCTTCGTCACCCCCGGCAGCGGCGGGGCAACCGAGGCGACACCGCCGGATCCCGTCGGGGAATACGCACAGTCCTGCTTGGGGCGGGAACGGGTGTTCGGGTTCGCGGCACGTACCTGGGGAACCCCGCTCAGCGTGATCCGCCTCAACTACGCCATCGACCTGCGCTACGGAGTGCTGGCCGATATCGCCACCCTCATCGTCGCGGGAGAACCCGTGCCGATCACAATCGGCCACGTCAATGTGGTCTGGCAGGGTTATGCGAACGAAGTGGTGCTTCGCAGCTTCACCCACGCCAGCACGGAGGTGTTCACGATCAACCTGACCGGCCCGGAACTGCTGGAGGTGCGGGATGTGGCGCACCGGTTCGCGGAGTTGTTCGGCACGGATGCGCGTTTCACCGATTCCCCGGGGCCGACGGCACTGTTGAGCGATTCCACGCGCTGCATGACGATGTTCGGTCGCCCCGACGTGACCGCTGACCGGTTGATCCAGTGGCAGGCCCGGTGGATGCTCGACGGGCTTCCGATGACCGGGAAGCCCACGAAATGGGCGGTGCGGGACGGAAGGTTCTGAGATGCGGAACCCCCCCGTCCTGCTCGCGGTCGTACCCGAGGCTCTGTCCCGGGAGTTCTTCGACGAGACCTCCCGTGGCCTGCTCCAAGACGCCGCCAGCGCCCTGGGTGGCCCCGCCACGCTCCGGGTCGATTCCTTCCCCGCAGAGACCAACCTCGATGAGGTGCGAGTGCTCGTCACGAGCTGGGGATTGCCTCAGCTGGGGGCTGAGCTGCTGGACCGGATGCCATCGCTCGGACTCGTGGCACACACCGGGGCCAGCATCCGGTCGTTCATCACCGATGAGGTGTTCGCCCGCGGCATCAGCATCACGCAGGCAGGACAGGCCATGGCACCCGCCGTCGCGGAAGTCTCGCTGACGTTCACCCTGACCCTCCTGCACCGGATTCATCGCATGGACCACGCGATGCACGAGGGCACCTGGCCTGACGCGACCGTCTTTGGTACACAGCACGAGCTCAGCGGGTCGGTAATCACCGTGGTGGGCGCGTCCAGGACGGGACAGGCCTACCTGTCGTTGCTTCGCGCACTGGAGGCCCGTCCGCTGATCGTTGATCCGACCCTGGATCCCGCGGAGGCCTCACGGCTCGGAGCGGAACTGGTGCCCCTGAATGAGGGGCTCGAACGGGCACGGATCGTGGCGCTACACGCCCCGTCACTGCCCACGACCCGGCACCTGCTGGGAACCCGCGAACTGGCGTTGATGCCGGACGGGGCGGGCCTGGTGAACACGGCACGGTCGTGGCTGGTGGACGAGCAGGCGCTGCTCGCCGAGGTGCGATCGGGCCGGTTGGACGCAGCGATCGACGTGTTCGACGAGGAACCCCTGCCCCCCGACAGCGAGTTGCGCACCCTACCGAACGTGGTCGTGACCCCGCATCGCGCGGCAGGAACTCACGAGGGCAGGCTCCGGCAGGGACGGATCGTCGCAGAGGAGGTCCACGCCTGGGCGCGTGGTCTTCCTCTCGCCCACTCCGTCGATGCGCACCGCCTGCGCCTGATGGCTTGAGGGGTTCCACGAACCGGTTCGGTCAGTTTCTCGCAGGCCCGTTGGCGCGGCCTCTGGGATCATTCGTACATGATCCCAGAGCCCGCTCCATGCACCGACCCCACGCCGCCTGACGCAACTGCCGGATTCCTGCCTCCGGCCAGCACCACCGAATTGACATTGACCCTGATCTGGCGATTAGTCCTCACCCTGGTCTCCGGCGCCGGGCTGATCCTGATGTTCGCCCCGTTGAGGACGCTCCCGCAGATCCTGAACCAGGTGCTGTACTTCACGACGATCTCCACCATCCTCGTGTTCCTGGTGGCGTTGTTCGGGCTACTCAGACCATTGTTCTTCCTGACTTTCCCGGCACGTCGGAAGCTGGAGGGGAATCTGGGCTGGCTGCGTGGTCTCTCGACGTGTGCGTCTCTGCTGACGGGCCTGGTCTTCGGGTTCATCATCTCCGGCAACCTGAGCACGCCAACGAGTTTCATCCCTCATCTGGCGCTGCCGGTTTTGTCCGTGATCGACTGGATCCTCGTGGGCAGGAACCAGTCCCTGCTGCCCTGGTGGGTTCCGCTGACCTGGACGCTGTCGCTTGTTCCATACCTGTTCATCTACGCCTGGGACGCGCTGAACGACAAACCCATGTACGCCTTTCTGAATCCGGCGCGTCCCGACTGGTGGCCGTGGGTGGGAATGCTGAGTGCCGGTTTCCTGCTCCTCGCATATGTGCTCTGGGGAGCAGGCAGACTGCGCGCCCGGGGACACATCCGTGGCCCACGACCTGCCGGTCACCGGCCCGGTCCGGACATGCAGGGTTCCCGGAGGCCGTGACCTCCGGGAACCCTTTTCCCAACGTCCCAGGGAGGCACCCCTACTTCCCCAGGACGTCGTTTCCCCGGCTACTCCGTGGTGTCGGGCGGGATGCCCGGCGTTGAGGCCACGGAGTTCGGCAACGAGATCGGCGCCGGGGTGGTCCGGGTTGGGACGATCGGCCAGATGGTCATCGCCCTGCCTTCGCGTAGTCGTTGCGGTAGATGTCCGCCCCGCGTGCGTAGTACAGGTAGCCGTCCTTCCCGAGAGTCAGGGCGGAAACGTTTTCCGTGATCGGTTTGCCCCCGGTGACGGTGAGGTCGCTGGTCTGGATCGCGTAAAGAGCGCCCTGCACGACCCCGAACAGTTGTCCGCCGCGCTGGACCAGCCAGCTGCGGTTGACCTCCTGGGCGTCCTTGAGCACCTTGTTCTTGGTGATCGCGAAGGAGGCGGTATCCACCTTGAACACCTGGGCCCCGGTGATTCCGTAGAGCATTCCGTCGTCGCCGAAGGTCAGCGCCGTGATGGCGTTCTGGCCCTCACCCTCGAAGGGGTTGACGACGCGCGTCACCGTGCTGCTGGCGACGTCGAATTCGACGAGCTGCGCCTCCTGCGGCTTGTTGGTCTTCTTGTCGACCGCCACATTGCTGTGTCCGCCGCGCGCGGTGGTGCCGATGTAGAGCTTGCCGTTGCGGTAGGCCATGGAGATCGGCGACTGCTGCGCCAGACGATCCTGCGGGACACCCGCCGCGTAGCTCAGGCTGTCGAATGCGATGGTCTTCTGAATCTTGTGGGCGTTCGCGTCGTAGAAAGCCAGCGCTCCGCCGAGCTTGCCGTCCCCCGGAACGGTCCCGATGGCGAACACGTTGCCCGTGGTGTGGGTGATCGCGTAGGGACGATCCTGGCCGGCAACCGTTGCGGGAACGGCCTTGTACTCGGCATCATTCGTGGTGGAGCGGGACGTGACCAGGGCACCCGGGTAGAGCCCGACGACCAGCGTGTCACCGTTCACCGCCATTCCTTCTCCCTGACCGGTCGGGGAGTCCACCAGCTTGAATGTCGCGCCGTCGGCCTTCTCACCGGGGGTGACGCTGAGCAGCTGGTCCGCCGTCATGTACCAGGATGCGAACAGCCTGCCATTGTCCGCGGCCACCATTGACTGAATGGCGCGGTCCGGCGCCTTGAGCGCCTCATTGCCATCGATCCTCTTGACGGAATCCGCGCCCTGCTTGGTGGTGTCGTAGATGGTCAGGTTCCCCCTGTGCATCTGCGAGGAGACGAACATGTCGTGGGTGACCCAGCTGTTCGGGCTCAGCCGCGTGAGCAGCTGGTTTCCAGCGGGCAGCGACGTGTGCGTGGCGGTGTCAGGGTCGTACTCCACCAGCTGCTTGTCGCGAGCGTAGTAGACCTTCGTGGCCTCCCCCGGGCGGGAGATGACCTTGCCGCTGGCCTCGTTCAACCAGCTGGACGTGCCGGACGCGAGATCGTGAACGAGGTTCCGCTTCTCATCACAGGATTCGACATACAGTCTGCCCGCCCTGGCCTCGAGATGAGGCAGCTTCCCTTCGGGACACACCTCGGCAGGCAACGGCAGAGCTTTCTTCGTCCCGGTTTTCGGGTCGATCTGGTAGACCTTCGGGGCGCTCGCCCCGACAGCCACGTAGACCTTGCCGTTCTCGTAGGCGATACTCCGGGCCTGCGGCTGCTCCGGATCGACGGGGTCGCCCCCCTTGAGGAAGCCCGGCCCGCTGTCCTTGTTCCAAGTCAGCACATGGCCACCGCCATTCCTGCTACCGGCGAAGGTGGCGATGTAGGCGGTGTCGTGCTCATCGACGACGACGTCCCAGAAGAAGTTGGCATTTTTGATTGCCTTATTGTCTCCCTCGATGAGGTGCTCAACGCTGTCATCCTTGGGGTCGTAACGCCACAGGCCGCTCAGCCCGGCCGCAATCAGGACCGATTTGTCGCTGAGGGTGGCGAACCCCCAGGGTTGCACATCGTACGTCTCGCCGGCGAAGTCCTTCTGGACGATGGTTGTCCCGCTGACGAGATCGACGACGTTGAGCTTGCCGCCTATCCCCCCGCTGACGACGACCGCCACCGGAGTGTCACCCTTGATGGTGGTGCCGTAGTTCGGCACGTTCACCGGTGCGGGTGGCCGCTCCCCGTTCGACGTGATCTTCTCCTCGTGGCCCGCCTGATCCGCGACCGCGGTGCCGCCGAAGGACAAGGCGGTCGCAAGGCCGAGGACCAGACAGGTCGCAGCCCGGACGAACCGCCGAGGTCTGGCTTCTTGGTTCCGATGCATTCCTCACGCTCCTTCGTTACTCACCAATTATCTTAGTCAAGTAGCATAATCCATGGCCAACATTTTCAGGTTTTTCAGCGAGTTTCGTCATATAGATGTGATAATTATCCGACAAGGAGAAGCCGTTACTCCTCGTCTCTGGCCCCGTGGCGCCACACTCCTGGACCCTGCCGTCCGGACGGCAGGCCTCACAGACCGCGCTACCCAGAGCGTGACCTGCCCCACGAGGAATCAGCCGGTTCCATTCCCCCGCGAACTACACTTGCAGTATCATCCAGGCGAATCGGGGCGTCTTGTCCCCGACACCGGTTCGGGACAGCGACTGCTGGCCGCACAGTTTCCCGCCGGCTCTTCTCCAAGGAGACCCCATGAACACCACGGTCCTGCTCTTCCACCCCAACCTGGCCGCCTCCCGGATCAATGCCCGCCTCGCGCAGGCAGCCCGCAGTGCCGGAACCGCAGAGAACCCGATGGAGGTCCGCGACATGTACGCCCTCTACCCGGACTTCAAAGTCGACGTCGCTGCCGAGCAGGCCGTCTGCGAGGCCACCGACCGGATCGTCCTGCAGTTCCCCATGTACTGGTACTCCTCCCCGGCCCTGCTCAAGCAGTGGCAGGACGATGTCCTCGCCTACGGCTGGGCCTACGGTTCAACCGGCAAAGCCCTCCACGGCAAAGAAGTCGCCATCTCCGCCTCTCTCGGGGCACCGGCCTCCAGCTACGACCGCAGCGGCGAATACCACTACGAGCTACACGAATTGCTGCGTCCCTTCCAGGCCATGAGCAACATGGTCGGGACCCGTTTCGTCGCCCCCTTCTTCACCGCCGGAGCCCTCAACCTGACCGACGCGGACCTGGAGTTGCGGGCCGATGCCTACCGCGTCTGGCTCACCTCCGAACACCCGGAGCTCGACCTTCTCGGCTGAGAAACCGCATCGCCAAGACCTGCGTCTTCCCCGCTCCTCGATGCGCTGGGACCGACATCGTCGAGGGGAACGACCGGGTCGAACGACACGTCGATCCAGCGTTCACCGGGCGTTAACCCGGGTGTAGGTGTGCTGTCATCTTGCACGTCTAGCTTCGTTGACCGTGAGGTTTCGTGACCTGAAGGTGCGCCTGACCGCAATGCTGGGTTGCAGCATCCTGCTGCTGACCGGCTGCTGGAGCGGAGGCGTCGCCGTTCACCCCATCGCCACGGGGACCGCAGGTTCCCACCGGCCCACGTGCCCGGGCGGAGCACTCCGGGGAGAGGGGGCGAGTTCGCAACGAACCGCGATGGAAGAACTGATCCAGGACTACACCGCTGTCTGCCCCGGCACCGTCATCGACTACACCACCTCCGGGTCCGGCGCCGGGGTCAAAGCGTTCTTCGGCGGCACCGTCGATCTGGCCGGCTCCGACTCCCCGCTGAGTCACAGGGAGCACGACGGGATGATCGAAACCGAGAAGGCGGAGAAACGTTGCCGAGGAAACACCGCCCTGAATCTTCCGATGGTCCTTGGCCCCATCGCCATCGCCCACAACGTCGAGGGCGTCACAGATCTGAACCTGAGCGCCGAATTGATCACACGAATCTTCACCGGCGACATCACCCGCTGGAACGACCCCGCGATAGCGGCTGCCAATCCCGGGATTTCCCTTCCCGACGCCTGGATCGCGGTGTTCCATCGGGCCGACGAATCCGGAACCACCGAGAACTTCACGAAATACCTGGCCAAGACCACCGGCGATGCCTGGGGGCACGACGCGTCAAAAAAATGGCCCGCCGCTCGGGGCGAAGGCAAGGAGAAGACCGCAGGTGTTGCGGACGCCGTCGCAAGTACCCGCAATTCCATCACCTACCTTGAATGGGGCGCCGCTCTGGAACGCGACCTGAAAGTCGCTCGCATCGACGGGGTGGTGCTGTCAGGGGAAACGGCCAGCCGGGCCGTCACCGCAGCCGAGGCGGAGACCGACGATGACGGCATCCGCCTGGACATCAATTACGCCCCGGGGAATGGCGCCTACCCACTGGTGATGGCCACCTATGAGGTCGTCTGCTCCGCGGGCGCTTCCAACCCTGAGCTGCTGCGCGACTTCCTGGAACTGTTCGCATCCGAGACCGCACAGGCCTCCCTCGAGGAACTCGGCTACGCGCCCCTGCCCGACGAGCTGCGAGAGAAGGTGAGTCGGAGCGTCTCCGGGATCCGATGAGCAACGACGAACACACCACGCCCGGGAACGGGAAACCCACTCCCGGCGCTGCCGCCGATGTCCTGACCAGTCGGAGCCGCAGCACCATTCACCTCGGCGATCTGCTGTTCGGCGGCTCCGCACGGGCCTCCAGCCTGGTCATCGTCGTGGTGGTGCTCATCATCGGGACGTTCCTGCTCGGCAACGCCTGGCAGCCGTTGCTGGACAACACCGCGAACTTCTTCACCTCCACCACCTTCGACTCCTCCTCGCGTCCCCCGCACTTCGGCATCGCGGCGCTGCTGTGGACCACGGTGCTGTCGTCGGTGATCGCGCTGCTGATCGTGGTACCGGTGGCGATCGGGATCGCGCTGCTGCTGACCCAGTACGTGGGGGGACGTGTCTCCCGGGGGATCGGGTTCATCGTCGACCTGCTGGCGGCAGTCCCGTCAGTGATCTTCGGGCTGTGGGGCATCAAGGTGCTCGGCCCGGCCCTGCAGCCCGTCGCGCACTGGTTGCAGGCCCATCTGGGCTGGCTCCCGCTGTTCGGCAGCACGCAGGTGACCTCCCCTGGCACTGTGTTCACGGCATCTCTGGTGCTGGCCTTGATGATCCTGCCAATCATCACAGCCGTCACCCGCGACGTGTTCTCCCAGACCCCCAGGGAACAGATCGAGGCAGCCCTGGCTCTCGGAGCAACCCGCTGGGAAACGATCCGCATGGCTGTACTACCCTACGGACGTTCCGGCGCTACTGCGGCCGCCATGCTGGGGCTGGGCCGAGCGCTGGGTGAGACGATCGCTGTGATGCTGATCCTCTCGGCCAGTTCCTTCAACGTCTCGATCTTCGGCGGCGGTGAGACCTTCGCATCCATCATCGCTCGCAACGCCGCCGAGTTCGACACCGCCTACAAGGCCGGGATCTACATCTCCGCTGGCCTGGTCCTGTTCGTCCTGACGTTCGCGGTCAACGCCTTGGCGCGCATCGTCGCCGAACGCGGAAAGGCGAAATCCTGATGTCCGCTCCCCTGTCCCCCAACTCCTTGAACCTGCAACGCCCCACCGGGTGGCGGGCCGTGAAGAACAACCTGGCGACGGGCTTCGTGTGGTTCTCCGTGGCCGCGGCCACGATCCCCCTGCTGTGGATCCTGATCTCGGTGGCGGTCAAGGGCGCCCCGCTGCTGTACAGCGTCGGCGCCGACTACCACGTGATCTGCATGGACCGCTCCGAGAAAGTGCGGCTCGCCGCCGACGCCTGCGGGGGCGACGTAAACACCACACCCTCCGACGAGGCCGTCGAGTGGCGTTACGTACCGGGTGGGCGTTACGTCGCAGTCGGTGAAAGGGTGAACACCTACCGCACCCGGACCACAGCTCCCGTCTCCCCCGACCCCGGACGGACCTACAACATCGTCATGATCACCGATGCCGGGTCGGGAGACGCCCGCACGCCGTCGTTGCAGTGGTGGACGACACCGCTCGGGTCGGCGCAGGCCACCGACGCCAGGGGCGGCGCCGTCCAGGCCATCTACGGCACCCTGATGCTCGGGTTGCTGACCGCGGTGATCGCGGTGCCGCTCGGGATGCTGGGCGCGATTTTTCTCGTTGAGTACGGGCGGGACACGAAGCCGGCACGGGTGGTTTCGTTCATGGTCGACGTGCTCACGGGTGTGCCATCGATCGTCGCTGCCCTGTTCATCTACGCCCTGCTGATCACCACTTTCGGGCAACGTCCCTCGGCATTCGCGACGGTGCTGGCGCTGGTACTGCTGATGCTCCCGATGGTGCTCAGATCCACCGAGGAGATGCTGAAGCTGGTTCCCGACTCGCTGCGGGAGGCCTCCTACGCGCTGGGAGTGCCGAAGTGGAAGACGATCCTTCGGATCGTGGTGCCGACCTCCCGCCGGGGCATCCTGACCGGCGTGGTGCTGGGCATCGCCCGGGTGATGGGCGAGACGGCGCCGCTGCTGATTCTGATCGGCTACACCCAGAACCTGTTCCTCGACCCGTTCGGGAACTCGATGGGGGCGCTGCCCACCATGATCAACTCGGGGATCTCCGTGCCGGAGGGCCAGCCGGGCGCCGACCGGGTGTGGGCGGCCGCCCTGACCCTGGTGCTGATCGTGATGGTGCTGAACCTGATCGCTCGGCGCATCGCCAGCCGCAACAGGCTCACATGACCGCAACGCGACCCGAAGGGATACTGGATCCATGTCGAAGCGCATCGAGGTAAAAAACCTCAACATCTACTACGGCAGGTTCCACGCCGTCTCGGACGTGAACCTGGTGGTGGAACCACGCAGCGTGACGGCCTTCATCGGACCGTCGGGATGCGGCAAGTCAACGGTGCTGCGCACCCTCAACCGGATGCATGAGGTCATTCCCGGTGCCCACTGCACCGGTGAGGTGCTGCTGGACGGCACCGACCTGTACGGCCCCGGCGTCGATCCGGTGGCGGTACGGCGGGTAGTCGGGATGGTGTTCCAGCGCCCCAACCCGTTCCCGTCGATGTCGATCTACGAGAACGTCGCCTCCGGGTTGCGGCTCAACGGGGAGAAAAACCGCGCGGTGCTCGACGAGGCCGTCGAGAAGGCGCTGCGGGGAGCGAACCTGTGGAAGGAAGTCAAGGACCGGCTCGGCAAGGCCGGTGTGGGTCTCTCCGGTGGGCAGCAGCAGCGACTGTGCATCGCCCGGGCCATCGCGGTGCAGCCAGATGTACTGCTGATGGACGAGCCCTGCTCGGCCCTCGACCCGATTTCCACCCTCGCGGTGGAGGATCTCATCCACGAACTCAAGGAGCACTACACCGTCGTCATCGTCACCCACAACATGCAACAGGCGGCGCGGGTCTCCGACGAGACGGCCTTCTTCAACCTGAAAGCCCAGGGAGAACCGGGTCACCTGGTGGAGACCGGCCCGACGGAACGCATCTTCCACAACCCGGAGAAGAAGGCAACGGAGGACTACATCACCGGTCGCTTCGGGTGATACCGGCACAGCTCACGGTTCGCTGGCCTTGATTGCGCGGTTTCAGGCGTTGAGTTCCTTTGGCCGGGGTACCTTCAGCAGGCCAAGGAGAGCGTTCTCCAGGACCTCGGTCAGCGCAGGATGGATCCAGTACTGGCCACGAGCCAGTTCCTGCACCGTCTGGCCGAAGCTCATGGCCTGGATCATCGGTTGAATCAGGGTGGCTGCCTGGGGACCGATGATGTGGGCGCCGAGGAGGTGCCAGGTGCGCGGGTCGGCCAGCAGTTTCACGAAATGCCCCTCGTCCTCCAGCGCCCAGCCGAACGCGACATCCGCATAACGCTGCGTGAACCCCACGTAGGGAGCACCCCATTCCTGGAGCTGCTCCTCTGTGGCGCCGACGGCGGCGATCTGCGGTTCGGTGAACACGGCGTGGGGAACGTAGCGGTGATCGGTGACCGCCAGTTCGCCTCCATCGATGAGGAGGTTCGCGGCAACGGTGCGAGCCTCCGCGTTTGCGACGTGCTTGAGCAGCCGATCCGAGGACACGTCACCGAGCGCCCAGATGTGCGGCTGGCTGGTGCGCTGGTGTTTGTCGACGCGGATCTGTCCACCCGATCCCACCTTGACCCCGGCGGCGGCCAGGTTGAGGGAATCGGAGTTGCGGATGCGACCCGTGGCCACCAGCACCGCGTCAGCCAGGTACTCGTATTCGACGCCGTTGCGGTCGGTGGTGATGACCAGCACCTCCCCGTCGGGACCGGTGGCGACCTCGGCGATGCTCTGGTTGAGGATCAGGTTGACCAGCGCAGCGTGTTCCTGTTTGAACTCCTCGGAGATCTCCCGGTCCTCACCGCGCAGCAACACCTCGGAGCGGTTGATCTGGGTCACCTGCGACCCGAATCCCGCGAAGATCTGAGCGAACTCACAGGCAACGAACCCGCCACCGAGCACGACGAGCCGGCGAGGCAACTCGTCCATGCGCATCACGTCGTCGGAAGTGTGGAAACGCGACCGCAGCTCCTCCGGGATCTCCACCGGCAGCGGTCGGGGTCGCGACCCCGTGGCGATAACGATCTGGTCGGCGCTGATCTGCACGTCGCCGACCAGGAGGGTGTGGGCGTCGACGAAGCTGGCGTGCCCCTCGAAGAGAGTCACCCCTTCTCCTGTGCGACGCCACTCGCGTCCGGCCTGTGAGATCGGATCGATGCGCCCGAAGACGCGGTCACGGATGGCAGGCCAGTCGGCACCCTTGAACTCCAGGTCCACCCCGAGCCGGGCGGCATGCCCGGGCATCCGGGCCCTCTCGGAGGCCACCACGAACATCTTGGTGGGAATGCAACCCCGGTTCAGACAGGTGCCACCGAAGACCGGGTCGTCCTCGATCAGGGCGACGTCCAGGTGGGAGAAACGCTCATCGATGATGGAGTTGCCCGAACCGGATCCGATCACGGCAATGTCGAAATGCTGCATGCACCCATCTTGTCATGCGTCACCGGCCCTGCCCGCCACGAAACTGATTGAACCCGCAGGTGAGCATCCTCCTGTCACCAAGCCGGGTGAGCCGAGCCGTGAGGAACGAGCGCCCCGAGTCGGACCCACTCCGCTCCCGGAAACCAGACCCGACCTCAAGACCCCAGACACCCACACCATGGTTTCGACACGACCGGTTTGCCGACGCTCATGAGGTCTATTCAACCCGCTTCGAGAGAAGCTCCGAGGGCCGAGCCTGGCGATCTCGTCCCCTTCCAGGCGACACCAGAGTTGCCCAACCTGGGTACCTGCGCCTGAGGATCGATACTTGAACGCCTACACTTTCCCCATGACAGGTTGGGCAGTTGTGACGGGGGCCTCGGGTGGGCTCGGGGCCGGTTTTGCGCGAGAACTCGCGCGGCAAGGAGCAAACCTGATCCTGGTGGCCCGCAGCGCAGACAAACTGGATGCGATCGCGACCGAGATACGCGCGACGCGGCACGTCCAGGTGGAGACCTGGCCCTGCGACCTCACCAACCGCGGCGCCCGGGCCGTGCTGGCCGCCGACCTGGCCTCCCGTGAGATCCACACCCTGATCAACAACGCGGGTTTCGGGTCGATCGGTGACTTCACCGACCTGCCACCGGAGCGCATCGCCGCCGAGGTGGAGCTGAACGTGGTGGCCCTGACCGAACTGACCCGTCTCGCGCTGCCGGGCATGAAACAGCGGGGGCGTGGAGCGGTCATCAACATCGCGAGCACCGGAGCCTTCCAACCAATCCCCGGGTTCTCCACCTATGCTGCGACGAAGGCCTACGTGTTGCGCCTGTCGATCGGGTTGTGGTCGGAACTGCACGACAGCGGCGTGCGGGTGTTGGCCGTGTGTCCCGGCCCCACCGAAACGGGTTTCTTCGCCGCCGCCGGCAACGACCAGGTGATGCGACAGCGCCGCAGCGTTGAGCAGGTGGTGAACAGCGCGTTCCGGGCGTTGGGTCGCCACCGCCCCTACGTCGTCGACGGGGTGGGCAACACAATCCTGGCGGAGGCCACCCGTTTGATGCCCACCCGTTGGACGTCCAAGGTGGCTGGTTGGGTCGCTTCTCGTTGAGGCTCACTCGACGGTGATGCTGCGACTCTCCAGCGACGTCTGCACGACCCCCATGTCATCGGTCCAGCTGGTTTCCACACGCACCAGGTAGCTTCCCTCTCCCAGAGTCAGCGACACCGACCAGTGACGCCAGCCGTCGCTCCCCGTTGCCACCTCGGTCTGGGCGTACTGCGAGGCCAGCAGGGTGTCGTTGGAATCGGTGACGAGCACCCGTGGCTGCCCCGCTTCCGGTTGCACTACGCCGGAAAAAGTGACGGACCCGGCAGCCAATCGTACCCCGTTACCGGGAGTGTCGATCCACAACTTCGCCAGCAACGCCACCCCCGGCAGCTGATGCTCGCCCGCGAACGCAGCCGGTGGCGCCTCTCCGTTCGCCGTGAACCGAACCTTCAGATCCGGGGCGTCGAGGACCTCGTAGACCGCTTGAACGACCTGACCGATGGCCTGCTGCGTCAGTTCCTGGTCGATGCCGTCGGGGAAGGCATCAGCAGACAGGTTCACGGTCACCACCGATCCCTCGCGGCTGACGCCGATGACTCCCCCAGGATTCCAGGCGGACCTGTAGTCAGGATCGAGAGGGGCCACTGCCAGAATCGCATTCACGACCGTCGAGACCATGTCCCCCGAGGCCGCCAGATTGCGGAATTCCCGGTGCAGTTTCCCGTCCTGGCGACCGATGTAGTACACCGGCACCGCCTGCACCTGTGCCGGCAGTACCCGAGCCTGCGGTGCAACGGACTGCGGTGACTCGACCAGCGTCGGAACGGGTGTCGACTGGTGGGCACGCCCGAGCACCCAGGTCACGGAGAACACCAGCATCAGAACCAACAGCACCACAAGTACGGCCAGCAGTAACGGAACCCCGGGGGCCCGCGCTCCCTTGAGGGAACGCAGTTCTGCCTCCAGAGTCTCAGTTCCTGGGGACTGGACCAGCCGTGCGGCGGAACGTAACGCGGCTGTCAGTTCCTGCGACAGCGACTCGATCACCCCGGGTAGGCTCACTGGTTCCGGTTCACCGACGGCCCTGCGCAGCGCATCGAGGGCTTCCTCGAGTCGCTGGTTGCAGCCCCGCACCGTCATCCGCATGATCCCGGCCAGCTCCGGTCCGAAAACGGAGAGGTAGTGGGAAACCAGCAGGATCTCTCCCAGCCGGATGGGCAGGGCGAGGATGGCGCGACGAATCTCCTCCTGACGTGGATCGGCGATCTTCAGCAGCTCCAGCGTTCCGCTCGGTCCCCGCACGGAGCGTGCCTGATGCACCACCTGTTCCGCCAAATATTCCACCCGGGCCGATGGGTCAACGATCCGGTTGGAGCGTTTCGCCAACCCCAGCAGCGAGGTGCGCAGGATGTGACCCGACTCAGATTCGGCGCCGAGCATCACGGCCAGCCGGTGCATCGTCGGCCCCTGCTCGTCAAACAGGTCGATCAACCACGTGGAGGTGTCGGACAAAGGACGTCACTTCCCCCCGCGCCCGGCGGGACGTTTGGCGTGGGAATCCCTCACGTCGACTCCTTCCGGGTGTTGGGGAAACAAGCCACCATTGTGCACTCCCACCCCCTGGAGCTTGCAAGGGGCCTTGTGCTGTTGCACGCTTCAGGTGCCGACCCGGAACCTGCGCCCCCGTCTGGAAGGAAGCAGATCCTGCGCAGGCTCCGCGTAGTCGATGGCAGTGACGAAACCGTCGCGGAACGTGAAAGAGGTCACGGACACCAGGGTGCAGCGGCGACGACGGGGGTCGTGAACCAGCGGTTTGCCCTCGGCATCACGGCGGGCCATTTCGATGGGAAGCTGATGGCTCACAACCAACGCCTGTCCTCCAGGCCCGGCTGCCGCCGCGGCGTCCTTCATCGCGGCTCGCATCCGCGCCGCGATCTCCCGGTACGGCTCACCCCAGCTTGGGCGCAGCGGATTCAGCACGTGCCGGATCATGCGCACATCCCGCAGAGCTTTGTTGTTGGCGCCGAAAACCTTGCCCTCGAAGGCGTTGGCAGCTTCGATGACGCGCTCGTCGATGACCACGTCGAGTTGTGGGAACAGATCGGCGGTGGGCGCGAGGGTTTCCCTGGCTCGCTGCAAAGGCGAGCAGCGCAGGTGCGTCAGCGGAGCGCCCTTCCAGCACCCGGCGAGCCGTGCCGCCATGTCGTGGCCGAGTTCCGAGAGTCCGAAACCGGGCAGCCTCCCATACAGCACCCCTTCGGGGTTGTGTACTTGCCCGTGCCGCATCAGGTGAACCACCGTCGGCTGCTGCATCACGACCTCCGGGCGGAGTCCTTGCGACGCCGACGTCGCCGCTGGGAAGGTTTCGTGTCCGGCAGTCCCTGCGCCAACCGGTTGGCACGGCGTTCATCCGCGAACCGCGCCAGGCCGATGGCCACCGACTCGAAGCTCGGGGAATCCGCCACCACATCCACCCTGAGGCCGTGCATCTCGCAGGTCGATGCGGTGGCCTGTCCGATGGCCGCGATGATGGAGGTCGCATGGGGTTTGCCCGCGATACCGATCATGTTGCGCACCGACGACGACGAGGTGAACACCACCGCGTCGAACAACCCGGTCTTGATGCGTTCTCTGATCTCGGCGGGTGGAGGGG
>ERZ773060.217-NODE-217-length-24919-cov-4.66369_pt1 | contig 24919 bp, 29 predicted proteins | sample MGYA00580628_ERZ773060 | MGnify/ENA primary metagenome ERZ773060 (study PRJEB29015, sample SAMEA2738019) | human oral metagenome | biome: human oral; feature: human-associated habitat; material: dental | place: China | collected 2045 ... | reverse complement strand
GCCCTTAGGAAACTGCCTTACCCAATGCGCAATGAGCATATCAATGTAAAGGAACGCTTCCAAGAGGTAACCCAGCACCCCAAGCGATTGGGAATGCATCAGGCACTGAACTACCTCAAGCTACCCCTTGTAGGAACCCACCACAGAGGCAAAGACGATGCTTATAACATCGCTAAAATAATGCACTGCTTGTCTCATTATCAATTGACAAATTAATTCGCAATGAAAAACAACCTTATTTATGGCGTTCATATTATTGAAAGTGATCTCGCTAATGAACTGGAAGCTATAGTGGAAGATGCTTATCACTATGGGGCTACAGAAGCTGAAATACGCTTCCTTATGGATACTTTTCGCAAGGAAGCTGTGCGCACTGCTTTGGAGAAGGAAATATTTTTGACCCTTCGCCTTGATATGTTGTGGCAGTATGGGTGGTTGCGCCCCGAGGAGGTAGCTCCCCTGCAACAGTTGGTACAAAAAGGAGTTTCTAAAAAGTGGCTACAGCAGTTTGGTACTGATACCCCTCAGATGAGTTATGAAAAACGACAACAGCAAGTAGTACGACTGCTCTCTCGCCTTGCCACTGCCAATACAGCAGTGCCTGCACGCGAACATTGGCAAAAGGTAACCGATTTCCTTTTTGTGCCTTATGAAGTGCTGAGCGTACCCTTGTTGGGAGGTCAGTATGGTGCGGTATGGCTATTGAGGACTGATAACTATGAGGGCGACGGGCATTATACTTTCGTGGAACTATTATATAAAAGTACTGAAAAGCCAACGATGGAATCGCTAATGGAGGCGCGCCTTCAGCTGATGGGAGATGGTGAGAAGGAAGTGCTCAGTGATGTGCGTAGGGTGAGTCATAAAGCCTTGTTGCTCTTTGCTGAACGCTTGGAGCGGATAGGTACTGCAATTCCTAAGGAATCCCTGCCAGAGCCTTCGCCCTATATAATAGCCTACGATTCTTTTGAGAAATTCGTACAGCGATGGAACAGCGATACAGGTATCCCCGATAAAAGAAAAAGAAAAAAGTTCAAATCAGTCGTTGCCCATTGGTAATTTAGTAAATTGAAAAATTAATCCTATGAAAAAGTTTGAATTTAGATACCAATTTGAGTTCTTTTGTTCCCCTATTTGGATAGAGGAAAATGTGAAGAATCCTACTCCTCGCAATGTGGAGATTGCGGATTTGGATATCAATCCGTATCTAAAGGAAGAATTAGAGGAACTCAACCATCTCTACCAAGAGATTTTCAATGACAATTACCCTCCTGAATCCGATTTCAAAGATCCCATAAGTGAGTATATTTTCGTAAACCGCGTGCTTGTTTCAGCAGAACTTTTAGAGAAAGAAGTAGGGGAGCAATACACTTTTGTCTTTGATTACCCAAAATGGAGAGAAAGAACAATTATTTAAGAAGTTGGTTTAGCTTTACACCGAGCCATAATCCAACAAAAAGCGTTTGTACGCCTCCAAAAACATAGAAAATGAGAAGTGTATTAAGATAGCTAAAATTGTCTATGCTATTTTCAAATAAGATGCGGAGTGTAAAAGTCCCTATAAGTACAGATATTGTTAATAAAAGGAACATCAAGAAGATACCTATTACCATACAGAAACTTTTTGAAGGTCTTTTCAAATCAATATACGTACCTATATAGTAGATAATAGTAGCAGAAAAGAGAAATCCAACTAAGACAGGAATAGCCAAGTGGAAGAGAATAGCAGAAAAATCACTAAAGCTATCTGCTCCCGTGACAATAATTCCTATAAAGACAGAGATAAAAGCAAGCACATATTCTAAAATAAGTGCCTTGAATAGTAGCTTTGTTGTGAGATTCATAATTTCTATTTTAATAGCTCAACAGAGGACAAAGATAAGGAATTAAGAGAGAATACAAAAAAATCTTTGAAGCTTTTTAGGGGTGAGCCGTGCAAACAATGGGTTAGCAACTACCCATAATCAACTAAAAACTAAAAAAATGGCAAATTTAAAACTCAAAGGGAAAGACCTCCTCAAGTTAGGCTTCCCAAATAATCAATCTATTAATGTAGCGTTGGAAGTAATGAAACGCAATTACGCTACTAAAAACTTGGCGTATGTAAAGTCTGTGCTTGAAGATATTCTAAAAAATCCTGCGCAGTACGAAGGTCATCTTACTTTTGGTCAGATAGCCGAGGCGCTGCTTTCGTCTACTAAAACCGAAAAACGACAGCTCAACGCTACCCGTGCGCCTTATCACATCTTTGGCGACGACATCACCGAAGAGGCAAAAACGCAACTCTATACGGCTCTAAAACTCCCTATTTCGGTAGGCGGCGCCCTAATGCCCGATGCGCATAGTGGCTATGGTTTGCCTATAGGGGGCGTATTGGCGGTGGAGAATGCAGTTATTCCTTATGGCGTAGGCTTGGACATTGGTTGCCGTATGTGCCTCAGTATCTTGGATATACCTGTGTCTTACCTTTCGGGGGCGCGTGATAAGTACGAGAAAGCCCTTGTGGAGCATACGAAGTTCGGTATGTACGAAACCCATAAATCACACGTAGACCACGAGATTTTCGACCGTGATACTTTTTCGCTGATTCCTATCCTCAAGCGATTGAAAGATAAGGCAATCAAGCAGATGGGTACTTCGGGCAGTGGCAATCACTTTGTGGAATTTGGCGAGGTAGAACTCTTGGCAGACGACCCACAAATAGGCTTACCCAAAGGAAAATATCTCGGTATACTTTCTCACAGTGGGTCGCGTGGTTTTGGTGCTGAAATTGCTCAGTATTATGTGCGTGTAGCAGCCGAACAATGTCCGCTTCCGAAGGAAGCCCAACAGTTTGCGTGGCTCGACCTCTCGACCCACTTAGGATTAGAGTATTGGACGGCTATGAACCTCGCAGGCGATTACGCATCTGCCTGCCACGACGATATTCACCGCCGATTGATAAAGGCTGTAGGCGGACGATTGAGGGTGCGTATCGAGAACCACCATAATTTTGCGAGGAAAGAAATTCACGATGGCAAGGAGGTGATCGTACACCGCAAAGGAGCAACACCAGCAGGGGAGGGGGTATTGGGTATTATCCCTGCCTCAATGACCGATGCGGGCTACATCGTGCGGGGCAAAGGCAATGCCGAGAGTTTCGATTCGGCTTCACATGGGGCAGGACGCGCTTTCTCGCGCAATGAAAGCAAGAATCGCTTTACCAATTCCGATATCAAAAAAGCCCTCAAAGCCAAAGATATTACCCTGATCGGAGGAAATGCCGAAGAAGCTCCTATGGCGTATAAAAACATAGAAACCGTAATGGCTTCCCAAACTGATTTGGTAGATATCATCGGTACTTTTCAGCCGAGAATTGTACGAATGGACAAGTGATCCGTTATTTTTGAATTATGTTATCATGTAGGAAAGCCAGCGATAGCTGGGTATGTGCTGCAAACGCCCCTACAAATAAAACTTTTCGGATTGTCTCTTTTTATAAGTCATACTACAAACTCTCCCAACAAATTTACTCATTTACTCATTCAGTTTCTCTATGAAAAAGAAATTCTCCTCCCACATAAAGGATATGCTATATGTTTTGTTGCTTCCGCTGCTTTTCATGGGTATATTGTTTAGTCGTTTTTTTGATAGGATGGACGAGAAAATACATATTCGCACTATTCTCGCTTGGATATTCTCGCCCATTACAGCCCTATATATAGGGGTACGATGGGTAGTAAGAAAGATTTTTGGCAAGAGAGGTTTTTTTATTGATAATCTGTTTATTTTTAGTAATTATTCATTTTTTGCTGACTTGCTAATTAACAAATAATCCTTATCTTTGTCCCTGCAATCATTAACCATTGACAATTAACCATTAACAATTAAGAAAGTGGCCAAGAAAAAGAAAACCCTCCCCGCCAACTTCTACGAACTGATAGAAGCCAAAGATTTAGACGCACTTAAAGCGGTGTTCAACGAATGTGAATTAAACGCTTACGACCGTCGTTCCTTTAACAAACCCGCCTTATCGTTTTACGATGTTCCCTTGGAGCTGATGGATTGGCTCATTGCACAAGGAGCAGACATTAATGTAAAAGATGAGTATGACCGTACCCCTCTACATTATCATGCTCAAGTAAATGATGTAGAAAGAGTAACCCTTTTGTTAGAAAAAGGAGCAGATATTGAGGCTATAGCCGAATATGATGAGACACCCTTACACGCTGCGGGTTATTTTCCTGAAGTAACTGCTTTGCTTATAGCCAAAGGAGCCAATGTGAAAGCAAAGGATGATATGAAACATAATCCTATGGAGGCAATGCTGTACTCTGTTCAGAGTATTGATGTTTCTAAAGCAGCTAAAACAGTTGAACTTTACCTCAAAGCAGGATTGAAACCTACCAAATTTGCCAAAGAACAAGTAACTCGCATAGGAGAAGATTTTGAGTTTCACCGCAACAATTTCAATCCAGAGTATTTGGAGGAAACTGATGCTGGATTACAGCAATTATACAAGCTATTTGGCGTACCTCCCGTACCTCGCCGTATCCAGCACGATGGCAAATCTCCTATTGTACTTACAGGCAATACGTGGGAAGCGCGTTATGAGCAGGCATGGACACTTTTGGTGCCCAGTAATGGCAGTGCTACTACCGTGCAGGGTGAGGTAGTGCGTATAGCAGGTAGGGTAAATGACGAACTCCTGCGCAATGCTATGGGCAACTGGGATAAGGAATACCGCAAGATGCTCACCGCCATTAGCGGTTACCTGCAACAAGGTAATCCCCTCTCGGAGAGTGAACTTGCCGAAGTAGCCGATATTCAAAAGCATATCTTGGAAGACGATGGCACTGGCACCCAACGCCTATGCGAATTGGCGACCGCTTGGGTCGTACAGAATCCTCAGCCTATTGCTTTAGGGAAAGTAAATTATAAGTATTAGGGGATAGGAAATAATGGGGAAAGCTGTAAAAATAAATGACAAATATGATGTACAATGAATAACAATACAAAATATCTTTGGCAGAAAATACAACAATCATTACTTGCTATTGCGCCTTCAATAGGCAAAAGTTTTCAGAAACCTGCTCAGGAGGGTCAAATTAAGGCGTTAGAAGATACTATAGCGCAACCCCTCCCTGAGAGTTTCAAAGAGTATTTGCGTACTTTCAACGGGCAAGAACAAAGCGATAGTCCCCACTATTTTATGGGGTATAACTTATTGCTTCCCATAGATGAAATTATTGAAACCTACCAAATGCAGGTGGAGGACTTTGAAGGGGAATCTATTGCGGATGACATCAATTCTAATAAAATTCAACCTGTATTATGGGATAAAGGATGGGTTCCGTTTACAGATTTTGAAGCGACAACGCGTATTTGCATAGATCTCAACCCCGCTACCAATGGGGTGAAAGGGCAAGTGATTATGCTATACCCTGGGATTGATTACCAAAGTGATGAGGTGGTATTAGCCAATTCTTTTGAAGAGTTCACTCAGAAAATATGGAATATATTAGACGCAAAGGACTATTCCTTTGAAGAGGGTATTATAGAACAAGATTTTTTAATATAAAAGTGCAAGGAGATTATACTTATTATCTGCTTTCGGCAAAAAAGCCCCTCATAGGTGTAAATAAGATTTATAATAATGAGTTTTATAAGAAAGAAAGATCCTAAAAATCAATGGATTTTCGCCAAAAAACTCCTGAAAATAACACGTATAATTCTAATTGTAGTGGTGATTTTCTATCTATCATATGCTTTATTACAAAAGCCTTTGTCAGTTTTTGGTGATGACTTTATAGGAGAGATAATTAAATTATCCTCTCCATTAGTCTTTTTTATATTATTGTACTTATTTGCTTATTTATGGGTACTTGATCGGCATATTGCCTACAATCAATATACAAAGCAGGAATTGCCTTCTGCTATTAAAGTCAAAGCAGTGAATGATAGAATTATTCAGGTTTTGCTGCTTATCTTCTTCTGGACTTTTTTGGTGTGGTTGTTTTGGAGTACAATTCAATATTCTATAGGACAACGGAATGGAGGAGATAGACCTTTTATGGTATATATAGGAATAACTCTTTTAGTAGGCTTTATAGTGGCATCTGTTTATGATTTTATAAGGAATTATCGGGGTACTTTCTACGCTTTAGAAATACGAAATGAATCGCTTTATATTTTTTACAAAGAAGCACTTACCGATACTATTCTCTTAAATAGTATTCATCACATTCACTTTTTTGCCAAAAAGCAAGGAAAGTCTACGAGAATACATCCTCGTATGCAGGTCTATACCTCGAAGATAGAGCGGATATTGCACATAAAACTGAGTATTGACAACTACCATTTATTAAAAACTTTTTTCTATCGCAAGCAGATAAAAGTAATAGATGAATATAGTTCTAGATCTAAAAAATAGAAGTATAAAGCTTTTTTATGGGAGCATATATGACAATTGCCTAAAAATGCTTATTGCTTTGTAGATGAAAACAATTTTCAGGAATAAAATGAAAAGGACTCCTTATGACGAACTTTGTACGCTTATTATTTTAAGCATACTCAAAAAGGAAGGGAAAATAGTATCCTCTTATTATTTTCATCATCTTTTTACAACGTTATTAGGAATTATTAATGAAGTAGTCCCTCTAATAGAGATAATGACCAAAGAAGACTTAATAACTCATCAAGGGCGATATGACACTTCTGGTTTATATAAAGATCTACAGATCACAGATAAAGGGTTGTTGTATTTGAAGGAGAATATAAGTAAAGTAGTTATTAGTCAAGAGGAGTTTCACCCTATACATATTGAAAGGATTAGAAAAATATTAGAGCTTTCATAAAAAGTTTTTACCTATGAATAAATATATTACCGCACAAGAGCGCAAAAACAGAAGTATCGCAATACTTGTGTCGCAAGGAGTACCTTATATAGAACATTTGCCTTTTCGTTATGAAACAGAGGAAGTAACCCCTCGTGATAAAAAAGAAGTCATAGAGCGGGCGGTATGCTCATTTGCTTCTATAATGTGTGCTTTATCTATCAGTAAAGGTGAATATTCCCAAGAGGATAGAGTATATGCGGAAGATTTTCTTTCGGAAAAATACAATGTCCTTGAGTTGCTAACCCCTATGGAACAGCAGGTGATTGCAGGTACTATAAGTGAGGCAGGAGCTATGAATGCCACTTGGAAATACGAGTCATTATGGGTATTACTATGGGCTCTGGGCATCGTAGAAGAACTATCATTCCCCAATGAGATTTGCGATTGCGATTTGATAATGGATACAATGGGCGAGTTTGAGGGGCTTGATGACTTTATGGCACATACCACCCTGCGCCCCATAGAAGAAATCTTACAAGCCTTAGACTTGCACTATCGCTACCACTGGACAACAGTAAATGCTCGTATATACGGTTCAGACTTAGCAGGTTTAGACGAAGATATCGTAATGGAACGCCGTGCAGGTTTAGAATGGTTGTGTTGCAAAGGACAAGAGAACGACAACCTTACCGATAACGACAACGCTTGGGATCACCCTGAACTAGGTACTTAAAATCAATAATTACTTCTTTAATGATGACAAAATACATCAAACTTTTTTTGAGATTGGCAGTAAGTACCGCTATGCTTTCAGCAGTAGCCGATCGTTTTGGCTTATGGCCTGCTAAAATCTCTGTGTGGGGTAATATGGATAACTTCTTACGACACACCCAATCGATATTACCTTATTTCCCGACTTCCTTGGCCAATGCAGGAGGCTGGATAGCGACCTTGTTGGAAATGGTATTTTCAGTATGTCTATTATTAGGCTTTAAAACCGAGTTGGTAGCCAAGTTATCTGGGGTGCTTATCGCTTGTTTTGGCTTGGCAATGTTCACCTCTATGGGACTAAAAGCTACCTTAGACTTTTCGGTATGGAATGCTGTTGGAGCCTGTTTTGCTATTAGCTGTATGAAAGAAAAACACTGGGAGATAGACAACGTTATAAAGTAAGTACTGCAGGTGAATTTCTTGTAGTTTCTGTCTATTAACCCATAGATTTACAAAATGAAAATCATCTCTAAGATGAAGGTTTTAAGGCTTTAATACAACTGTATGAAGCAGGAAAAGCTGAAGGTTATTTTACGCATCGCTTGCATGGTTATGATGAAACTGCTGAACAACTTCTCTGGCCACTGTTGTATTATCAATCTACTAAGAAATGGTGGATTTCAAAAGAAGCAGGCGAGAAAGCCCGTTTGCAGATTCGCCCTTATGTAAAGCAATTGCTACAAAAGGTACATAACCCAGAGCAATGGAAAAAATGGGTAGAGGGAATTGTCAATTGAGTTAATTTATTGATTAAAAACCTACCCTAAGCCCGTTCCAAGAGAGGGCGATGTAAAAGAAATAATATGCTGGTAATCAGAATCTATTATTCTCCAATTCTTGATTTATATTCTTACCTCTTACCTAATAAAAACCCCTTTTCTCCTCGCGATGTCAATCGCTTCTATAAGGCTTTCGGCATTGAACTTTTCTCGTATATTTTGTCGGTGTCTATTCACGGTGTAAGTGCTGATGAAGAGTTTTTCAGCTATTTCCTTGCTCGAAAAACCTTGAGAGGCAAGTGTGAGTATTTCCTTCTCCCGCGGGGTAAGTGCAAAAGCGTCCTCTTCTATTTTTATAGGGATAATCTCTCCCGTTATACAGTGTTTCATTTGCACCCTTACCGGCAAATTTTCCGATTGGTCGGGGGCAATTTCAATGATGCCTAAGGCGAGGTAATTATCGTCAGTAACTTCTAAGCGTTGCATCTCGTTAGTTACGCGCCTATAAACGCCATCGGTTGCCATTCCGCGATAGTCGTAAATATATTTGTACTGCACTTGCTCTTCTTTGGGCAAAGCCGATAGAAACTCGCGAATCTTCTCATCTATGAGCTCTTTCATCGCCAAATCATCGGGGTGGATGCGCCGTTTTAGTGGATAATCTTGTATTTCGTTGCTATTGTTTTGAGGAATATCGTCATAACCAAAGAGTTTAAACTTATCAGAAATAAAATAATAGTGCTCGTTTTTATCTACTATAAAAACAGCATTATTCCCTATTTTTGCTAGCATTTCGGCATAAGGGATATACTTCTGTGCCAAGATTTCCATAGAAGCTGAGGTACTCATCGTCAATTAAAAATGGTTATTTTTACGTATTGCCACACTTGCGCAACCGCCGTAATTTTGCCCCAAAATTAATAATTATTTCTCAAAGATGAAAAATTACAACAGTATTATTATAGGCAGTGGCTTGGGCGGACTCATCGCTGGAGCTACTTTGGCACTCTGGGGCAAGAAGGTAATTGTGCTCGAACAACACTATATCGCTGGCGGTTGTGCCACCGCTTTTAAACGCAAAGATTACTTGATGGAAGTAGGGTTGCACGAAATCGACGGACTCCACGAAACCGACCCTAAACGTCCTATCTTAGAACTTTTAGGGGTGTTTGATGAAGTAGAATTTCTAAAAGTACCAGAATTCTACCATTTGAAGAAGCAAAACTTCCAGTGTACTCTACATCACGGGGCAGAAGCCAAAGAAAAACTTATCGCCGATTTTCCCAATAGCAAAGCTGAAATCGAATGCTTTTTTAAACTCATCAATAGGCTTTACGCCGAAATGCGTCGCCTTCCTCGCAACAAATGGCTCAATATATTGCTCTACCCACTGATGCCTTTCTTGATTCCTACGATCATCAAAACTTCTACAATGAACACAGGTGATTGGCTGGATGCAAATATCAAAGATGAAGCGCTCAAAAACGTACTCACGGCTAATTTGGGTTATTATACCGATGACCCTTATAACCTCTCGCTGATGTACTTCCTGATGGCGCAAGGGAGCTATTTAAACGGAGGGGGCAACTTCGTGAAAGGGGGTTCGCAATCGCTGTCTAACTACTTGGTGCGCTTTATTGAAAAACGTGGCGGACAAGTGCTTACGGGTAAGTTTGTAGAAGAGATTTTGGTGGAAAACAACCAAGCGGTGGGGGTGAGCTATCGCGATACGTTCAACAGTGCCACAGCTAAACAATCGCTCTATGCCGATAGTGTGGTCGCCAATGCTGCCCAACCTATAGTCGCCCAAATGCTCCCCGAGCCTTATCGCTCTAAATTAGCGCAAAAGGTAGCACCTTTAGAACTCGCCTGTTCCCTGCTCACCATTTATTTGGGTTTCAATACCGATTTGAAAAAATTGGGCGTAAACCACTATTCTACCATCATTCAGGGTCAAAAAGACTATAAACTGAAAGATGTAAAAGCCGACTCGCAAGGCGATTGGGCTCAAAAATCATTTACTTTTGTGAATTACGGGGCAGTAGATGCCCAGTTAGCTCCTGAGGGAAAGACGGTAGGAGTAATTTGTGCTATTGATTACCTCAAAGAATGGGAAGGACTCAGCGAAGTGGAATATCAGCAGAAGAAGGAAAGAATCGCACAACTGTTTTTAGCGCGTTTAGAAGCTGAATTTCCCACTATTCTTGACTACTTGGAATATTATGAGGTAGCGACTGCCAAAACGATAAAAAGATACACTTTAAACCCACAAGGCACTCCGTATGGCTATGTGCAATCGGTGAAACAAACTTATCCTAAACGCGATAAGCTCACCACTTCACCGCTGAAAAACTTGTACTTTGCTTCAGCTTGGGCGCCTTCAGGTGGGGGATATTCAGGGGCGATTTACAGCGGTTTTATGACGGCAAACAAGATGAAAACCCAAGTGAAATGGCGTAACTACGCACCCTCAACGCTCACCGATGAACGCTGTGTAAAACTCTTAGCCAAAGACTTCATCGCCGATAATACTATCTTGCTCACTTTTGAAAAACCTAAAGATTTGGCGTATAAAGCAGGGCAGTATGCCGTTTTGCGCCTCGATAACCCTCGTTATACCGCATTGGATATACCTTTGCGTCCGCTTTCAATGGTTTCTCATCCTAAAGATGACACTTTGCAGTTCGCAATGCGCCTCAGCGATAGCAGTTTTAAGAAGAGTGTTGCCGCAATGGCGATAGGCGATACCGCTACGATATTCGCCCCTATGGGTAATTTCACTCTTAAAGCAGAAAATAAACGCATCGTGTTCCTCGCCTCAGGCATTGGCATTACCCCCGTACTCCCGATGCTCAAAACCTTAGCACAACGGCAATTTGCAGGTGAAGTAGCAGTGTTTTACTCTAATAAAACCGAAAGCTCAGCCGCTTTTCACAGCGAATTACAACACAGCACTTTGGCTAATTATAGCTATCTGCCCGTGTTCACTGCCACCCAAAAGCGCCTCAACGCTGATTTCTTAAAGGAGCATCTCCACACCCTCACCGATTGTGAGTATTACATCGTGGGAACCCATAGCTTTACCAAAGCAATGCAGGAACTCCTTCTCAACGAAAAAGTCCCTGCCGAGTTTATTTTTAAAGATGATTTTGGTTCAGCTTCCTAATTGTTGATATCTGCCCCCCTGAAAAAAATGAAAATCATCTCTAAATTCAAAGATTACTATGACTATAAAGTCGCTGAGTACGGCATAGACGAAAACCTCGTCTATGACCGCCGCTTGCCTGCGGGGGTAGGTATTGGCAGTCCGCAAAGGAGCTGGATTACCTTGGAGAATGCTGCAGATGATGAGGCTTTGCACTCGGCACTCTATGTGGGCAATACCCTTGTGCATCTCTTTGCTACTCCCTCTAAAATATACACTCATTGGGATTTTGAAGACCCCGATGATTGGCATTACAATCTATTTGATTTGTGGTATGGCAACCGCTATGCACTGATGAATGATGGGAAAGAGATAAGGATAACCTCCTACTTATCGGCTACTTGTGATACCCTGCTTGAACAGATGGAAGCCCCGCGCGAGCAGAATATCTTTCAGCTGGAAGACCGCCCCCCATGGCTGGTGTTGAAAAGTCCGTTGTTGCTCATTTACAACAAAGACCACAGAGGTAATAATAGGGCTACGCACTATGTGAATTTGCAGGAACTCGGCATCTATATCGATCCCGATTTTGTATGGCAACACATCGTGCAGTACCTTTCCGACCTCAAAACCCAAGCCGAACAATCGCCAGAACTGTCCAATGAGCTAAAAATAGACAGCAAAGGCTTTGACAAAAAACGCTCTTTCCGCCCTAAGATGAAGGGGCAGTGAGCAGGGGCGTGAGTTCTTGCTGACTTTACTCATTACCTAATTAACTACTTTCTTATACAAAGAGAAGCGGTTAGGGGCTTTGCTGAGGTATTCTGGGGAAAAAATGGAGATAAAATCCCCCTTGAGGTCAGCTACTTGTTGCTTTATCGTTTCTATCAAGTAGAGGGTCTCTTTAGTGCATTGTTTGTCAATATGTTGCCAATGCAGTGCGAAGGAATGTACCACAATAGGAATCTGTACTTCCAGGCGGATATCGTAGAAGATATAGGGCGTACAAGTCCCTGCTCGAAAGCCTATATGAGAGAGATACCCCATGGTATAATCCTCCTTGAACTCTGTCGCGGCCAAGTGTTGGTAGAGCTCTGGCAGGGGCAATAGGTTGTTATTGGCACGAAAGCGCCTTACAGGGCGGTTGATGATATTGCTCATACGTTCACGCTCTTTAAGCAATATCTCCTCCCGAGAAGTGGCATCATAGGATCCTAAGACAGAAACAATGGCATAATCAGCAATATGTTTTATTAAGTACTTGTATCTCACATTGTTATACGAAAGCCCCTGATCGTAATAATTATAATCTCCTAATAGAAAAAAGAAAGTCGGGTGTAGTTTTCTCTCTTGGAAAAAGTCAATCAGTGCTTCATAGAAATCAAAGGGATCTTTACTCCTCCCCATCACCACGCGAAGGAGTTCTCCCAGTTGTGTCCATTGTAGGGTAAAAAAGTAAGTCAGCCCCCTCAATAGCGTACGTAGGATACCCTTGTGTTTGTATTTGAATGCCTTAGCCACTTCGATAACGGAAACTGTCGAGGCCTCACGGGGAGCAAAGGTTAGGTTAGGGTACTTCTCCACCAAGGCATTGCGGAACTTCTCCACCCATATATCCACGATAGGAAGCTCTAAGAAATGATACTCATATCCTACACTATCTGTCGCAGCAAAAGGAGTGGACGGATGTGCTTCATGGTGTAGGTATTCCTCATAGCGAGTCAGTAGAAAAAAAGCCGCAGAGAGGATGTCAAAAGGAAGATTTCCTTTTTTAGTAGCAAAAAAATAGGGAATGCCCTCCCAGTGATCCACCAAGAGTTCTATAGGCTGCACTCCCTTTTGGAAAAGGAGTCCAAAGTTTTTGATAAAGAACTCATTCCCAATAGGTGATTTGGCATAAGAGAGCTTACTTTCGTCAGATTTGACAAAAGTCTCCAGATCAGTAGTGATCTCTATGGAGAGTCCCAGCATATTGACAAAGATATGTTCGCAGATATACATCAGGCGAGGACTCTTTTTTTCTGTATAAATCAGTAACATAGTTATACCTTTGGGCAAAGGTACGCAAAAAAATGTATAATGGTTTCTTTTAGGAGTGATAAAGTTTTGGTAAAATTAGGTGGAGTTCTCTGCTCAGAGAGCAACTTCATTCTTCACTATGTCTCTGCCGTACAGCCTCGAAGATCAGTACAGCGGCGCTTACCGATACATTCATGGAATCTATTTTGCCTCGCATAGGGATAATGATATTTTGAGAAGAAGCCTCAAGCCACTGGGGAGAGAGACCTACATCCTCAGTACCTACTGCGATAGCAGTGCGTCCTTTGTAGGAAACACTGTCATAGGGAACAGAGGCTGAGAGGGCAGCACAATAGAGGGTAAAATGCTCCTGTGCTAAAAAGTGTAGTAACTCTTCAGTGCTTGCTGTGGCTATAGGTACCGTAAAGAGGGTACCTACACTGGAGCGAATCACATTGGGATTGTACATATCTGTCTTGGGGTTGGCGATACATACCGCATCGACCCCAGCGGCATCAGCGGTGCGAAGTAGCGCCCCTATATTGCCAGGTTTTTCAGGCGCCTCAGCGATGAGTAAGAGTGGATTTTCTTTGTCAAAAGACAAAGCTGAGAGGGAAAGATCTTTCCCCTGGGCAAGCGCCAAAATTCCCTCGGTAGAAGAGCGATAGGAGAGCTTTTCATAGACAGGGAGTGATATCTCGGTCAGGGGATAGCCTGCAAAGGAACGTTCTACCTCCGCTGCCGGAAGGATAGCAGGGCAAAAGAATAATTGCTTGATATGGTAACCGGCAGCGATGGCCAAGGAGAGCTCTCGCTTTCCCTCAAAGAGAAACTCCTGATGCTCCCTTCTGAGCTTGGATTTCTCAGAGAGGGAGTATAGGTATTTGATCAGGGAGTTTTGAGTACTGGTAATCTGTTGCATAGTTAGAAGGCTAAGTTGTCAATCAGGCGTACACCCTCGATATAGGCGACGATAAAAGCGCGATAAGCTACACCAGCTTCCTTCTCAGTGGCGGGCTGTAGGGTACGCTCATCGGCAATGATAAAATACTCCAGTTTGAACGCCGCTTTCTCAGCGAACTGTTCTTTGACAAAAGCCGTAACCTCCTCGACGGAGTGGGAAGCAAAACGCTCCTTAGCCTCAGTAAGTACTTGGTAGATAAAAGCCGCCTGTGCCTTTCCCTGAGGGGAGAGGCGCTCATTGCGAGAGCTCATCGCCAGCCCAGAGGCCTCACGTACGATAGGGCAGGGGACAAGGGTAAGATTAAGCTTGCGCTGGGCGACCATACTTCTGATGATGAGAATCTGTTGATAGTCCTTTTCGCCAAAATAGGCACGGGTAGGGCGCACCAAGCGAAAGAGTTTTTCTACGATGGTAGCCACCCCATCGAAGTGACCTGGACGGGAGCTTCCTTCCATGACCTTGTCCAATCCATGAAAGTCATAGCTCTCTGAAGTAGGAGTGCCCTCATACATCTGAGAGACCTCAGGGGCAAAAAGGATGATCTTATCGGATAGGGTTGCTATAGTGGCAGCATCTCGCTCCAGGTTGCGTGGATACTTCTCTAAGTCCTCTGCATTGTTGAACTGGGTAGGGTTTACAAAGACACTCACTACTACCACCTCATTCTCTTCTAAGGCTTTTTTCATCAGGGAGAGATGCCCCTGGTGCAGAGCCCCCATGGTAGGAACTAAGCCTATGGTCTTTTTTTCTTGGTGAAAAGGAGCTAAAAAGCGCTCTAATTCTAATGTTTTGTTAAAAATTTCCATTTATTTAATAATTATAGATGTAAAAACAACAAAATAAAAAATAATTCAACTTTTTTTTGTAACTTTGCCCTTGAATAGTTTTATTATCTAAAATAAGAATACTATGAAAAGTAAAAAGATACTTTATGTCTCCTCCGAGGTACTGCCCTATCAGGCAGAAACGGAAGTATCCAAACTTGCTTTTGATTTGGCAAGAGCTCTCAATACTACAGGAGGGCAATTGCGTATATTCACACCCCGCTATGGGGATATCAATGAGAGAAGACATCAACTACATGAGGTGATTCGTCTCTCAGGGATGAACTTGGTTATCAATGATATAGATATGCCCTTGATTGTCAAGGTTGCTTCTATTCAGAAAGAGCGCATGCAGGTCTATTTCATAGATAACGATGAGTACTTCAAGCTCGAAGAGTCCTTCGATAAGGATGGTGAGTTATACGCGGACAACGATGAGCGCTGTATCTTTTTTGCCAAGGGCATAGTAGAGACGGTCAAGAAGCTCAACTGGTCGCCTGATCTGATCCATATACAGGGTTGGCTTGGGGCACTACTGCCACTATACTTACAGACCTACTGTAAGGAAGAACCCATCTTCCAACATACCAAAGTTATCACTTGTTTTTTACGTGAACCTTTTACAGGCTCTCTCGATGAAGGAATTCTTGAAAAAATTGCCTTTGACGAGATTACTCCCGATCAAGCACCAGAGCTCAAAGAACCCAATAGTATGAATCTTATCAAGCTGGCCAGTCGCTATTCCGATGGGATTACTACCCTCAGAGGGACTTTGCCTGAGGAGGCTATCTCCTATATTACCTCCCTTGGGAAACCCTTCCTCTGTGAGGAAAATATAGAGACCACTTGCAAGAGTTATCCTCAGTTCTATAAGGAAGTCATGGGCAAGTAGTCTCTATACTTCATGGCTTTTTATCGGATTCTTACCTGATAGGGCATCTTGGCTTGCAGGAATGCTCCTGAGGTAGGAAGTGCTTGCTTGGTGTATTGGAGCTGTTCGTATAGCTCTTTTCCTATTTCTTCCTGTAGTAGCATTTTAAGCTCTGCTTGCGAAGAAGCACGGAATCTCTGTTTCATATAATCCATAAAATTCACTTCTATAACAGGGTAAGCCACAGGTAGGTACTTTCCTTCGCTGAGTTTCTGTTCCTTAGCAGCGTAAGCGATGGTCTCTCTTAGCGAACCTATCTCATCTACTAAGCCTTTTTCTAAGGCTTCTTGTCCTGTCCATACACGTCCTTGAGCAAGAGCATCTACCTCTTCCCACGACATATGACGACCATCCGCTACACGTTGGACGAATTTTTTATAGAAAGACTCTATTCCTTCAGTGATTACTTGGCGTGTTTTTTCTGGAGTTTTCTCAAAAAGACTATAGGAAAGTGCATAAGGGTGGGTGCTTACCTGCTGGCTGTGTACTCCCCAACGCTGGGCAAGTTCGCTCAAGTTCGGCACCACTCCAAAGACTCCTATGGATCCGGTGAGTGTCTGCCGATCAGCAAAGATACGTGTAGCATTGCAGCTAATATAGTACCCTCCAGAAGCGGCTACATTGCCCATAGAGGCATATACAGGTTTTTTCTTTTGAGTGAGAGCTATTTCCCTATGGATGAGTTCGGATGCCAAACCACTTCCGCCAGGGGAGTTTACTCTTAGGACAATAGCTTTGACCCGCTTGTCCTCGCGTGCATCACGCAGGGCTTTGATAATGGTCTCGTGCCCTACCTTGCCAGCAGTAGACTGCCCATGAATGATCTCTCCATCACAGAAGATCACAGCGATTTTGTCGTTCTTGATCTCCTTATATAAATTTTTCTTGCGGTCAAGGGTTACCTTTTCCGTATATTTCTCAATAGGAACCCATTGTAAGTCATTGACTTCCTTACATTTGGATGCTTTTCGAACACTCTCTTCGAATTGGTCACGGAAGGCAATTCTGTCCACTAAGTGGTGCTGGAGTGCCAGTTCAGGAGTGCGCCCCCACAGACTGTCGGCCACTTGATCAAGTTCGCTCAGAGAAAGACCACGACTGGAGCTAACCGCCTCGGCATAGCTGTTCCAAAGCGAACGGAGATAGCTGGTAATCTGCTCTCTATTGGCATCACTCATGGTATTCTCCAAGAAGGGTTCTACTGCACTCTTGTACTTGCCATGACGGAAGACCTCCATGTGTACTCCTGATTTTTCTTGTAAATCCTTGTAATAAAGTACTTCAGCACTGAGCCCTTGTACCTCTACACTGCCTAAGGTACCCACAAAAACTGAGTCGGCAACACTTTGTAAATAGTAGTCATACTGGGATGCCCCTTCACTGAAGGCATATACGAATTTTCCAGACTTTTTGAAATCCTCCACCGCATGGCGAATATCTGCTAAGTGTGTTTTCCCTTCCACCCCTTCAGTAGAGCCCAATACAATTCCCTTGATATGGCGATCTTCCTGAGCATGCTTGATAGCTCTGAGGATTGCCTGTAGGGTATTCTCCTGAGCGATCTCATAGTCGAAGTCCTTCACTCGCATAGGTGCACCATACTCATATACAGGCTCGGTGAAGTTGAGCTCCAAAATAGCATTGTCCTCCACGACAAAAGTCTCTTCCTTGGGAGCAAAAGTGGAAGCAATCCCTATAAGTGCGAATAAGGCAATACTTAAGGTGATGAAAAAGCCCACGATGACTGCCAAGACGGTTTTTAGAAAATTCATATTTTGTTTTTGTTAGTAAATTACATAAAAGCAATAATGATATACCCCACTATGATGGCAACAATGGTAGCTACAAAGCCTGGTATCTGAAAAGAGTGGTTCAGTACATACTTGCCAATGCGGGTGGTACCAGTACGGTCAAAGTTGATTGCTGCTACCACCGTAGGATAGTTAGGGATGAAGAAGTACCCATTGACAGCAGGGAACATCGCGATAAGTGCCATAGGAGAGATCCCTAATAACAATCCTAATGGATAGAGTGTACGTACAGTAGCCGCTTGACTAAATAGGAAAATAGACATCACAAAAAGGGCAATAGCAAAGAGGAACGGATAGGCCGTTACAATCTCGGCGATATGACTTTTGAAAAATTCCATGTTGCCATTGAAATACGTGTCTCCCATCCAAGCAATCCCAAAGATAGCAATAACCGCCTGCATACCTGCAATAAAGACCGATCCTTTGACTGCTTTGCCTATATCTGCCTTAGAGAAAATGAGCATAAGTCCAGCGGTAGACATCATCACTATCTCTATGATTTGGGTCATCTCCATTGTGACTTTCTTATGATCAATCTCAAAAACAGGACGAAGGGCATCTATGGAGCCAAAAAGAACGATAGAGAGCACCCCAAGGAGGAAGATGATTACAGAGAGCTTAGCACGTTTTTGCTGTTCAGGAGTAAGAACTTCTTTTTCATCCTTATCTGTTTTGATAAGTCCCTCTTGTACACGGCGGAGGTATTCAGGGTCTTTCTCTAAAGGTACCCCAATGAAATTGACTGCAATAGCCCCCACAATCACTCCAATAAGGGTAGCAGGGATACATACCATAAGGATATTACCTAAGGTAATCCCTTTGCCTCCTAAGAGTTCTGCCGAGAGGAGAGCGGCGGTAGCCGCTGAGATAGGACTCGCAGTAATCGCCTGTTGGGATGCGATCACTGAGATAGAGAGCGGACGCTCAGGACGTACCTTGCTATCGGTAGCTATCTCCGAGATAATCGGAAGCAGGGAGTAAGCAATGTGCCCTGTCCCAGAGAATAGGGTAAAGAAATAGCAAACTACAGGGGCAAGGAAGGTGATCATAGCAGGATTGCGGCGCAGAATCTTCTCGGCCACCTTGACCAAATAATCCAATCCACCTGCTGCTTGTAGGGTAGCGGCAGCGGTAATCACCGCTACGATGATTAGCATCACATCGATAGGTGCCTTCCCTGGTGGCAAACCAAAGCCAAAGACCAAAATTCCCAAGCCAAGCATCCCGAAGATCCCCAGACCAATACCTCCGACCCTTGCACCAACGAAAATAGCCGCAAGGACAACGAGCAATTCCATGTAAATCATAGCAATTTTATTTGATTAAATAGGTTGTTGTTTTCGAGCCACAAAGATACGAATTTAATGATTAATGAGCAATGATTAATTATTAATTTAGCGATGGGGATAAGGTTGGTTTTCAGTTAGAGATTATTATCTTCCAATGATCATTCCCTTGTAATCAATATGATATTCCTCATAATTGAAATCTATGAGGTCAATGCCTTGTGGGGTCATCTTAAAAGCAGGGGTACGCTCTGTGGGCGAGACAAAAATATCCTTCCCACTGAACTGCCAGAGGATTTCTCCCTGCTTGTTGAGGCGTACTATCTCCACCTCGCCGTGGGTAATGTAATCATCTTGATAGGGAGCAATTTCAAAGCAAGTCGCCATATCTACCTGTGTATGCCAAAGGAGCTCTAAGGAGGGTAAGAGAATACAGAATACCTCGTAGCCACAAGCCACCAAAAGTCTGTCATTATCCAAAAGAATCCCTTTCTCATTGAGCACATTATAGGTATCAGCCACAAGCAATACTTTGCCCATAGGTTCTTCATTTTCATAGAGCCGAATGCCTATCAATTGGTCATAGTCACCTATTTCTCGGTCGTAAGGCTGGCGCTCTTGATAACGAGTAAGGGCTTTTTGATTATCATCAAGATTAGTTTCGTCTATAATCTCTATCTGATAAGGATTTTTATAAAGCCAAAGGGTGTTTTTCATAGTGTGTGTTTTAAAAAGTTTTCTTCTATTACTTTTTCAACGAGTTCCTCTACCTTCTTGAGTTTCCCTCCAAAGTATTTTTTGTCTTCTATGATTTTTTCATAAATATCATCTATACTATTGGCAGGTGAGAGCGTCCATAAACTATAAGGCTTCAATTGTACGGAGCCTATCTTCTGGAGAGAAGGCAGTATCGCTCCTAAATTTTTATGATTGAACCAGCAATCGGTTTTGAGGGCGAAATCTTGATTGTTTTTCCCACAGGCGAGTTCGCTTTGCAAAAAGTCGGTCATCGTAGGATAAGTAGGGGCTAAATATCGAGTAGGAGCAAGATGGTACTCTATTTTTCTAGGGCTAACTTCTACAGCCGAGACAAAGCAGATGCCATAACGTTCACCAATGGTTACTGCCAACACATCTCCTACTTCAAAATAAGGTGTTTTAGGTTTCTTGGGAGTAGGTTTCACAAGAGGCTTGGGGTTGTCCTCTTGCAATTGTAGTTTGAGCTTGTTGAGTGCTTTCTGTCGTTGTTTTTGGGCTTTACTGTCTATCTCATTCCAGAGCGGTGTTGCTCCTTGTTCGATGAGTTGCAAGGCTTTGGCGCGTACTTCATCTTTTCGATAACCTATTTTCCAAAGGGAATACGCAAAAGCCGTCCAATAGATTTCTGCAAAAAGTTCATCAATACAAAAATTAGCTTCCTCATTGAGCCAATCTTGTCTGATTTTTTCTATATCCTCACCATCTTTATAACGCTCGGTGATGTTGTTATAAATATCGTAGCCACTATCGCTATCTATGATTTTTACGCCGTCTATTGCCATAGTGTTGTGTTTTTAAGGTCGTATGATTGTTTCTTCTACCTTTCCTTTGATGATATTTTCAAGAGCAGTATAGAGGTCGCCCCCATAGAAATGGTAATAGGTTTTGCGAGGAGCCCAAGAAGAAAGATCTACTACGCCCCATACACTCCCTACACTATCAATGCAGAGGAGGATTTCATCAGCATTGATACCGCCAAAGGGAATAAGCTCGGTAATACCTGCATCCGATTCATAGTATAGCATCTCTTGGCGAGAGGGGAGATTTTGCGAATATATAAAAGCCATATAGTCGTCGTTGCGCTTGATATCCTTGCCGTCGAATATAGTAAGGAAAGTGACGAGTTCGTGAGGCAAATCGTCATAGCCTGCCTCGCGATAGCGCGCTCTGATAGTTTCCGTACGAGCGTGTCGCTCTTCTTTAGAGAGGGTATTGAGTAAGGCAATACCTTGCTGTGCTAAAAGGTTTTCTAATGATTTTTTCATTATTTCTGTTTTTTTACCACTCGCGGTATTCATCGGTGATATCTACATTATCGGCTAATTCTAAACCTGTTTTGCGAATGAGTGTATTGAGCCACTCACAAAGTTCTTCACGCTCCATTGTTTCTATAAGTCCGTATTTGTCATTAATTTTATTGAGTTTTTTCACCAATTTGCCCATAGAGTTATAAACGGTAGTCGCATTTTTCTTTTGCATCGCTTCACAAAGTGTCTGGACATATTCCGTAAGGGCTGTTTCTACAGCGGTAATGCTTTCTTCTGAAAACATATCATCGCCCTCAGCCATACGCTGGCGCCACTGAGTGATAGGTGTTTCGGAGAGAAAGGCTTGTATTTCAGGAATACGATTAGGGTCTATGTTTTTATTTTGTGATTTGAGGAGGGCTTTTAGTCGGATACGCTCTTTTTCATAGAGCTCTAATTTGAATAACATTACCCTGTCCAGTTGTTCCTGAGGATTCAGAGCCACTAACAAGCTAAATTCCTCAAATAAAACATCATAAGTAGAACCATAATCACTCACTTCTTTACGCGTAAGCTTCTTGCCTATTTTCTGTTCAATGGTTGTTTTATCATCGCCAATGTTCAATCCAAAAGGCAGGTTTATATCAGAAATTTTTCCATTGGGTGCATTCTCAGAATCAATGGTAATTTGATGCAAAATGAGTTGGTCTTTTTCCTTGTTATAATTGCCAATAGGCTCTCCATAAGCGGGAGCATATCTCACATATCCAGTAAAGAGGCAGCGAATGGTCTTTTCTTCATTATTAACTGGTACCCAAAACAAGTTTCCGTAAGCATCGTATTGAGGTTCAGGGTTTTGCGGTAAATGATATTTTGCAAAAAATTCTTTAATTTCAGGAGAATGAATAAGTCTGCCCAACAAATATTGTAATTCCATTTTTTATTATTTAATTTCTATATTCGTTAAGTTCTGAAGTTCATATACAAGCCTTATCAAAGTTTTTAGACTTTGACAAAGCTTATTATGCTGTTATAAATGTGCTATCTATGATTTTTACGCCGTCTATTGCCATAGTATTGTGTTTTTAAGGTCGTATGATTGTTTCTTCTACTTTGCCTTTGATCATATTTTCAAGGGCGGTATAGAGGTCGCCCCCATAAAAATAATGATAGGTCTTTCTTGGCACCCAAGAGGTAAGGTCAAGTACGCCCCATACACTGCCTACACTATCTATACAGAGAACTTCATCGGCATTGACATCACCAAAGGGAATAAGCTCGGTAACCCCTGCATCCGATTCGTAGTATAGCATCTCTTGGCGGGTAGGGAGGTTTTGTGAGGAAATAAAAACCATATAGCCGTCGCGGCGCTTGATATCCTTGCCGTCGAATAGGGTAAGGAAAGTAATAAGTTCGTGAGGCAAATCGTCATAACCTGCCTCGCGATAGCGCGCTTTGATAGTTTCGGTACGAGCGCGTCGCTCTTCTTTAGAGAGGGTATTGAGTAAGGCTATGCCCTGCTTTGCTAAAAGATTTTCTAATGATTTTTTCATTGTTTCCTCAATTTTTCTTCGTAATCACAAGCCGCTACAGCTTCTACCTCTTGTTGCCTTAAATAATCCAAAATCGTATCTGTAATGGTTACATAATCGGTTGTGGTAATTTCCATATCCAAAAGATATTTATTTAAGTTTTGTAAGTTCTGTAACTTATTGATATTCAAAAACCTCGCTCTCACGACTTCCTCCAAAGGGAGAATGAGATAGTTTGTGATTCTCAAGGAGTTAGAGAGAGGATATTTTTCAGATTGATAGACAATTTTTATCTTTTTCAACGCATCCCACATACCCAGCTGTGAGCACTCGCTGGCTTTCCCCCTCTCGGAGGGGGTAAGGGGGAGGTTTATTTTGCAATACATGTTATTTTGCCAATTTCTTAAACAAATTCACTAAGCCAACAATAGGCAATGTCACTAGCATTATAGGGAATATTAGTACATAGATAATACAGAAAAAGTTATCATCAAGAAGCAACCTAAGTATTCGTTGTAGGCAAATACTTTGTCCAATAGGGCTATGCTCTTATTCACTACCCATAGTTTTTCTATTTTCTTCTTGAGGTTCATAAGGTTTCACTTTTCATTTTCCATTCTTCACTTCTTCCACTCCCTCCAATTCGAGCAAAAACTTCTTCCGCCACAAGCCTCCACCATAGCCTGTAAGGGTGCCATTGGAGCCAATAACCCGATGACAAGGAATAAGGATAGAGATGCGGTTCATACCATTGGCATTGGCTACGGCGCGTACACTTTGGGGTGATCCCAAGGCGATGGCTTGCTGTTTGTAACTCCACGTTTGCCCATAGGGAATGGTTCGTAAGACCTGCCAAACACGCTGTTGAAAATCAGTCCCAAAGGGAGATAAAGGCACAGAAAACACCTGACGCTTGCCTGCAAAATATTCGCTAAGCTCCTGCTCTAAAATGGTAAAAAAAGGGCTTTCGTCTTGTATAATAGGGGCTTTTTCCAGTTTAGAAATTTCTTTTAGCTCTGCTTCCAACACTTTGCTATCGGAAAACTCCAACATACAGATCCCCTTATCGTTAGCACAGGCTACCATAGTGCCTATAGGGGTTTCTATATGCTTGAGGAGGATTGGTTTCTTTTCCAAAATATATTCAATTGGTTAATGTTTTTTACTTCTCATTCTCTTTACTTATACAACATATCCCTGTACATATTCTTCGGGATAGATAATTTTGAAACCCCGTCTATTAAGGGATTTTTTGCTGAAAAAACATATCTGTATAGCAGGGAATGATTCTAAATACTGATGACCTTTTATCACAAAAGGAGTTCTACTTTCATTTTTGCTATTGATACCATTTGCTCTAATGGCTTCATATTTAAAGTTTTTTCGTTGCTTTAAAAATTCTATAACACGTGGAACAATAAGATTATGAATTTGTTGTTCTATTAAGGCTTTTTTTGTGAACTCAAATAATTTAAGATGTTCAGGATTATCTACTAAGTTAAAACACTTATCTTCATCTAATTCAAAAGTAGACTCACAAATAACATAGTTATTTTTATATCCTTCCTGTCCCCACCAATGGGCATTTTCAATAAAAGAATCCCAAAAATAATAACCTTCTCCTAACCAAGCGCTCTTACGATTACATAAAAAGGGACCTTGTTCCTCTATTTGATCAGGATTGTTTCTATTTTCAAGAGTCTGATAAGCTTTTCTTAGTTTCATTCTATATTTCTGTAGTATTACTTCGTAATTCTTCCTCTAAACCTGATAAGTTGTAGGTGGGAAGAATAATCCCTGGAACATTAGCTTGAGTAGTAACTAAACTTAGATAGGCTCGTAGATAAGGAAATAGAATAGCTATACTGTTTTTATAGAAGAAATCTGGTATATCTTCCATAGTTTCTACATTTTTAAACTCAAAAAGGCCTTTACAATTTACATATACAAAAGGTTCTGTATTTTCTTGCTGTAAAGAAACCGAAAAAATAAGTTCAAAATTCTTCTTATCTTTCAGAAAAATCCCTTTTGTAGTAAAAAGAATTCCTAAATTACCTTTCTTGTAGTTGTTAAGGTCAATATGTACCTGGGAT
>ERZ773060.216-NODE-216-length-25154-cov-4.5966_pt1 | contig 25154 bp, 30 predicted proteins | sample MGYA00580628_ERZ773060 | MGnify/ENA primary metagenome ERZ773060 (study PRJEB29015, sample SAMEA2738019) | human oral metagenome | biome: human oral; feature: human-associated habitat; material: dental | place: China | collected 2045 ... | reverse complement strand
GAGACTGCCGACCGCGTGCTGCCCGACTGGCAGATTGAAGCCGTTGCGCCGCCGCCCGCGCCTGAACCCGAAGCCATGCCGAATAATTTTTCTGAACCCCGTGATAAGGACGACACCATGACCCCTGAACAACAATTAGAAGCCGAGCGCAAAGCGCGTGAGCAAGCCGAAGCGGAAGCCAAGCAAGCCCGCGAGGAGTTGACGAAGCTGCAAGCCGAGCAGGAAAAATCTCTGCGCGATGCAGCGCATCAACAAAATGCCGATTTTGCCGAAGGCTTGATTAAAGCAGGCAGCCTGAAGCCTGCTGACAAAGAGTTAATCGTTGCCGTGCTGGATTTTGCTGATTACCCCGAAGCTGCGCCTGCCGATTTTGGCGAAGGCAAAAAGCTGTCGGACGCGCTCAAAGACTTTTTGCGCGGCGGCGTGCCGATTGTGGCAGCGGGCGAAATTGCTACCGCCGAACGCGCAGGCAGCCTGAAAACAATCGGCAGCAGCGACTTTGGCGAATACGCCAACCCTGCCGCGCAATCGCACCACGAACGCGCCCTAGCTTTGGCGAAACGCGAAAACATCTCTTACGAAGAAGCGGCACGCCGCACCGTCCAATAACCCCTGCATAAAGGAAACCTGATGAGCACTTCCCATTTACGCAATCTGCGCGGGCAGATTGACCCCGTTTTAACCAACCTTGCGCTGGGCTACAAGCAAGCCGAGTTTATCGGCGAAAAGCTGTTCCCTGTGGTGTTTACCGATAAAGAAGGCGTGAAAGTGCCTAAGTTTGGCAAAGGCTCGTTTGTGGAATACGAAACCGCGCGCGCAGTGGGCGCAGCCAGTAATGTGATTACGCTGGAGAGTCCCAGCTATCTGCCGATTGTGCTGGAAGAGCACGATTTGATGGCGGGTGTGGACTACCGCGAACAAGCCGAAAGCCTGTTTGACGAGCAAGCCAAAGCCACGCGCCGCGCGGTATTGGGCGTGCAACTGCGGCAGGAATTGGAAACCGCCGCGCTGCTGCAAGCCAAGCAGTCTTACGAGAGCGGGCATTACAAAGACCTGTCCGCCGCCACCCAATGGAGCGATGCCAACGCCAACCCCGTGAAAGATGTGGCGGATGCGAAAGAAACCGTCCGCGCGGCGTGTGGCGTGAAGCCGAATGTGCTGGTGCTGGGCGCAAGCGTGGCGCACGCGTTGTCGTACCACCCTGCGTTGCAAGCGATGCTGGGCAGCGGTGAGCGCAAACTGATTACGCTGGATTTGCTGAAAATCTTGTTTGAAGTAGATGAAGTCGTTATCGGCAACGCCGTTTCTGCGCCTGCGCCGAACAAGCAAACCCACGATGTGTGGGGCAAATTTGCCGCGCTGATTGTGCGCCCGACCGTGCACAGCTCGGGCAACGACGAAGGCGAGCCTGCCTTTGGCTACACCTTCCGCCGCAAGGGTATGCCTGTGGTTGACCGCTTTGAGCAAAACGGTGGCAAGGTGGAATACGCCCGCTATACCGACATCCGCAAGGTGGCTGCCGTGGGCGGCGCGTGTGGGTTCTTGTTTGACAAGGCTGTTTAATTGATTTTCAGGCTGCCTGAACGCATAGGCAGCCTGAAAGAAAGGGAAAAAAAAGATGACCCCAACCAAAAAAATCGTACTGGTAACCACCGCTCAAGCCGCCGCGCCGATTGTGGCGAACCGCTTTATCGGCTTTGACGGCAAGCAAGCCAAAGCCGCTGCGCCTGTGCTGGGCGTATCGCCGCGCGATGCCGAAGCGGGCGACACGGTGGCGGTGGATTGCATCGGCATTGCGCTGGTGGAAGCAGGCGGCGCGGTTGCCGTAGGCGCAAAAGTGGCATCCGATGCCAACGGCTGCGCGGTGGCGAGCGAGACCCAAGCCGCAGGCTATGCCGTAACCGCTGCCGCTGCGGCGGGCGAAATCATCGCTGTGCTGCTGAAAGGGTAAGCCATGAGCCAATTTTACCTTGCCAACACCCCGCTGATTTTAACCGCCGATGACGGCACGGATTACCGCGTAGAGCGCGGCGAAGTGGCGGAGTTGAGCGACGCGCAGTATGAGCAGGTTGCCGCGCACGTTACGCCTGTTGGCACGCCCGAGCTGATGCAGCCTGAAACGCAGCCTGAAAGCAAAACGGCAGCAGACGGGCAGCCTGAAAACGAAATCACACCCGAACCGCAGCCTGAAAACGAAACGGCGGCAAATGCAGACAGCGACCCTGCGCCGCAGCCTGAAAAAGCCAAGCGCGGCAAGGGCGACAAAGCCGAGTAAGCCGCCATGTATATCAACGCCGATGATTTAGCCCGTGCCATGAGCAAAGCCGAGCTGACGCAGCTGACCAATGACGACCCGCGCGCCACCGAACCGAACGATGATGTGGTGCAAACCGCCATTGCTTACGCCTGCGATTTGGCAGACGGCTATTTGAGCGGGCGTTATCCGCTGCCGCTGGCGAGCGTGCCGACCATTCTGCCGCCCTTGTGCATCAACATCGCACGTCATTTTTTGCACGCGCGGCGGATTAACCGCGCTGATTTCCCCAAAACGCTGGAAACCGCGTATCAAGCCACACTCAAAACGCTGGAACAAATCCGTGACGGCAAAATCCATATCGGCATAGATACCACCGACAAACCCCGCCAGCCCGAGCGCGGCGCGTATCACGTCCGCGCGGCGGCAAAGCATGATTGGAGCGGCTACTGATGTCTGCCACCCAGCCGATTATTGACGCGCTGCGCGACCATGTGCAGCAGGCGATTCCGTGGGTGCAGGTGGACGAGTTCCCCGAACGCCCCACCGATTACCAGTTTATCCACCCCACAGGCGCGGTGCTGGTGGCGTATCAGAGCAGCCAGTTCACGCGGATTGAAGGCTTGGGGCATATCGCCCAGCAGCGCGACATCACGCTGCAATTAACCGTGATTGGCGCAAGCCTGCACGGCGAGAGCGGCGCATTGGCGATTTTGGATGCGGTGCGCCTTGCCGTGGTCGGCTTTGCCCCGCCCAACTGCCTGCCCTGCCATTTAATCCGCGAGCAGTTTTTAAGCGAGACGGCGGGCGCATGGCAATACGCGCTCACGGTGCAAACCGAAACCCAGCAGGTAGAGCTGCGGCAGCCTGAAAACCTGACCACCCTTGTGCGCACACTGCACCGCCAGCGCGGCGCGCCGCTTGACCCCCAGTTAAAATCCAAACAGCCATAGGAGACACCACATGGCAGCAGCATTCCACCACGGTTCAGAAACCATCCGCATTGACGGCGGCTCATCCCCCGTTTACACCGTTGACGGCGCGATTACCGCCATCATCGGCACCGCTCCCACGGGTGCGGTCAACGAACTGACCCTGTGCCAGACCGGCAAAGACTTTGCCAAATTCGGCACGGCAACAGGCAAGGGCTTTACCATCCCCGATGCCGCCAACATTTGGACGCGCTACCAATCGGGCGCGGCGTATGTAGTGAACGTGTGCGACCCCGACAAACATAAATCCAGCGTTTCAGGCGAAGCCTTAACCATAGACCCCGACACGCTCATCGCCCGCACCGCGCACGGCGCAATCCAAGCAGGCAGCTACACGCTCAACGGCAACGGCGGCGCGTTGGTGGAAGGGCGCGATTATGTGGTAAACGATTTGATTACTGGCGAAATCCAATTCAAAACCCTGCCCACCACGCCCACCGCCGATTACAGCTACACCGACCCTGCCAAAGTAACTGAAGCCGACATCATCGGCGGCTATGTGGCGGCAACGGGCAAACGCACGGGCATGGAGCTGGTCAAAGAAGGCTTTAACCGCTTTGGCGCGGATGCCAAAATCATCATCGCGCCCGAGTTTGACCGCACCGCCACCTGCGCCGCCGCGCTGATTACGCTGGCGGACAACCTGAACGCCATTGCTTATGTGGACGCGCCGCGCGGCACGACACTCAGCCAAGCGATTACAGGGCGCGGCAATTTGGGCAGCATCAACTTCAACACGTCCAGCGACCGCGTGCAGTTGTTCTTTCCGCACGTTGTCGGGCTGCTGGGCGTGGAGAGCCTTGCCACCCACGCCGCGGGGCTGCGCATGAAAACCGATGTGGAACACGGCTATTGGTTCAGCATTTCCAACCGCGAATTAAGCGGCGTAACAGGCTTGGAAATCGGCTTAACCGCCCGCGTGGACGACCCACAATCCGAAACCAACCGCCTGAACGAAAAGGGCATCACCACCGTGTTTAACAGCTACGGCACGGGCTACCGCCTGTGGGGCAACCGCTTGGCGTGCTTCCCCAGCGTGTCGCACATCAAAAACTTTGAAACTGCACAGCGCACGGGCGATGTAATCGACGAGAGCCTGCGCCGCTTCGACCTGCAATACATGGACTTGCCGATTGACGAAGCCCTGCTGGATACGCTATTGGCGGGCTATCGCACCTATTTTGGCACACTGCAATCCATTGTTGGCTTTACCGTGAACTTGGATTACGACTACGACCTTGTGGACGCGTTCAGCAAAGGGCAAGTGCCGATTGTGTATGAATACACGCCCAAGCTGCCGATGGAACGCGCCACCAATACCAGCGTGATGACGCGCAAATATCTGGCGAACTTGGTTTCTACTAATTAGCCAACTGGGTTTCAGGCTGCCTGAAACCCCGCTTAACCAAAAGTAAAAGGAAATCAACATGAGCGAAATCAACGCCATCTACAACGCCAACGTGTATCTCAACGGCACCAACCTAATGGGGCAAGCCGCCGAGTTTAAAATGCCTGAAATTGAAATCAGCCAAGACGAGCACAAAGGCTTGGGTATGGTGGGCACCATCAAACTGCCCAGCGGCGTGGAAGCCTTGGAAGGCGAGATTACTTGGAACAGCATTTATCCCGCCGTTGCCGAAAAAGCCTACCATCCGTTTAAAGCCGCCCAGCTGATGGTGCGCGGCAATCTGCAAACCTTTAATGCGGCAGGCTTAAAAACCGAAGCGCCCGTGGTGGTAACCGCCACCGTGATGTTTAGCAAAAACGCGGTCGGCACGTTTAAGCCCAAGGAAAAATCGGAGCATCCGACCACCTTTCAGGCGCACGAAATCCGCGTGGTGATTGCGGGGCGCGAAACGCTGTATTACAACGCGTTTACCAATGTTTACCGCGTCGGCGGTGTGGATGCATTAAGCCAGTTCCGCAAGAATATTGGCGCGTAACTTTCAGGCTGCTTGAAACAGCAAAACCAATCTTTCCAACAAGGAGAGATTGGTTTTTTTAATGCGCGTTAAAAGCCGTTTAGGCAGCCTGAAACGATAATTTGTCCTGTTTTTAACCTCTTTAAGACAAGGAAACCATCATGGCAACAACCGCAAAACAACTCACCCAAGCCCTAAACGGCGAAACCACGATTGAACTTGCCTACCCCGTGCGCTTGGCAACAGGGCAGCTGCTGGAAAAAGTAACCGTGCGCCGCGCCCGCGTGGGCGATTTGCGCGCGGTGGCGCACATTGCCAGCGAGACCGAGCAGGGCTTGGCGCTGGTATCGCAGATTACGGGCTTAGTCCCCGAAGATTTGGATATGCTGGATTTGCAGGATTTGGAGCGCATTCAAGCCACCTTTCGCGGGCAAAGCGAACAGCAGCCTGAAAACGCAGCAGACGCTTGATGCCACGCTGCTTGCCGCCTGCGCCGATATGGCGTGGTGGTTTGGGTGGAGCGTGCAGGAGATTTACGAGCTGCCCATCAACGAATTTGCCGACTGGCTAGATGAAGCCAATCGGCAAATTAGGGAGCGGTATCGGAAGGGTTAGAGATGTTGCTGCCGTTCGGCGGCTATTTCGCGTTGTAATTCTCTGCACCAGCCATTGCCCTCAACGGTGTTCATGGTTTTAGGCTCGGCAAATAGCTGAAACAGCAGTTTCAATGTTTCCCACACAATCACAACGGCAAAGATAACCAGCGCAAGCGCACCGAATAAAGCGAATGCAGCCCAAATAAATATCATGGCTAAACTCCTTTGGCTGTGGAAAATGGAATAGTGGAATTTTAACACATGGCTTCGGATTTGAGCTTATCAATTAGCGTATCTGCCTTGGTGGGCGGGGCTTTGTCGGGTTTAACCCACATTGGCAGGGCAATGGATACGCTACGCGCCACCACCAACAACTTAACCGCACGACAGCGTGCCTTGGGCGAGATGATGGCGCGTAATAGCCACCGTTTGAGCGATGGCACAATGGCGCGGCTTAACCGCGACTACGAGCGCATGGGCAACTCCATTGCCCGTTTAACTCGGCGACATGAGCAGCTGGCGCGGATTCAGTCGCGCCGTCTTGATACCCGCGAGCAATGGCAAAGCATTAAGGGGCAATGGCAAAGCGCACTTGCCGCAGCCAGCGGCTTGGTTTTACCTGTGAAGCTGGCGATTGATTTTGAAAGCGCGATGGCGGGCGTGAAAAAAGTAGTGGATTTTGATACGCCCGAGCAATTTCAACAGATGGGGCGCGATGTGGTTGCGCTATCGCAAAAAATCCCGCTGGCGGCGAATGAATTAGCCAAAATTGCCGAAAGCGGCGGGCAGTTAGGCGTTGCTCGGCAAGATTTAATCGGCTTTACCGAAACCATCGCCAAGATGAGCGTGGCGTTTGATATGTCGGCAGACGCGGCGGGTGAGAGTATGGCGAAGCTGGCGAATGTGTACCAAATTCCGATTGCTAAAATTAGTGAATTGGGCGATGCGATTAACCAATTATCCAATAGCACGCCTGCCAAGGCTTCGGAAATTGTGAACACATTAAGCCGTGTGGGCGGCGTGGCACGGCAATTTGGTTTGACCGAACGGCAGAGTGCTTCGCTTGCCACCGCGTTTATCAGCTTGGGCAGACCAGCCGAAGTGGCAGGGACGGCGATTAACGGTATGCTGACCAAGCTGATGACGGCGGATAAGGGCGGCAAGAAGTTTCAGGCTGCCTTAAAAAGCATGGGTATATCCGCCAAACAACTGAAAGCCGATATTGCCAAAAACGGCGAACAAGCCCTAATAGACTTTTTGAAGCAAGTGGAAAAACTGCCAAAGAAAAACCAAATGGGCACGTTAGTGGATTTATTTGGTTTGGAATACGCCGATGATGTGGCAGCGTTGGTGGGCGGTTTAAAAACCTACGAGCAGGCGATTAAATCGCTGCAAGCAACCGACCAAAACGGCAAACTGGCGTTTTTGGGCAGCATGGAGCGCGAGTTCTCTGCCCAGCGCAATACCACCGCCAAGCAAATCCAACTGCTGAAAAACAGCTTGGTGGGCTTGGGTATTACGGTGGGGACGATTTTGCTGCCGTCTTTAAACCGTTTTGTCGCATGGGCAAAAGAAGCGGTGGACAGCATCAGCGCGTGGGCGCACGCCAACCCCGAATTAACCAAAACCCTTGTTTCTATTACCGCCGCTGTGCTGGCATTTGTGGCGGGCGGCTTTGTGGCGCGGGTGATGTTTAACCGCTTAAAAGCGGGTATTTTAGCGATACAAGCCGTTTACGCTTCGCTGTCTGCCACGATTACAGCAGTCAATGCCGTTATGCAAAGCGGCGCGGGTTTTGCCGTGCTATCGGGCAGACTGGGCAAGATTATGACTGCGCTATCGGCTGCGCGGGCAGCGGTGTTGGGGTTGAGTTTGTCGTCTGTGGCGGCGTTCGCGCCGTTTCTGCTTGCCATTGCAGCGGTGGCTGCCGCTGCGTGGCTGGTTTACAAATACTGGAAACCAATTAAAGCCTTTTTTATCGGCTTTTGGCAGGGTTTGAAGCAAGGGTTTGCGCCTGCGATGCCGATGTTTGCCGCGCTGCGCGACACGCTTTTGCGCTTATGGGACGGCGTGCTGCCGATGTTTAGCGCGTTTGCCGATATGTTGTCGGGCTTGTGGGCGCGAGTTGCGCCGTATGTGCAGCCAATGATGGCTTGGTTTGGCGAGTTTTTTAGCTTAACCCAAGCGGGTGCGGGCAAAGCGCAAAGTTTTGGACAAGCGGTGGGGCAGTTTATTGGTGGCGCAATTGCGGCGGTAGCGAACTTTATTGGCGGCAAGATTGCCGAAATTCAGGCTGCCTTTAACGGCGGCTTGTCGGGCATCTTGGCATTGATTGCCAACTGGTCGCCGCTGGGCGTGTTTTATCAGGCGTTTGCCGCTGTGATGAGCTGGTTTGGCGTTACCCTGCCCGCGCAGTTTACAGGTTTCGGCGGTATGCTGATTGACGGCTTGGTCAACGGCATTCAGGCTGCCGCAGGGCGCGTGATGGCGGCGATTCAGAACTTGGCGCAGCGGGCTAAAAACGCCTTTGCCAGCGTGATGGACATCCATTCCCCCAGCCGTGTGTTCCGTGCGTTCGGCGGCTATATCACGCAGGGCTTGGCGATTGGCGTAAACCAAGGCGCGCCGCTGCCTGTAAGCCGCATTTCGCAGTTGGCAGGTAGCCTGAAAAACCGTTTTGCCGAGCGCATGGGCAGCTTTCGCAGCGATTTGTCGGCGCGTTTGTCGGCAGGCGCAGACGGCTTGCGCCAAGCGCGCAGCGAGCAGCAGGCGCAGCAGCAGGGCGCAAACAGCGGCAGCGTGGTGGTGCATTTTGCCCCGACGATTAACGCCCCCAGCGGCAATCGGCAGGAAATTGAAACGGCGTTGCAAATGGGGCTGCGCGAATTTGAACAACTGTTCCGCCGCATGATGGCGGAGCGCGAGCGGAGGGCGTATTGATGTTTGCGCAATTGGGCGATGTAACGTTTGAGCTGCTGGGCAGCTTCGCCAGCTTGGAAGAGACCCACGCGGCGCAGTTTGCCCAGCATGATGTGCTGGCGGGGCGGGCGCGCTTGCAGGCGATGGGCAACGCGCTCACCGAGCTGCGGTTTAGCCTGAAACTGCATTGGAAGCTGGGCGATGTGGACGCGGCGTATCACGGGCTGATTGCCGCCAAAGAAGCGCAGCAGGCGGTGAGTTTGGTGTATGGCACGGGGCGGTTTGTCGGCTGGTTTGTGATTGAGCGGCTATCGGCGCGCACCTTGCAGATGGATAAAAACGGACGTACCGCCGCGCGGGAAATAGACGTAGAACTAAAAGAATTTGTCGGCGACCCGAACAATCCGCTGCCTGCGCCTGCGGTGGTTGTGGGCGAACAAAACCCGCTGCTGGCAATGCTGCCTGAAAGTATGCAAAACGCGCTGAATCCCATTGCGGAAAAAATCGGCACGGCGGTCAAAATCTACCACGCGGTGGAAAACGACATCGGCGCGATGCAAAACCTGATTCAGGCGGCGCGGGAGATTAAGAACGACCCCGCAGGCGTGCTGAATTTGGTGGGCGATGTGCTGGGCGTGGCGGGCGGCGCGCTTGACCATTTAAACGGGCTGCCTGAAATCGTGCAGAGCTTTGGCGATTTGGCGGGCGCGGCGCAGTTTGCCGCCCAAGCGGCGCAGGCGGCGCAGCAGATGGGCAGCGCGGTAGGCGAGTTTCGTGCAGGGATAGAGAGCAGCAGCGTGGGCGGCTGGTTTGGCGCGGGCGTTGCCGCGCTGGATGCGGCGGCGGAAAGTTTGGGCAACGGCGCGGCGGCGGTGCAAACGCTGACCGCATTTGTGGCGGCAAGGAGAGACGGCGCATGAGCATCAACGGCATTTTGGTTTACACCACGCAGGACGGCGACCGCTGGGACACTATCGCCCACAAGCATTACGGCAACGCGCTGGCGATTAACCGCCTGATTGCCGCCAACCCGCATCTGCCGCTTGCCGAGCAGTTTGCCAGTGGGCTAACCGTGTTTGTGCCTGTGGTGCGGCAGGGCGAAACACAGCGGCAGGATTTGCTGCCGCCGTGGTTTGAAAATTAACAGATTGGAGCGCACACCATGTTAGACAGCCTATTAGACCGCCTTTCAGGCAGCCTGAAAAAACCTTTGCCCGCGCCGCCGCCCACATCGCACCCTGTTACCCGCCCTAACTTTGTGCTGACCTACGAGCAAAAAGACATCACCGCCAGCGTAGAGCCGTATTTGCTGTCGTTTAGCTACACCGATTATTTGGGCGAGCAGTCCGATGAGCTGCAGCTGCATTTTGAAGATGTGGACGGACGCTGGCTGCGCACATGGTTTCCCGAGCAGGGCGACAAATTAAGCATCGGCTGCGGCGACCAGTTTACAGGCTTAATCAACTGGGGCAGCTTTGAGCTGGCGGAAATTGAATGGCAGCGCAATATGCAGGGCGGCGATGTGGTATCGCTCAAAGCCTTGTCCACAGGCATCCGCCGCGCCAACCGCACCTTGCAGCCCAAAGCCTACGAAAACATGATGCTCTCGGATATTGTCAAAATCATCGCCGCGCGGCTGAAGCTCACCGTTTCAGGCAGCATCAAGCCCATCAAAATCCAGCGCATCACGCAATACCAAGAGCGCGACGTAGAATTTCTCACCCGCTTGGCGCGGCAGTATGGGCATACGTTTAAGATTGTGGACAAAAAACTGGTGTTTACCCGCAACGATGCGCTCTCGCAGCAGGAAGCCGTGCTGGTGATGCTGCCTGAAAACCTGCTCTCCATCCGCATCCGTGACCTGATTAAAGGCGCGCCCGACAAGGCTGTGATTACGGGCTACGATGCGAAAAAGAAACGCGCCATCCGCGCCGAGCGCAAAACCAAACCGCTGCGCCCCAAAGCTCGCCGCAAAACATCCGCCGACACGCTCAAAATCACGCAGAGCAAGGGCGAGAGCCAAGCCGAAACCAACGCCCGCGCCGATGCGGCGCTGCAAGACGCGCAAGAGGAACGCTGCGCGGGCAATATCACGCTGTTTGGCAATGCGCTGTTGGTGGCGGGGCAAGTGATTGAATTGCAGCGCATCGGCAAATTCAGCGGCAGATATTTGGTCAAACAGGCGCGGCACGATTACAGCCAATCGCGCGGCTACATTACCGATTTGGAAATCAAAATGGTTGAATACATTGCAGAAGAAAGTGAAAACGATGCGCCCCCAACCCACCCATAATTTTGCCGCCACCTTGCAGTTTGGCACCGTCGCCGCTGTGGACGCGGCAAAGCACAGCCTGCGCGTTACCCTGCCCGCGCTGGAAAACCTGCAAACCGACTGGCTGCCGATGATTACCCCCGCCGCGCTGGGCAACCAGTTTTACCGCTTGCCCGATGTTGGCACGCTGGTGGTGTGCCTGCTGGACGCGCAGGGCGAAGGCGGCGCAGTGCTGGGCGCAATCTACAACGACGCCGACCCCGCGCCCGCCAGCAATGCCGATTTGCACGTTTTGCAGTACAGCAACGGCACGCGCATTGAGCACGACCGCAGCACGGGCAATGTGCTGGTTAAAACCAGTGGCAAAGTGTTGGTGCAGGCGGGCGAGGTTACCATTGACGCGCCCAATACCACGACCACAGGCAATTTGCTGGTGCAGGGCAGTTTGACCTACCAAGGCGGTATGACAGGCAGCGGCGGTGCGGGCGCTGCGGCGGTGATTAACGGCAGCCTGAAAACTACGGGCAGCATTGATGCGGGCGGGGAGATTACGGGGGCGAAGGTGAAGGAGCGGTAAAGAAAAACCGCCCCATCTATTCAAATTTACAAAACAGCCGATACCAATACATTCCATTCCAAACAACGCCGCGCAAGTTCCTGACATCAGGCACTTTGCGCGGCGTTTTTTAATCCGCATTAAAAGCCCCACGCAGCCTGAAACCCTATCATCGCCGCATGACTACCCCCACCCCACGTTCCCAACACTGGCAGCTCGCCCCCGACGGCGCAGGCATCACGCAGGGCGCGGACGATATTGATTTGTGCATCCGCCATATTTTGTCCACGCGCAAGGGCAGCGATGTGTTGCGCCCTGATTTTGGCTCCAACCATTTTGATTATTTGGACACGCCCGAAGATGTGTTCCGCCCCAACGCAGTGCGCGAAATCGTGCTGGCGGTGCAGACTTGGGAAAAACGCGCGGTGGTGGAGCGCGTGCTGTTTGACGGCAGCGCGCCGCACATCACCATCAAAGTGGTATGGCGCATTGCCGATGGCTTGGGCGGCGCATTGCTGTCCAGCCCCGTTTACACCACAGGATTAAGCACATGAACCCTGCCAAATTAAGCCGCGAAGCCGTGAAAATTGTGGACGACAGCCCCGACACGGTGCTCGCCGAAATGATTGCCGATTATGAGCAGCGCACAGGCAAGACCTTGCAGCCTGCCCATATTGAACGGCTGCTGATTAACACCTTTGCCTACCGCGAAACCCTGTTGCGCAGGCAGATTAACGAGAGTTTCCGCCAGCAGCATCCACGTTTTGCCACAGGGCTGATGCTAGATTTGTGTGGCGACGATGTGAACACGCCGCGCCTGAATGCGTCTGCCGCGCGTTGCACGATACGTTTTCAGGCTGCCGAGTTTCACAGCGAAGTGAACATTCCCGTGGGCACATTGGTGGGCGCGGGCGATGTGCTGTTTGCCACCATTGAACAGGGGCAGCTCACCGCAGGGCAGCCTGAAACCGCGTTGCTGGCAGAGTGCACGACTACGGGCACGCGCGGCAATGGCTGGTCGGTCGGGCAAATCAATGCGCTGCAAACCCCGCTGGCGGGCGCGGCGCAAATCAGCGCAGCCAATATCAGCGTGCCCACGGGCGGCGCGGAAGTGGAAAGCGACGAAGCCTACCGCGAGCGCGTGCTGCTTGCGCCTGAAAGTTTCAGTGTGGCGGGTAGCGTGGGCGCGTATCAATACTGGGCGCGGGCGGTATCGCCTGCAATTTGCGATGTGCACGTGACGAACGCGGTGGATACATCGGGCAACCCGATTGGCGGCACGGTGGCGGTAACCGTTTTAACCAAAACAGGTGCGCCGACCGCCGAGCTGATTAGCCAAGTGCAGCGCGAATTGTCGGGCGAAACCAAACGCCCGCTGTGCGATACGGTGTTGGTGTACGCGCCAAAAGTGGTGGATTACACCGTAGATGCCGAGCTGGTGCTGTTTACGGGCGCAAACGCGGCGGAAACCAAAGCCGCCGCCGAAGCCGCATGGGCAGCGTTTGAAAGCGAACGGCGGCAGAAGCTGGGCGGCGACATTGTGCCGCTGGCGGTTTCAGGCTGCCTGAAAGTGGCGGGCGTGTACAACGTGATACTTAAATCGCCGAGCCATACCATTATCGCGCCGAACCAATGGGCGCGTTGCACCGCGCTCAATCTGCGCGTCTCGCCGCAGCAGCAGGACGGTTAAACATGAAACTGAACTACGCGCACATCATTGAGCGCGACCAACGCTACAAAATCCTTGCCGATTTGGGCTTACGGCTGGATTTGCTGGACACGCCCAAGCTGATGCCGCGCTTGGTGGAGCTGGTTGCCCCCGAGCATCTGATACTACTCGCCGAAAGCCGCAGCATCTTGAACGAAGACGGCTATTGGTTGGCAGAAAGCGACAGCGCACGCCGCCGCTTGATTAAAGGCGCGTACGAATTGCACCGTAAAAAAGGCACGCCGTGGGCAATCCGCGAGATTGTGCGGCGGCTGGGCTTTGGGCAGGTGGAGCTGATAGAGCGCATGGGCAACAAAACCCACAACGGCGAAATCCGCCGCGACGGCAGATACAGCCACGGGCACAGCGACCGTTGGGCGCACTACCGCATCATTATGAACGCGCCGATTACCAACGACCAAGCCGCGCTGCTGCGCCGCACGCTGGCTGCCTTTGCCCCCGCCCGCTGCGTGCTGGCTGCGCTGGATTATCAAACCGCCAGCCTGCGCCACAACGGGCAGGCGATGCGTGATGGCGCGTTTAACCGTGGCACGGCATAGGCAGCCTGAAAACGCAAATACCCCCCAATCATCAAGGAAAACATCATGGCAAACCTGAAAGAAACCGCCTATTGGGAAGAAGGCATCTACCAATGGGAAACCACCGACCCTGTATTAGGCGGCGAAAACGGCATAGACAACAAACCCACGCGCCAGCTTGCCAACCGCACCGTCTATTTGAAACAAGAATTGGAAGCCGCCCAACAAAGCCTGCGCAACCGCATCATCAGCGCAGGCGCAGGACTGACAGGCGGCGGTGACTTGTCTGCCGACCGCCGCATCACGCTGGCTACGCCGTCCACCCTTTCAGGCAGCACCGCCAATTGGGCGGGCAACGGCACGGTGGGGCATACGCATGAACTCGCCCAAGCCACCGCCACGCTGGCGGGGGTGGTGAAGCTGATTAACACGCTCAACAGCACAGCGACCGATGCCGCGCTGTCTGCCGCGCAGGGCAAGGCGTTGAACGATGCACTTGCCCAACTCAACGCGCTACTCACTGGCTATACGGCTAACAGCTTTTGCCCCAGCGGGCAAATTGGGCTGTTTGCGATGGATTACGCCCCCGCAGGCTGGCTAAAAGCCAACGGCGCGGCGGTATCGCGCACGCTGTATGCCAACTTGTTTGCCGCGATTGGTACACGCTTTGGTGCGGGCGATGGTTATTCAACCTTTAACCTACCCGATTTGCGCGGGGAGTTTCCGCGCTTTTGGGACGATGGACGCGGGGTAGACAACGGGCGCGGGCTGGGGACTTGGCAGGGCGATGCCATCCGCAACATTGCGGGCAATGCGGCGACTTATACCCAAGACGACATCCGACCCAACGGCGTGCTCGGCATCAGCAACAAAGCCACGCGAGGCATCGTGTGGGAGAACAACTGGCAGAACTTCGGCATTCAGGCGCAATTGGATTTTGACGCTTCGCGCGTGGTGCCGACCGCCGCCGAAAACCGCCCGCGCAACATCGCGCTACTGGCGTGCATCAAAATCTAACTTGATTCCAAAGGAGCAAAACCATGAGCGGTTTACCCCAAACCAAACCCGTATGCCAACTGGATGCCAACGGCTTTTACGTTTGCCAAACGGTTGCCGATGCCGACCCGATGCAGCCTGAAAACTGGCTTATCCCTGCTGGCTGTGTGGATACCGAGCCGCCCGAAGTGAAGCCCGAGCAGGCGGCGCAATGGCAGCCTGAAAGCAAAACATGGGCATATCTGCCCGACCATCGCGGCAAAACCGCCTACCGCACGGATAATGGGCAGCCTGAAACGGTGGAAACCGTAGGCGAACTGCCCGCGCATTTAACCTTACTCGCCCCGCCCAGCGATTTGCATCATTGGGATGGCGAAGCATGGGCTTTAAGTAAAGAAGCCGCCGCAGCCGTTAAAGCCAAGCAGCAGGCTGAAATGTGGGAGCGGATTAAAGCCAAACGCGCCCAATCCTGCCATGCGGGCATTTACATTAACTCCATCAAAAAATGGATGCACAGCGACCTAGATAGCCGCCAGCAATACACCTTTTTGCGCACGCTGGATAAGCTGCCCGAAGACCTAGTATGGAAAACTCTAGACAACAGCTTTGTGCCGATGACCCGCGCGCTGTTGGACGAGTTGAGCTTAAAGCTAATTGCCGATGAGCAGCACGATTTCCAAAATGCCGAGCGACACAAAGCTGCGATGCTGAAAGCAGAAAACCCGCTGGAATACGACTATTCAAGCGGGTGGAGCGCAGCCGAGTTAATGGATAAGGAGGTGCAACATGGATAACCGCGTTGTACTCGCGCTGTACAAAGGCAACCGCAGCGGCAAATGGTACAGCCCAAGCGTGCTACAAGCGCGGCTGGGCGACTGGCTCATCCGCAAATTCACGCGTAGCCCTTACAGCCATTGCGAAATCGCCGTAAATAAGGGTAATGGGCAATATGCTTGCTATTCCGCCAGCATCCGTGATGGCGGCGTGCGCTGCAAAACCATGCCGCTGCCTGCGGATAAGTGGGATTTAATCCCCATCAATCAGCTTGATGCCTATATTGATGTGCTGAACTATTTTGCCCAAACGCGCGGCAAACCCTATGATTTTATCGGCGCGTGCGGCGTTATTCTCGGCATTAAAGGCAGCCTGAAAAAGTGGTTTTGCTCGGAGTGGTGCGCGGCTGCACTCGGGCTGCAATATCCTGATAGATACAGCCCGCAGGCGTTGGCGGATTGGTTTAGGCAGCCTGAATAAAAGCCAAACAATTCAAATAGTGGTTTAAAATCTCATTTTTATCACCTTTTGGAGAATAAGCATGGAAAACGACGAATTGGTTCAGTTTTTTATTGAACGAGGCGTTATCAGCACTGAAGAACGTGTAAAGGAGCTTGAAAAATTGGGCTATGTGAAGGTAACGCCCGAAGGATTTAATGCTTTCGCCAAAGAATTTGCGGAAAACCTGAAAGAAAGATTTCCCGAAACGGCAGAGTCCGATTGGTGCGAAAAAATACTGGGAATTGAACCGCTTAAAATCACACGCCATTAAAAAGCAAATTTCCCGACATCAGGAAATTTGAGAAAGAAATTAAAGACGGCAAGCGCGGCTAAGTGTTCAGACCACCGCCCCGCGCCCTGCCAAAGCAGATAGAGCCTGCGTTAGCTGCCGCCACTCTTGCAAGAGCGGGCGGATTGTACCCCACCTAACACAGGAACGGTTAAAAATGAAACACCGTTGCAAAAACTGCAATAAACAACTGGCGCAAGGCATATTCAGCGGCACAATCGCCATCAAATGCCCGCGCTGTAAAACAATTAACCAACTGAATGCCCATGAGCATCTTTTAGCCACAGGAGATGCTTATGCCCAAAATCCAAAGCCCACTACGCGGCTGGCTGGGCGGTAAATACCGCCTTGCGCCCGCTATCGTATCGCTGATTCCCGAACACACCTGCTATGCCGAAGTCTTTGGCGGCGCGGCGTGGGTGCTGTTTCACAAATCGCCTTCGCGCTGCGAAGCCATCAACGACATCAACGCCGACATCATCAATCTCTATCGCTGCGTGCAAAACCATCTGCCCGAGCTGCTGCGTCAAAGCGAATGGCTGCTGCCCAGCCGCGATGAGTTTAACCGCCTATTGAGCAGCAACCCCGCCACGCTGACCGATATTCAACGCGCGGTGCGCTTTATGTACCTGCATCGGCTCGCGTTTGGCGGCAAAGTTGCCGACATCAACCTAGCCGCCACGTCCACGCGCCCGCCCAAATTCAACGCCGCCAAGCTGGAAGCCGAACTGCGCGAAAGCAGCCACCGCCTGCAAGGCGTGATGTTGGAACGGCTCAACTACGATGCCTTTATCGCACGCTACGACAAACCCACCACCTTCTTTTATATAGACCCGCCGTATTGGGACTGCGAAACCATGTACGGCAAAGGCATCTTCGCCAAAGCCGACTTTGACGCGCTCGCCACGCAACTGCGGGCGATTAAAGGCAAGTTCCTACTGTCCATCAACGACACACCCGAAATCCGCGCAATCTTTGCAGGATTTGAGATGCGAGAAGTGGAGCTAACATACAGTCTCTGCCGTTCTGGCGGCACAGCCGCGCGGGAATTGCTGATTGCCAACTATCCCATCAACACCGTTGAGGCAACCTGAAAACCTTTTCGCATCTTTTCGCAGCGTAGCAACCCTTATCGCAACGCTAGGGCAACATGGACGCATTCCAACCACCGCGAAAGGACGCGATATGAAACTCGGTTTTTACGGCACGCTGATTAAAAACGGCTGCGATACAGACAGCATCGCCATGACCATCAGCCAACGGCTATACAGGGAGCTATCCATTTGCTACCCATACCACATTACCGCCACATGGCTGCACAGCGATGAAGGGCAACAAGTGGCAGACAAACTGCTGGGCTATTTTGAGCAAAACTACCCCGTAGCCGCAGCGGTTGATGCCACCCTGAACGAACTCAACGCCTTGCCGCTTGATGCCAAACTGGCACAGAAATATGGACTGCCCGACAATATTTCCTATCTGCGCGGCATCTTGGCGATTGCGAAAAAGCTGGTTCAGGAATAAAGGCGCAGCATAAAAAGAAAATCCTGCTGATTGCGGTCGGCAGGATTTTTTCGTTTCTTGCTTTTTGAAATGGTGTTGCAAGATGTGAAATGAAATTAGGTGTGCTTTATCTTGGAAAAAGTGGGTGGATTTTCGTGCGTGGCATCATTTTGCATCGGCAAAGGCTGTGTGGTTTTGCCACGCACCATTTAAGCGATGCTAAACGGTGCGTAAACAATATTCGCAACAAAAGGCATTAGGCAGCCTGAAAAAACCGTTTTACCCGTTTCAGGCTGCTTATTTTGCATTGGCAAAGGCTGTGCGGGACGAGCATCCCCAACAGCCTTTTTTACACCCAAAAGGCAGCCTGAAAACCGCAAAACCAGTACAATCTCCCCCTTTTCCCGCGCATATCATCCCCATGCCCTCTGTAACCCTGTTTACCCTGTTTCTGCTCGGCTTTTTCGGCGGCACGCATTGCATCGCCATGTGCGGCGGGCTGTCCACCGCGTTCGCCTTGCAACTGCCGCCGCATATCAAACGTCCTTGGCTTATTATTCTGCTCAACCTCGGCAGGCTCACCAGCTACACCCTAATCGGCACGCTGATGGGCGCGCTCTCGCAACTGGGTAGCACGCTCGCCCACACCCACGCCCTGCAACTTATCCTCGCCGCCCTCGCCAATCTGCTCCTGCTGTTCACAGGGCTGTATCTCGCCAACATCCTGGCATGGGCAGCCAAAATTGAACACATCGGGCGACCCATCTGGCAACGGCTCAACCCGCTGCTAAACAAACTGCTGCCCATCCAAAGCCTGCCCGCCTGCTTCGGCGCGGGGATGCTGTGGGGCTGGCTGCCCTGCGGCTTGGTGTACAACGCCTCGCTTTACGCGTTGGGCAGCAGCTCCGCGCTGTGGGGCGGCTTGTATTTACTCGCATTTGGGCTGGGCACGCTGCCTAATCTCATCGCCGCAGGGCTGTTCGCCAGCCAACTGCGCGCGCTGTTGCAAAAGAAAGGGCTGCGGCTGATGGCAGGCTTGCTGGTGAGCGCGTGGGCGGTTATCCAGCTTGCCCGTGTGATGACACAATTTTAGGCAGCCTGAAAACGAGTAAAGCGCGGTTTAGCAGGGCTAAAACAATAAAGCCTATTAAGCCGTTTCAGGCTGCCTCAATAAACACACTAAAAGGCAGCCTGAAAGCTAATAGAGGGGCAATGACTCGTTGCCAAATAGCGCAGCGGATAGAACGGCACACGTTGGCAAATAACCGCAAGCCACCCATGTCGATTAAATACATTTTCAGGCTGCCTATTGCACAACCGCAAAGGCAGCCTGAAAAGCAAAAAATCAGCAAACACGTTCGCTTCGTTGAAATACGCTTTACCCATTTTCAGGCTGCTTCACACAGCCGCAATAGGCAGCCTGAAAAATAAAAACCACCCGCCCCAAAGAGCAGATGGTTTTTCTTGATAACTCGGCTTACCAGAGTTTTGGTAGTGGTTTGTTTTAATCGTCCTCTTGCGCCCCGAGTTGCAGATAGTTTTCAATGCCCATGCTGGCAATCAACTCCTGCTGAGTTTCCAACCAATCAATGCGTTCCTCGTTTTCAAACTTCTGTTCTTCCAACAAATCACGCGACACATAATCCTGATGCGCCTCGCAAACCGCAATCGCCGCCATCAGCGCATCATGCTTTTCATATTCTTTTTTCAAATCGCAATCAATAATTTCCGCAGGCGATTCACCAATCAGCAATTTGCCCAACTCTTGCAAATTAGGCAAACCTTCCAGCAGCAACACACGCTCAATAATCGCATCCGCCGCCTTCATCTCCTTGATGGAACGCTTATAAAAATTGCAGCCCAATTCCTCCAAGCCCCAATTTTTCAAAATACGCGCGTGCAGAAAATATTGGTTAATCGTAACCAGCAGCAAACCCAAATTCTTATTCAGGTGCTGGATAACTTGACGGTCTCCTTGCATTGCCTAATCCTTACACTTGGCTTTGCAAGTAATTTTGTTCGCCCATCATCGTAATCAAGCGAAGCTGTTGTTCCAACCAATGCGCATGGTCTTCTTCGGTGTCTTTCAACTGCGCCACCATCAATTCACGGGTAACATAATCCTGTTTTTCTTCGCACAATTTCACGCCTTTTTTCAACGCCGCGCGAACGTGCAATTCGGTTGCCAAATCCGCTTCCAAGCATTCTTTCACCGTTGTGCCAATGTTCAAGCCATCGGGAGTCATTTTAGGCGTGCCGCCCAGCATCAAAATACGGCGGATAAAATCTTCCGCGTGCTGCGTTTCTTCTTCCATTTCATGGTTCAAACGCTCAAACAACTTGTTGTAGCCCCATTCGGCATACATGCGGGAATGAATAAAATATTGGTCGCGAGCAGCCAATTCGCCTGCCAACAACTCGTTCATATAAGCCAAAACTTCTTTATCGCCTTGCATATTTATTTTCCTTGTAATGTGAATGTTAAAAAACGAGAGAGACATCACGTTTCAACGCGGAGCGCATTGTAGCAATGTTTCAGTAAAAATCAAATTTCATATTAAAATACAAACAATTATCAACAATGCCCTGCCTATGGATTTAAGATGATAAGCATTTTTATCCCGCAAAATTCATAGCAACATCAAATAACTAATTTGAAAATGATTGCCGATTGTTATTAACCCTCCATTTTTGCCTGCTGAATATTTACGTTTATTTACAAAAACAGCTTTCAGGCTGCCTGAATATGTGTTTTAATTTTGCGCAGGCTTGGAAATAGGCTAAAATTATGCGCCGTTGCACACGTTGCAACGTTTTTCAATTTTTCACGAATAAAAGGTGAATATTATGCTAACAGGAAGCATTGTTGCACTCATTACCCCCATGCACGCCGATGGCAGCGTGAACTACGAACAACTGCAAGCATTGGTTGAATGGCACATCGCCAATGGCACCGATGCCATCGTTGCCGTGGGCACAACAGGCGAATCCGCCACCCTTTCCGTTGATGAGCATTTGAAAGTGGTTGAAACCGTAATCAAAACCGCCAACAAGCGCATTCCTGTGGTTGCAGGCGCAGGCGCAAACAACACCCGCGAAGCAATTGTGCTTGCCCAAGCAGCCGAAAAACTGGGCGCAGACTACACGCTGTCTGTTGTCCCTTACTACAACAAACCTTCGCAAGAAGGCATGTATCAACACTTCAAAACCATTGCCGAAGCCGCTGCCATTCCCATGATTGTTTATAACGTGCCAGGACGCACCGTGGTGGATATGTGCAACGACACCATTATCCGCTTGGCTCAAATCCCCAACATCGTGGGCGTAAAAGAAGCCAGCGGCAACATTGGGCGCGTGGTTTCTTTGATTAACAACGTACCCGAAGGCTTTGCCGTTTATTCTGGCGACGACCCAACAGGCATGGCAAATATGTTGTGCGGCGGCAAAGGCGTGATTAACGTGGCAGGCAACGTTGCGCCTAAATTGTTCTCTCAAATGTGCCACAGCGCGTTGGATGGCAACATCGCCCAAGCCCGCGAACTCAATAAACGGCTTGTGCCTTTGTATGACGTGATGTTCTGCGAGCCTAGCCCCGCTTCGCCCAAATGGGCGGCATCGCAACTGGGCGTGTGCGCGGAACACGTTCGCTTGCCTATCTTGCCATTGAGCCCTGCCGCGCAAGAAAAAGTTCGTGCTGCTTTAAAAGCAACCAACTTGATTTGATTTTTTTGGAAGGTGTACATGAACCACATCAAACCCCTTGTTTTAGCCCTAACCGCTATCAGCCTTGCTGCTTGCTCTGGCGGCAAAAAAGAAAATCCCAAGCTGGATTACCAATCGGCAAACAATAAAATTGTGAGCTTGGAAGTTCCACCTGATTTGAACGACCCGCGCAACGGCGATTTATACAGCCTGCCCAAAGGCACAACCGCTAACCCCAATGCGTTGAAAGAAACCAAATCGCAAGGCGGCAAAAAAGTCTTAAATCAAGTGAAAGACGCGCACATTGAGCGTCAAGGCAATCAACGCTGGTTGGTGGTGAAAAACAAATCGGCAGCAGAAATGTGGCCTTTGCTGCGCGCATTCTGGCAAGAAGCAGGCTTCACCATTTATTCCGAAGAGCCACAAGCGGGCTTGATGGAAACCGAATGGGCAGAAAACCGTGCCAAATTGCCGAATCAAGGCTTGCGTAAATTGTTTGACAAAGTGGGCATGGGCGGCGTGTATACCACCAGCGAACGAGATAAATTCTTGATTCGCATGGAGCGCAACAGCCACACGGGCGATTTGGATATTTTCTTTACCCACAAAGGCTTGGAAGAAGTCTTTGACAGCAAAAAAGAAGAAAGCACCATTTGGCAGCCCCGCGCCAACGACCCTAATTTGGAAGCAGCGTTTTTGTCGCGCTTCATGCAGTATTTAGGCGTGGATGAAGCGGTTGCCACACAACAAACGGCGGTTCGCGCAGACCAAGCGCAAGGCACGGAATTTGCCAAGTTGGAACAAGATAGCGTGATTGTATATGGCGCGGCAGAGCGCAATGTAAACCGTATTGCGGCGGCGCTTGACCGCGTGGGTTTGACGGTGCAGCAGTTTGTGAGCGAGCGGGGCATGTTTATCGTGCGTCCTGCGCCAACGCAAAGCGAAGAGCTGGCGCAAGCGGCGGCAGATAATCGCAAAGCCGGTTTGTTAAGCCGCTGGTTCAAAGGTAAGAAAGACAAACAGCCTGTTGCCGCATCTAATCAGCCCGCGCAGTTGCTGGTGGGCTTGGTGCAAGAGCCGAATGGGCAGCGTGTTGTGCTGCTGGACCAAACGGGTAAACCGTTGAACGATGCGCGTGCCAATAAATGGATACGCGATTTGTATAACGAGTTGAAGTAAACAATAGAAGGCAGCTTTTCAGGCTGCCTTTTATATTGAGGCAGCCTGAAAACAGAGTCAGCCTGAAAAAGCAAAACCCGCATCCAATCCAATGATGCGGGTTTGTGGTTATACGGCTTAGTCGTTGCTGCTTTCTTTTTCGCCATTATTCGCCGTGCGGCGCGAGAATGTGATGCCAAGCTGTTTGAGCTTGCGGTATAAGTGGGTGCGTTCTAAGCCCACTTTTTGCGCGACGCGGCTCATGTTGTGGTTTTCTTGGCGGATGTGAAATTCAAAATAGCGCCGTTCCAACTCTTCGCGCAGTTCACGCAGGGGAAGGTTGAAATTGAATGCGCTGCGAATGTCGGCAAAAATCTCTTCGGTGTTGAATTGATTGAGCAGGCGGGAAACGGCAACGTCGCTGATTTCGTTTTGTTCGCAGTTCAATACCAAGCTGTTTACTACGTTTTTCAATTGTTCAAAATTACCCGGCCAATCGTATTGGCGCAGGCGGTTCATCGCGCTCGCGGCAAATTTGACGGGGCGGTTGGGAGCGATTTCGTTGAGTAGTTTGTTGACGATAAAAGGGATATCTTCAGAATGCTGCCGCAATGCGGGGATGTTGATGATGGCGCTGGATAAAACGCTCATCAGGCGGGTGTCGCTTTGGGAGTTATCCAAAAGTTCGTTAAGCGGGCGCGAGCTGGTAAACACGATGCGGGTGTTGTGTTTGTCGGCTTTGCTGGTGAGAAAGGCAATGCCTTGGCGGATGTTTTTGCTGGATTGCGAAATATCGCCCAAATAAAGCACGCCGTTGGTAGCTTTGTTGAGCAATTCGCTGGGGATGTCGATGATTTGCTCGGGGCGTGTGGGTTGCACCCATGGGGTGTTTTCTTTGTGGAAAAAGCGGGCGATGATTTCAAAGGGCGAGCCTGTTTCGCCAATGAGCAGCACGGCGTTGTTATGCGTTTGCGCTTGTTTGATTTGCTGATTGAAGTTTTGAATTACGGCGCTGTTACCCAAGCCTTCGATAACGGCGCTTTTGTTATCTGCGGTTTCGCTTTGTTTGAGCGCGCGTTCAACGGTTTGCAAAAGTTTTTGCAAGGGGATGGGCTTTTCTAAGAAATCCAGCGCGCCGATTTTGGTGGCTTCTACGGCGGTATCGATGCTGCCGTGTCCGCTCATCATAATCACGGGCATGGTGAGCTGTCCGTTTTTCGCCCATTCTTTGAGCAGGGTAATGCCGTCGCTATCGGGCATCCAAATATCCAGCAGCACAAGGGAGGGGCGGTTTTTGTTTCGCATGGCACGCGCTTCGCCGGCATTGGCAGCCAACGAAACGGTGTAGCCTTCATCTTCAAGAGTTTCCTGCAATACTTCGCGAATTCCAATTTCGTCATCGACGATCAAGATGTCTGTACTTCTCATGAGTTTTCTGCTTCTGTTGTTGTTATCTTAGGTAGTGTGATGCTGATGTTGGCACCCGACGGTATTTGGTTGGCGATGCTGATGTGCCCGCCGTGTTCTTCTATGATTTTCTTGACTACGGGCAAGCCCAGCCCCGTGCCTGCGGGTTTGTCGGTAACATAGGGTTCAAAGGCGTTTTGCAGCATCTGCGGGGTGAAACTTTTGCCGTTGTTGGTTACGGTGAGACTGATGGTGGTCTCGTGCACCAGTATTTGTATGTGCGTTTCAGGCTGCGGGTCGCTTTCGGCTGCTTCGGCGGCGTTTTTGAACAGGTTGTGCAACACTTGGCGCATGGCGGTGGTGTCGGCTTTTATCCACGCGGGTTTGGGGCTGAAATCGGCGATGAATTGGCAGGGGCTGCTTTCGTAGAGCACTAAAACTTCGGAAACCAGGGCGTTGAGATTGGTTTCGGTGAGTTTTAGCCTTGGGGCGCGGGCGTAGTTGCGAAAGGCTTCTACCATTTCTTTGAGCGCGGCGACTTGTTTGATGATGGTGTCGGTGGATTTGGTAAGAATCTGCGCGTCTTTTGTATCCAGTTTGTCTTGCAATTTCCATGCCAACCGTTCGGCGGAGAGCTGGATGGGGGTGAGGGGGTTGCGGATTTCGTGGGCAAGGCGTTTGGCGACTTCGCCCCATGCGGCTTCTTTTTGGGCGCGGACGAGTTCGGTGATGTTGTCGAACACGAGCACGAGACCTTTGCCGTTTTCGGCGGGCAGGCGGATGGCTTTGCCCAGCAGGATGCGGCTGCTGTCTTGGGCGGTGTAGGAAAGCTCAACGGGGTCGGGGTTATGTTCGCTGGCAATCAGGGCGTTGATTAGGTTGGCGGCGGCGTGGTGCTGGGGGCTTAAATCTTGCCATGCGCTGCTTGGTTCGCCGATGAGTTGGGCGAGGTTGATGTCCAGCATGTTTTCGGCGCTGGCGTTGTAGGTTTTCAGGCTGCCGGAGTAGCCGAGGGTAATCACGCCTGCGCTCAGGCTGCTTAACACGCGTTCCAAATAGTGGCGGG
>ERZ773060.215-NODE-215-length-25298-cov-3.22545_pt1 | contig 25298 bp, 34 predicted proteins | sample MGYA00580628_ERZ773060 | MGnify/ENA primary metagenome ERZ773060 (study PRJEB29015, sample SAMEA2738019) | human oral metagenome | biome: human oral; feature: human-associated habitat; material: dental | place: China | collected 2045 ... | reverse complement strand
TTGCTTCTGCGGCAGACCCTTTTCTTTATGGAATGACCCTGTTATAATAAATGGATGACAGAGGCGGCCGTGTATAGAATCGAGATTCCGCAAATGAAGGAGAGCATTGAAATGAAGATGGCAGTTGTCGGTACAGGTATGATCGCGCGGGAAGCACTGACTGCACTGCGTCAGGCAGATGGGATCGAGGTCACTGTACTCTGTGCACGCCCGCACAGCCGAGATAAGGCATGCGCCCTGGCCCGAGAGTTTGGCGTGCCGCAGGTGGCGACCGACTATGGCGCAATGCTGGCAGCGCATGAAGCAGATTTTGTCTATCTCGGCATTGTTAACAGTGCACATTTTGACTATGCGCGGCAAGCGATTGCAGCGGGGTGGCATGTGATTGTGGAGAAGCCGTTTGCCTCAACGCTGGCGGAAACGGAGGAGCTGATTGCGCGTGCGCAGGCAGCCAAGCGATACGTGTTTGAGGCAGTCACGCCGCTCTTTCTCCCCAATTATCGGAGGATCATGGAGATGCTTCCGATGCTCGGACTCATTCGTCTTGTGCAGGCGAACTATTCCCAGTACTCCAGCCGCTATGACCGCTATTTGGACCGTGATGTCGCGCCGGTATTCGACCCGTCTCTCTCCGGCGGGGCTCTCTATGATCTGAACGTCTACAATCTCTCGCTGATCATCTCTCTGTTCGGCCGGCCGCAGTCGGCTTCCTATGCGGCAAACATCGGATTCAACGGAATTGATACCTCCGGGATACTGACGCTGCGCTATGACGGTTTTGTTGCTTCTGCGGCGGCGGCAAAGGACAGTATGAGCCCCTCTTTCTTTATGATTCAGGGGGAATCCGGCTGGATTCATGCAGAGGGAACCCCGAATGAACTCCGTTCATTCACGGTTGGTCTGCGCGGCAAAGAACCGCGGACGTATGCACTGAATCGATATGAACACCGTATGGTGCATGAGTTCGAAGCGATGCGGGACATTTTTGAACGCGGTGACTATGCGCGCGCAGAGGAGGGGCTGCACACGACACGAACAGTCATGGCTGTGATGGAGAAGGCACGCCTCATGGCGGGCATCCAATTTCGGGTGGATTGAGCTGCGATGGAATCTATGATGATCGAGATGGAGGATCTCGTAAAAAAATTCCCCCATACGAATGAGGCGAAGAAAAAGGACTGGAAGACTGCTGTTGCAGGGATCAGCCTCTCTGTGCGGCGCGGGGAGGTGTTCGGTCTCCTTGGACCCAACGGCGCGGGAAAGACGACGATCATTCGGATGCTCACGATGCAGACGCAGCCGACAAGCGGACACATTCGCATCGGCGGACAGGATATCCGCACGGAGGCGCGCGCGGTTAAGGAGCGGATCGGTGTTGTGCCTCAGCATGTGAACTTTGATCAGGAACTCACGGTATGGGACAATATGGAGCTGCATGCGCGCCTGCATCATATGGCTCGTGCACAGCGTACGGCGCGCATCGAGGAGCTGCTCGCGGAGATGGCACTTACTGAGGTGCGCAACGATGGTGTGCGTCGTCTCTCGGGGGGCATGACGCGTCGGCTTTTGATTGTACGCGCACTGATTCATCATCCGCAGGTGCTCTTTCTCGATGAGCCGACGGTAGCGCTTGATCCGCAGATACGCCGGCACATCTGGTCGATTGTGCGCGAGATTGCTCGCAACGGCGTAACCGTGCTGTTGACAACACATTATATTGAGGAGGCAGAGGCGCTTTGTGATCGTGTTGCCATTATCAATAGGGGCAGCCTGATTGATGTGCAGACGCCTCATGCCTTTTGCGAGCAGCTGGGGGGCTATGCCGTGGAGTGGGACGAAGAGAGCGGACGCATGTACCGTTTCTTTCATACCGGTGAAGAAGCACGTGCCCATGCACGTACACTCGAGAACACGATGCAGCGCGTTTTACTGCGCCCGACGAATCTCGAGGACGTGTTCATCGAGCTGACGGGACGAAAGGAAGGGCTCTGATGCTGGGGGATATCTGGACGGTGTTCTGGCGCGATTGGGTTGTGCTGCGCCGGCGTCTGACGAAATATATTCTGAGCCGTATGGTCTCGCCGCTCATGTTCCTTGTCGCCTTTGGCTGGGGCCTCGGGCGCAGCATTGATGTCGGCGCCGGATCCTATCTCGACTTCCTTGTGCCGGGGCTGCTCGCGATGAATTCAATGAACATCAGCTTCAACAGCATTATCTCGGTGCATGCAGAGCGCATTTACCACCGGAGTCTCGAGGAGTATCTGATCGCGCCCATTCGTCCGGATGCTTTCGTCATCGGCAAGATTGCGGGAGCGGTTGTGCGCGGGATGATTTCATCCGCGATTATCATTATACTCAGTTATCTGTTCGGGGCGCATTTTTCCATTACGCCGCTCTTTCTCCTCGTGCTCGCGATGAACTGCATGATCTTTGCGGAGATCGGCTTTCTCGCGGCGATGTATATCTCCACCTATGAGGAGATGGGGCAGGTCAATCTCTACGTATTGCTGCCGATGTCATTCCTCTGCGGAACCTTCTTCTCGACGGCGGCGCTGCCGGATGTCGTGCGCTGGTTCGTGGAGATCCTGCCGCTGACGCACACGAGTCATCTCCTGCGCAGCCTTGGAACAGCGGGAACGTTCTCGATGTTTTCGTTCGGCATTGTCTTCGTGTACGCGGTGCTCGGGATTTTGGCAGGTACGTGGAAATTTCGTCGACTGACGGATTAAAAAGTAAGGATACGCATGCTCAGGCATATTTTTCATCACAGAGGAGCAGCCGAAGGCTGCGCACATTTTTGTTGTACCAAAATCGAAGACTTCAGCGTCTCGTTTGGGACGTTTGAAGTCTTTTCGCATGTCAATCTGCATATTCACTGTGGAGAGCTGACAGCCATCATCGGGCCAAACGGCGCGGGCAAGAGTACACTCCTGCGCGCGATTCTCGGAGAAATCCCCCATGCGGGCAGTCTGCGTTTTGTCGATGCGGGAGATCGACATACCGACCATCCGGTGATCGGTTATGTGCCGCAGTATCTGCGCATGGATGTGAGCGCGCCGACGACGGTGATGGATCTCTTCATGGCGTGTTTGACTGTGCGCCCCGTGTGGCTGTTTTCTGCACGCCGTTATCGCAGGCGTGCCGCTGAGAACCTTGCGCGCGTACACGCGGAGCATCTGATGGACCGACGCCTCGGTGCGCTCTCAGGCGGTGAGCTTCAGCGTGTGCTGCTCGCGCTCGCACTCGATCCCATGCCGAATCTTCTCCTGCTCGACGAGCCCGTCTCGGGGGTCGATCAGAACGGATTGTCACTGTTCTATGAGATCGTTGCCGATCTGCGGGCAAAGGAGGATCTCGCGATCCTCCTCATCTCTCATGATCTCGGCATGGTTGCGCGCCATGCGGACAAGGTCGTGTTGATGGACCGTGGGATTGCGGCGGAGGGGACGCCGGCCGAGGTCTTTGAGAGCCCTTTGATGGAGCGTATCTTCGGTATTCTGCCGGACCTTAGGCATCTGGATGCACAGGCAGCGGATGCGGAGAAGGAGGAGCACGCATGGAACTGATCTACAGCGTGCTGGACACGCTTCTTCCGTTTTCGTGGATGGAATATGCGTTCATGAAAAATGCGCTTCTTGCGATTCTCCTCATGACGCCGCTTTTTGGACTGCTGAGCACGATGGTTGTTTCAAGCCGCATGGCGTTCTTCTCGGATTCTCTCGGACACGGCGCGTTTACGGGAATCGCGATTGGTGCGATTGCCGGCATGTTCTCTCCGATCACGTCACTGGTTCTCTTTTCCGTCGTCTTTGCTCTCCTCATCACCTATATCAAGCATCGGACAGCGGCGTCGGCGGATACGGTCATCGGCGTGTTTTCCTCAACGGCGATTGCGGTCGGCCTTATGATTATGAGCCGCGGCGGCGGGTTCTCAAAGTTCTCCCCGCTGCTGATCGGCGATGTACTGAGTATTACACCGTCTGATCTCGCAGGACTCGCTGCGGTGGATGTCGTTGTCCTCATCGGCTGGATTCTGCTCTTTAATCGCCTGCTGCTGCTCTCGGTCAATTCCTCGCTGGCACGGAGCAGGGGCATTTTTATCTTTGCTGTTGAGGCGGCGTTTGCCGTTCTGCTTGCCGTGGTCGTCGCTGTGAGCATTCAGTGGGTCGGCATTCTCATCATCAATGCGCTCCTCGTTCTCCCAGGAGCGGCTGCGCGCAATCTTGCGCGCAGCGTGAAGGAGTATCATGCCATTTCGACGGTATTGGCACTCCTTTCCGGACTGATCGGACTATTTGCCGCATACTATCTCGGTATTGCCGCAGGTGCGGCGATCGTTGCGGCGGCGTCGCTGTTTTTCTTCCTGTCGCTTGCATTTCGTGCGCGCTTTCAGCGCTGACGGCTCTGTTCTTTTTCAGTGATTTATGCTAGAATAACAGAGAATATGGAGCATAAAAAGGAGGGCATTCCCATGAATATAGTCATCGGCAGTGACCACGGAGCGGTGGAGCTCAAAGAAGAGATCAAAATGGTGCTCCACGAGTTCAGTGATATCCGTGTAAAGGATGTCGGTACGTTCGGCAAGGAGGCAGTCGATTATCCCGATGTTGCACAGAAGGTATGTGCTGAAATCATCGCAGGGAAGGCAGACCGCGGCATCACCCTCTGCGGGACGGGGATCGGCATCTCGATTGCAGCGAACAAGATTGATGGAATCCGTGCGGCACTCTGTACGGATGTCTACTCGGCGATTATGTCGCGGCGGCACAACGATGCAAATGTGCTCGCTATGGGCGGCCGCGTAACGGGGTTCGGCCCTGCGGGCGAGATTGTGCGCGCATGGATTCGGACGGAATTTGAGGGCGGACGCCATGCGCGCCGCATCGAGAAGACAATGGCGCTCGAAGAGCAAACGAATCATTGAGGAGAGCTTTGCATGAGTATTATGGATGCGTTGAATCAGGTCGATCCGAAGGCATACGAAGCGATTGAGCATGAGCTGCAGCGTCAGCGGAGGAAGCTGGAACTCATCGCTTCGGAGAATATTGTCAGCCGTGCCGTTATGGAGGCGCAGGGCAGCGTCCTCACGAACAAATATGCAGAGGGCTATCCGGGCAAACGCTATTACGGTGGATGTGAGTACGTCGATGTCGTGGAGCAGCTGGCGATTGACCGCGCAAAGGAGCTCTTTGGCGCGAACTGGGCAAATGTGCAGCCGCATTCGGGCGCGCAGGCAAATATGGCGGTGTTCTTTGCGCTCCTGCAGCCGGGAGACACAATTCTCGGCATGAATCTGACGGATGGGGGACATCTGACGCACGGCAGTCCTGTCAATATTTCGGGCACCTATTATAAGGTCATTCCCTACGGCGTGGATCGGGAGACCGAGCGCATCGACTACGACGCACTGGAGAGACTTGCCAAGGAACACAAGCCGAAAATGATTATTGCGGGTGCCTCTGCTTACGCGCGCACGATAGATTTCGCACGCATCGGAACGATCGCAAAGGCAGCCGGCGCTCTCTTTATGGTGGATATGGCGCACATTGCCGGCCTTGTTGCTGCAGGTCAGCATCCGAGTCCTGTTCCATACGCGGATGTCGTCACCTCGACCACGCATAAGACGTTGCGCGGCCCGCGCGGAGGCATCATCCTCGGGCGTGATGAGGAGATTGGAAAGAAGATCAACAAAGCGGTTTTCCCCGGCATTCAGGGGGGCCCTCTGATGCATGTCATCGCTGCGAAGGCAGTCGCGCTCGGCGAGGCACTGCAGCCTTCGTTCAGGGAATACGGCGCGCAGGTTGTAAAGAATGCCGCTGCTCTCGCCGATGAGCTGATACGGCTCGGCTATCGTATCGTCTCCGGCGGGACGGACACGCACGTCATGCTTGTCGATCTTACGAACAAGGAAATCACCGGAAAAGACGCGCAGAATATCCTCGATGAGGTCAACATCACGGCGAACCGCAATACGATTCCGTTCGAGCCGCGCAGCCCCTTCATCACGAGCGGCATCCGCCTCGGATCGCCTGCGCTTACCACGCGCGGCTTCAACGAGGAGGATATGCGCGAAGTCGCACGCATCATCGCATATGTGCTTGATGCGCCGACGGATATGCCGCGCCGGGAAGAAGCCCGCCGCCGCGTCGCTGTGCTCTGCGATAACTATCCGCTCTACATGTAAAATGATTTTCTAGCAGAAAGGATGCCCCTCTCATGCCTGATATATTCCATCCGTCCGATGTCCCGAGTCTCCATCTGGTCAATCATCCGCTCATCCAGCATAAGCTGACGATTATGCGCATGAAGGAGACCGGGACGAAGGAGTTCCGCGAGCTTCTCTCGGAGATCTCCATGCTCATGGCATATGAGATCACGCGCGATTTCCCGCTGCGGGATGTGGAGATTGAGACGCCCGTTGCTCCCTGCTGCGGAAAGATGCTCGAGGGGAAGAAGCTCGGCATCGTTCCTATTCTGCGCGCGGGGCTTGGGATGCTCGACGGCATCCTGATGCTCGTTCCGGCCGCACGTGTGGGGCATATCGGGCTCTACCGCGATCCGGAGACACTTGCGCCGGTCGAATACTATGCAAAGCTTCCCAGCGGGGTGGAGGACCGCACACTCATCGTTCCTGACCCGATGCTCGCAACGGGCGGAAGCGCATCGGCTGCACTGGCGCTGCTCAAGGAAAAGGGAGCGAAGAACATCATCCTCATGTGTCTCGTGTCGGCACCTGAGGGAGTCCGGCGCGTTGCTGCCGATCATCCGGATGTGCCGATCTACGTCGCGGCAGTGGACGAATGTCTTAATTCACATGGATACATCGTACCGGGGCTTGGCGATGCGGGCGACCGCATCTTTGGAACGCTGTAACGACTTATATTCGTACAAAAAAAGACGGCTGCATAAGCAGTCGTCTTTTCGATTGCAAAAATATGGCGGAGAGGGTGGGATTCGAACCCACGGTGCGTTGCCGCATCACCGGTTTTCAAGACCGGCTCCTTAAACCACTCGGACACCTCTCCGTATTCAGCGGTATTCATTCTATCAAAAAGGCCCCTCTGCGTCAATAGGCCCATTTTTTTTGCAGAACGAGAACGATGCTGCCGAGCAGGAGCCCCGTGATCGAGGGAACAACCCATCCCATGCCGATCACGGAAAGAGGGAGCGCCTCTCCGATCGTGCGCAGGAGATGGATGCCGGGCAGCGCACTCTGAACGGACGGTGACAGAGCCTTTATGAAATCAAATGCTGCGGCGGTGCAGGTGCCGGTCATTGTGCCGACAAAGAGCGGGCGATGATATCCGAGCACACCCTCCAGCAGGCAGAGAACGATCAGGACAATGGCCGCGGGATAGAGGAAGTAGAGTACAGGGAGAGCATATGCGATGATGTGGCTGAGTCCGACGTTTGACACGGCGAACGAGAAAAACGCGAAGAAAACGGCATATTTTGCATACGAGGGCGAGCGCGGGAAAAGTTCGGAGAATGTCGTGCTGCATGCGGTGACGAGCCCAATGGCGGTCTTAAGACAGGCGCAGGTGATCGTAATGCCGAGCAGAATGCCGCCGGATGCGCCGAAATAATGGGATGCGATGTGATAGAGGCTGTCGCCTCCATTCGCGTCAATGCCATAGACTGTGCGGCTTTGTGCACCGACATAGGTGAGTGCGAGATAGAGCAGAGCCATGAGTGCCGGCAGCATCGCTGCGCCTGCACGCTGACCCATGGCCGCAGGGAAGATCAGATTGCCTGCGCCGAAGACAAGCCCGAAGAGCATCGAGGCAACGAAGACATATTCCTTCTTTTTCAGCCGTCGTTTCATCTGCAAAATCTTTCCATAAAGTAATTAAATATTACAAAAGTTCAATGAACCGATTATAGCAGGGGTGGAAGGAATTTGTCAAAGGGAGAAGAAGTTGCTATAATAGAACAATATCGTTGGTGCAGAAGAGGAGGCGGCAATGCGCATCGCTCTGTTTGATTCGGGGATTGGTGGATTGACTGTGCTCAGTCACGCGCGGCGCGTACTCCCCTCAGAGGAATTCCTATTCTTCGCTGACCGTGATCATGTGCCCTATGGCACGAAATCCGTTCCTGCTGTGCGAGGCTTCGTCCGCGAGGCGTTTCATTTTCTCGTTGAGCAACAGAAGGCCGATGCTGTTGTCGTTGCCTGCAATACGGCGACCTCTGTTGCGGTGGATGAGATGCGGCGGCTCTATGCGGTGCCGATCATCGGAATGGAGCCTGCGGTAAAGAAAGCGCTCGCGCGCGATACGGAGCGCCGGGTGCTTGTGACGGCAACGCCGATTACCGTAAACGGTGAGAAGCTGCGCCGTCTGATCTCGGCGTATGACACAGGCGGATGCATCGATCTTCTTGCCCTCCCGCGCCTCGTGGAATTTGCGGAGGAGAGAGAGTTCGTATCTCCGTGTGTAGAGAACTATCTCCGGAGTGCGCTTGCGCCGTATGACCTCATCAACTATTCCGCGATTGTGCTCGGGTGTACACACTTTAATTATTTCAAAGATACACTGCGTCAAATCATGCCGCAGACAGTAGGTTTTGTAGACGGGAATGAGGGGACGGTAGAGGAATTGGCGCGTCGTACGAATCTGCGCACTGTGCCTGCAGGCGAGAGGAAGGCGCACTGCACCTTCTTTGAGTCGGGACGGCTGGTCGAGGGGGCGGAGGCGCTTGCACGGATTGAGGGGTATCTCGCGCGTGCAGAGCGCATGGAGGAAATTGTCTGAGGAATCTCAGATTCTCGAAACGAAAGGAGCATTCATGCCGATCCGTGTTGAACATCGGGTGAATTTTTACGATACAGATGCGATGGAGGTCGTGCACCACGCGAACTACATCCGCTGGTTTGAGATCGGACGTGTCGCCTACCTGCGGCGCATCGGCATCACACTGGGCGATCTGATGGAGGCAGGATATGTATTCCCAATCACGAAGGTCAGTGCAGAGTTCCATGCGCCGGGACGCTTTGATGACGAGCTCGTCATCGAGACGACGGGTACGGCGCTCACAAAGGCGAAGATGGCGTTCTCATATCGCATATTGAATGAGGCGGGAACGATGCTCGTGTGCGGATTTTCGGAGAATGTATTTACGCGCCGCGACACCGGGCACATCACGCGCCTGCCGCGGCGTTTCTATGAGCCGCTGGAGGCGGCGATGGCGGCAGAGAAAGAGGGACGGGACATTGGGCGCTGAACTTGGATGGTGGATACACTTACTGATCGTCATACTGATTGTCGCGGAGATCGGTCGGCGGGCGGTTTTTGCCTATCTCGGCACGGAGATCATCGTGCCGAAGGTCGGCGAGATGACGAAGTTTTCTCTTGTCGAACACACGGCGGAGCATCTCGTGATCGGGGCGACCATTCCATTTGCCAATGAGGGAAAGCAGTGCGGGACGATCATGGACGCGTTTCTGCGCGTCCAGCTTCCCTATGAGCAGTATGACGGCGCGCTTGTACGCGGCAAGGTGGAGCTTGCCGGCGCGCCGCGTGAGGACGATTACTTTGAGGCGGTTTTAATTCAGAAGCATTCGCGCATCCATCTCGTACTCAAGGTTTCCATTGAGGGCCGCAGAGGAAATTCTCTTGAAGAGGCGATTGCGCATCTGCCCGACTTGCGGCTCGACCTCATCTACCAGGAGACTGGACGTATTCCTGCGCATTATTCAAAGGTGATGCTGAAGGTTGCAGCGCAGGAAATTGCAGATCTTGCCGGCATTGCGATTGCCCGGGAAGGGGGGGAGAAGAATGGCTGAGTTGGATATTCTTCCCGTTCCAACGCGGATCTTGACCGATGCGGACGATATTGCGGATGTGATCGAATCCTACGCGGGCCCACGGGTGACTGCGGACGATCTCGTCTGCTGCGCCGAGAGTGTGGTCGCGATCACGCAGGGGCGGATCGTCTGTCCCGAGGAGCTGAACATCTCCGCTGCCGCCCGCTTCGCATGCCGTTTTATCCCGGACTACGGCAGCCTCGCAAGTCCGCATGGGATGCAGGCATTGATGGATGTGGAGGGAACATGGCGCGTCCTTTTTGCACTCTTTGCCGGATTCCTCGGCAAGCTCGTCGGAAAGAGCGGATTATTCTACCGGTGGGGCGGGAAGGAAGCTGCTCTGATTGACGATGTGACGGGGACGATGCCGCCGTTCGATAAGATGATCGTCTACGGTCCTGCCGAGCCGGATCGGGTTGCTGCACGCATTTGCGAGCGTGTGGGAGCATTCGGCGCGATGGTAGCGGATGTCAATGACCTCAAGCGCTCCCGCGTGGTCGGCGTGTCGGACAGCGTGGACGGAACGCTTGCAGCAAAGCTGCTGCTGGATAATCCCTTTGGAAATGCTTCGCAAAAAACGCCGATCTGCATCGTAAAAAACTATCGGCAGTATCAGGCGGCGCATCGTGCTGAGTAAATGCATCGACATACATAAGAAAAGGCGGAAAGCAGGAAGAATTTGCAGGAGATCAATCTCCGCATCAGCGCAAACATCCTGCTTTCTTTTTTATAAGTGAATGACGGAAGAGGGAAAAGCATGCCAAGAAGAGATCTGAGACGTACCGATCAGCTGCGCCCCGTGCACATCGAGCGCGGATATCAGCGGTATCCTGCCGGCTCTGCCCTTGTTGAGACTGGGCATACGCGTGTTGTATGCGCAGCAACGGTAGAGGAGCGTGTACCGTTCTTTTTGAAAGGCTCGGGGACAGGGTGGGTCACGGCGGAGTACGCCATGCTCCCCGGAGCGGGGGCAGAGCGGACGGCAAGGGAGGCTGTGCGCGGCCGGCAGTCGGGACGAACACAGGAGATTCAGCGCCTCATCGGGCGTGCCCTGCGCGCGGTGGTCGACATGAAGGCACTCGGTGAGCGGACCATCCATATTGACTGTGATGTTCTTCAAGCGGACGGCGGGACACGGACTGCATCTGTGACGGGGGCATTTGTTGCACTTGTGGAAGCATGTGCGACCTTCTATACAAAGCATGGAATCTTTCCCGTGCGCGACTATGTAGCGGCGGTCAGCGTCGGCATTGACACGGAAGGAACCCCGCTCCTCGATATTTGCTATGAGGAGGATTCCAGCGCGATGGTTGACATGAACCTCGTGATGACGGGGGCGGGCGAGTTCGTCGAAGTGCAGGGGACAGGTGAAGGGCGTTCATTTTCGCGCGCGGAGATGAATGCGCTCCTCGATCTCGGCGAACGAGGTATCCGAGAGCTGATCGAACATCAGAAGACAGCGCTCGGCGAGACATTGTCATGGCTGCCGGGGCGGGAGGGATAAGGTGGAGAAGATCATTCTTATCGCCACGTCGAATGAAGGCAAGGTGCGTGAGATGGAGAAAGCTTTTGCGGGGCTGCCTGTACGCCTTGTGCCGCTTTCGCGCATACATGAGATCCTGCCGGATGCATCGGAGATCAAAGAACCTGTCGAAGACGGCGCGACCTTTATGGAGAATGCGTGCATTAAGGCACGCTGTTACAGAGAACAGACGGGGCTGGCAGCGCTTGCTGACGACTCGGGACTTGCCGTGGAGGCGCTCGGCGGTGCGCCCGGTGTCCGTTCGGCACGTTATGCGGGCATGCACGGTGACGATGCGGCGAATAATGCGAAGCTCATCGCGGACCTCCGGATATGTGGCGAGGAGAATGCTGCCGCTGCTTATCACTGTGCGCTTGTGCTTGCGCTCGAGGACGGGCATGAACTCACGGCAGAGGGAACCTGCTCCGGTTATATCCGGCCTGAGGCACGCGGTACGGGGGGCTTTGGCTATGACCCATATTTTTATCTGTCGGACGGTCGGTCAATGGCGGAGCTTACGTGCGAGGAAAAGCATGAGATCAGTCATCGCGGCACCGCCCTGAAAAGAATGAAGGTGCAGCTCGAAAAATTTCTTCGCACGAGATAACGGAAGCGTGCCTTTGCCTCTGTCTGCCATGAGGAAAGTGCAGGGGGGGCTTAGCATGAGGAGAAACCTCATGCCGTCCTGCATTTTAGAAAGGGAAATATCGTGAAGATCGGAATTGTGAGTGACAGTCACGGAGATATCCGTGTATTTGAGGATATGCTTGCCGTACCCGGCGCAGCTGCGGCGGAACTTTGGCTGCATGCGGGGGATTTTGCCCCGGATGCGGACGATTTGGAGAAACTGACAGGCAAGCGTGTGGAGCGCGTTCTCGGCAACTGTGACGTTTACGCGGACGGCATCTATGAGGAGACGGTCGTGGAGGCAGCTGGCCACCGCATTTTTCTCACGCACGGGCATCTCTTTAACGTGCGCTTTGATACAGCGATGCTTTCCGCGGCGGCACGTGAAGCAGGGGCGGATATTGCAGTCTACGGACACACGCACACGGCGCTCGAAGAACGCGGAGATGTGACCGTGCTCAATCCGGGGAGCATTGCACGTCCGCGCGATGAGCGGAGAGGCTCTTTTATGCTTGTGGAGCTGCATGAACATGAAGTTCCGCAGGTGGAACTTCTTCGCATTCGCTAAAAAGATAAAAAACATTTGATATATGACTTGAAATACAGTGCAAACAAGATCATGATTTTTATTATCCAATGTAATACGTGAAAGAAACGATAAAGAACGATACAGAAAAAGAAGCGCGGCCAAGCGTAAAAAATATCTCCTGAAATTGAATGAGATTCACTTTTCTCAAGGCTTTACGCTCTATTTGAAAAACTTGAAAGCAAGAAAAAAATATGATATAGTCTAATCAACCTGTGTATAAGTTATATTTATAGGAGGGATTATTTTGCGAGAGCTAAGCGCAAAAGAAATCACAGAGAACGTCGCCGAGATGTGCAAAGAAGCGGCGTACTATCTCCCGGATGATGTCTATAAGGGGTTAAAAAAGGGGAGAGAGACCGAGGAGTCGCCCGTCGGCAGGATTGTCTTGGATCAGATCATTCGCAACGCTGAGATCGCGCGTGAGGAGGATCGTCCATATTGCCAGGACACAGGGATGACCATTGTGTTTGTGGAGGTCGGGCAGGATCTCCATATCACCGGCGGCCTCTTGGAGGATGCGATCAACGAGGGAATTGCAAAGGGATATACGGAAGGGTACCTGCGCAAATCGGTTGTTGCGGAGCCCCTTTTTAACCGAAAGAATACACAGAACAATACGCCGGGTGTGATCTACACAAAGATCATTGCCGGCGATCAGCTCAGCATTACGATCGCGCCCAAAGGCTTCGGTTCGGAAAACAAGTCCGGCGTGAAGATGCTGGTTCCTGCAGATGGTGTTGAGGGTGTAAAGAATGCTGTCATGGAGATCATCCAGCATGCGGGTCCGAATCCGTGTCCTCCCGAGGTGGTCGGTGTCGGTATCGGCGGAACGATGGATCAGGCGGCACTCCTTTCGAAGAAGGCGCTTATGCGGCCGATTGATCAGCGGCATGCGATGCCGGAGTATGCACAACTCGAGAATGAGCTCCTCGAGATGATCAACAAGACGGGCATTGGTCCCCAGCTTGGCGGGACGACCACCGCGCTTGCCGTGAATATTGAATGGGGTGCAACGCACATCGCAGGGCTTCCGGTTGCGGTGACCATCTGCTGCCATGCCCTTAGGCATGCGCATCGAGTGCTCTGACACTGTGTATTATCGTTAGGGAGGAATGCTCAATGGCGGACAGTATTCGTATTACGACTCCGTTTACAGAAGAAATGTCTCGCAAGCTCAAGGCCGGTGACAGTGTCCTGATTACGGGGACGATCATCAGTGCGCGCGATGCGGCGCATAAGGCGATGACCGAGGCCCTTGCAAAAGGAGAACCTCTGCCGGTTGACTGGCACGATCAAATCGTCTACTACCTTGGACCGACGCCGGCAAAGCCGGGCGACCCGATCGGTTCGGCAGGCCCAACGACATCCGGCCGCATGGATGCGTATACTCCGACGATGTTGGAACAGGGCATCAAAGGCATGGTCGGCAAGGGCTCGCGTTCGGCAGCCGTTGTCGAGTCGATGAAGAAGCATGGCGCCACCTATTTTGCTGCGGTCGGCGGTGCGGCGGCCCTCATCGCAAAGTCTGTGAAGAAGTATGAAGTCGTAGGGTACCCGGAACTTGGCCCCGAAGCCGTCGCAAAGCTGACGGTCGAAGATTTCCCCTGTATCGTTGTGATTGATTCCGAGGGCAATAACTTCTATGAAATGGGACAGAAACCCTATCGCAAACTTTGATTTGACTACGCATGCGGATGGTTTGGCGCATGACGAATCATTCGGGGAGCAACTCCGGAGATATTCCGGAGCTGCACTTCCAGAGGTCTACATATTTTAGGAGGTATGAAATGTTCCACACAACCTTTTACATGCGGCGCCTGCATTCCTTGGTCGGACTTATCGTCATCGGCGTTTTCCTCTTTGAGCACGTCTTTACAAACTCGACCGTGCTAGGCGGAGCGAAGGCCTTCAACGATGCGCTGGCCATGATGGATCTTATTCCGCGTCCGCTTTTCTACGGGCTCGAGGTGTTTGCCATCGCGCTGCCGATTCTCTTTCACGCGATTTATGGCATCTATATCGCTGCGCAGGCGAAGAACAATCCCGGCAATTATGGCTACGTCCGCAACTGGCAGTTTGCCGTTCAGCGTTATACGGCATGGCTGCTCATTCCGTTCCTCATCTGGCACGTAGGCTATATGCGCGTGTGGGAAAAGGGCATCATGGGGACACATATTAACTATGACCTCCTCTATACCTATTTTGTGACGGGGGATTATGCCATTTTACACACAGTGCTCTATACGCTCGGCATGATTGCAGCGATCTTCCATTTCTGCAATGGGATTTCGACATTCTGCATGACATGGGGCATTGCAAAGGGGCCGCGCGCGCAGTCTGTGATCAATGCGCTTGCGATGAGCCTCTGTACGCTGATGAGTCTTGTTACGCTCGCCTTCATGGGCAGCTATTTCATGTGAGAACTGCAGCAAAGGAGAGTAAGAATGGCTAAAGTACCAGAAAATAAGGTTATCATCGTCGGCGGCGGTCTGGCAGGGCTGCTCGCTGCGATGAGGGTCTGCGAGGGCGGCGGTACGGTTGACCTCTTTTCCTATTGCCCGGTGAAGCGTTCGCACTCGCTCTGCGCACAGGGCGGTATGAATGCCTGCATGGATACGAAGGGCGAGCACGACAGCGTCTATGAGCACTTCGATGATACGGTCTACGGCGGTGACTTCCTCGCGGATCAGCTTGCGGTCAAAGGCATGGTTGAGGCTGCGCCGAAGCTCGTCAAGATGTTTGACCGGATGGGGGTTCCGTTTACGCGTACGGCAGAGGGTGTGCTTGATCTGCGCAACTTCGGCGGACAGAAGAATAAGCGTACGGTATTCGCGGGCTCTACGACCGGTCAGCAGCTTCTCTACGCACTCGATGAGCAGGTGCGCCGCTGGGAAGTCAAAGGCAAGGTTACAAAATATGAGTTCTGGGAATACATCCGCGCGATTAAGAATAAGGACGGCATTGTCCGCGGCATTGTTGCGCAAAACATGAATTCAAACGAGATTAAATCGTTCCCGGCAGATGTTGTCATACTGGCGACAGGCGGACCCGGACAGGTGTTCGGACGCTGTACGGCGTCCACAATCTGCAACGGCTCGGCGGTTTCCTCCGCATATCAGCAGGGCGCACACATTGGCAACCCGGAATTCATTCAGATTCACCCGACAGCGATTCCGGGCTCGGATAAGAACCGTCTCATGTCTGAAGCATGCCGCGGCGAGGGCGGGCGCATCTGGACGTATAAGGACGGAAAGCCGTGGTATTTTCTCGAGGAGATGTACCCGGCATACGGCAATCTTGTTCCCCGCGATGTTGCCTCCCGCGCAATCTTCAAGGTCTGTGTCCATATGGGCCTCGGCATTGACAATGACCGCCGTGTTTATCTCGACCTCTCCCATATTCCCGCGGACTACCTCGAGCGCAAGCTCGGCGGCATCCTCGAGATGTATTCGGAGTTTGTCGGTCAGGACCCGCGCAAGGTACCGATGGAGATCTTCCCATCCGTGCACTATTCGATGGGCGGCATCTGGGTCGACCGCAATCACCATACAAACCTCCCGGGGCTTATGGCGGCCGGTGAGTGCGACCATCAGTACCATGGTGCGAACCGTCTTGGTGCGAATTCACTTCTCTCGGCGGCATACTCGGGCTTTATCGCAGGGCCTGAGGCATTGCGCTGGGCCCGCAGCGGCGAGCTCGGGACTGCCCTTACAGAGGAAGAGATGGAGAGCGCGCGCAAAGAGGCCGTTGAGGAGTTCGACAGAATCCGCAATATGACAGGCTCGGTCAATGCGCATCAGCTCCATCAGGAGATGGGCGAGATCATGTATGATTACGTCTCCATCGAGCGTGACAATAAGGGCCTTGATATCTGCCTTGAAAAGCTCAAGGACATCCTGAAGCGTTGGGATGACATCGGCGTGACGGATCATGGGACATGGGCGAACCAGGAAGCGATGTTCGTACGTCAGCTGCGCAATATGATTCTCTATGCGATGGCGGTCACGAAGGCGGCGCGCTGCCGCGATGAGAGCCGCGGCGCACATGCCAAGATCCTGCTTGACGAGAGCGGCGAACGCATGACCGATGCCGACGGCGAGCTCGTCTTCTATGGCCGTGATGACGAGCACTTCATGAAGACCTCCATCGTAGACTACGATCCGAAGACAGAGGAACCGATTATCAGCTACATGGATTTTGAGCATTCGCTCATCAAGGCACGTGCGCGCAACTATGCCGTTGCCAAGAAGGAGTAGGGGAGGATAGCAGTCATGGCAGAACAGAAAAAAGTTCGTTTTATCATTGAGCGCCAGGACGGACCGAATGAAAGCCCGTATACGCAGGAATTCGAGGTCGACTATCGTACCGGTCTCAACGTCGTTGCAGCACTCATGGAGATTCAGAAGAACCCCGTGACCGTCGACGGCAAGCGCGTTCCGCCTCCGGTCTGGGAGTGCAACTGTCTCGAGAAGGTCTGCGGTGCATGCATGATGGTCATCAATGGTCGTGCGCAGCAGGCATGCTGCGCGCTGGTAGATCACCTTGCACAGCCGATTCGCATACAGCCGGCGCGTACATTTCCGGTCATCCGCGATCTTCTCATTGACCGATCAGTTATGTTTGAGAGCCTCAAGCGCATTCACGGCTGGATTGAGGTGGACGGCACATGGGACGTTAAGGATGCGCCGATCCAGAATCCCTATACGGCTGAGACTTGCTATGAGCTGTCGCACTGCATGACCTGCGGCTGCTGCCTCGAGGCGTGTCCGAATGTCGGACCTCAGTCGGATTTCATCGGGCCCGCGCCGACGGCACAGACGCTGCTGTTCAATCTGCATCCGCTCGGAAAGTTCGATGCACCGAAACGCCTCAATGCGCTGATGGAAAAGGGTGGCATCACGAGTTGCGGCAACAGTCAGAACTGTGAGCGCGTCTGTCCGAAAAGCATTAAGCTGACGCAGCATCTTGCTCAGCTGAACCGCGAGGTCAACAAGCAGGCGCTGCGCAACATGTTCAACCATTAATTCAATTCCGGTGCAGAAATTAGATATAGTAAGAAGGGGCTGACCTTTATTGGTCAGCCCCTTTTCACTGTGAAATTCTTACGAGGATTTTTTCATTCGGCTCGAAAGATAATTGGCGGCAAGGGAGCCGGAGATGTTGTGCCAGACGCTGAAGAGCGCGCCGGGGATGGCGGCTGCCGCACCGAAGTGGAGGAGTGCAAGCGAAGTTGCGAGCCCCGAGTTCTGCATGCCAACCTCGATGGAGACGGCTTTGACCTTCGCCATATTCATACCGAGTGCTTTGGCGACGAGGAAGCCGAGTGCGTAGCCGAGGAGGTTATGGCATATGACGACGAGCATGATGAGGGCGCCCGTCTCGATGATGCGTTCCGCATTCGCTGAGACAACGCCGCCGACGATGAGCACAATAGCAATGACCGAGATGAGCGGGAGGATTTTGATTGCCTTTTGCACGGGCCGTTCAAAGAAATGGTTGATGAGAATGCCGAGGATGATCGGAGCGATGACGACCTGCGCGATGGAGATCATCATTTTCTCTGCCGGGATGTCAATCCACTGACCGGCCAGCCAGAGCGTGAGAAGAGGCGTCATAATCGGCGCGAGAATGGTGGACGCCATCGTCATAGAGACGGAGAGTGCGACATCGCCGCGCGCGAGGTAGGTCATGACATTGGACGACGTACCGCCGGGACAGGTGCCGACGAGGATAACTCCTGCCGCAAGTTCCGGCGGGAGGGCGAAGGCATGTGCCAGCGCCCATGCGAGGAGCGGCATGATGCCGAACTGTGCGACCGTACCGATGAATACGTCACGCGGGCGTTGGAGGACAAGCTTAAAATCCGTAAAGCGGAGCGTCATACCCATGCCGAACATGACGACGCCGAGCAGGATCGTGATCCACGGCACTGTCCAAATGAATGTCCACGGCTGAAAAAGGGAGATGCCCGCGATGAGAATGACGAATAATGCCATATAACGCGAAACAAAATTACTGAGCTGTTCGAGTGTCTGCATATATGCAAACTCCTTTCATTCGTGCGAGATTTTGATGAAACTCTTCATCTTTTTTAGGGCACTTCCGTCGGCGATCGTTTGTCGTGCTGCAGCAATGCCGTCGGCAATAGAGGATGCGCGGCCGCCGATATAGATTGCAGCGCCTGCGTTCATAATACAGATGTCTGCGCGTGCGTCACGGATCTCTCCGGCGAGGATGCCGCGCGTGACGGCAGCATTTTCTTCGGGAGAACCGCCGCGAATCGTATCTTTCGATGCGGGCGCAATGCCGAAATCCTCCGGGCGTATCTCATAGGAAGTCTCATTGCCTCCTGCGATCTCGCGCACCATTGTTGGAGCACCGATCGAAATTTCATCCATGCCGTCCGTTCCGTGGACGATGAGCGCGCGTTTCACACCGAGTTCGGGCAATACTTTTGCAAGCGGGCGCAGGAGGTGCTCGCCGTAGACGCCGAGCAGCATGCAGGCAGGGCGTGACGGATTCGTGAGGGGGCCGAGAATGTTAAATACCGTGCGAATGCCGAGCTCGCGGCGAATCGCTCCGACATGTTTCATCGATTGGTGGTAGCGCTGGGCAAAGAGGAAAGCGAGACCGATGGAGCGAAGCTCTTCGCGCACTTTCTCGGGCGGTTGGTCGATGTTTACGCCGAGCGCCTCCAGGCAGTCCGCTGTACCGCTTTTCGATGACGCCGCGCGGTTGCCGTGCTTGCAGACTTTCAGCCCAGCCGCCGCCGCGAGGAACGAGGCCGTTGTCGAAACGTTGATGCTGCCTGAGTGATCGCCGCCTGTACCGACGATATCAATCACGTCCATGTCATGCTCGACTGTCTCGGCATGCGCGCGCATTGCCGCTGCAGAGCCGGAGATCTCGTCAATCGTCTCCATACCGCTGCTCTTTGTTGAGAGTGCTGCAAGGTAGGCGGCATTCTCAACCGCAGAGGTTTCGCCCAACATGATTTCGTTCATGACGGCGTACGCCTCATCATAGGAGAGATCCTGCTTATCCACGACTTTTTGAATCGCTTCTTTTATCATTCCGTTTCCCCCTTGATAATTTTTTCCTTAGCATATAAAATGACAGTGCTGTATTATATCACAAAATACACAGCACTGCCACATAGCTTTTTATATCAATGGTTTAGCGCCTATTCAGAGTGACTTGTCTACATCTTGTCTACATAATCACTTGCCTACAATCCTTTCAAAAATCTGCGCGGTCTCTTGCTTCATTTCCTCCGTATCATGCGTATACAGATTGAGTGTAATCGTTGCATCAGCATGTCCCAGACGTGCTGCAACGTCAACAGGCTTTGCCCCTGCCTCAATGAGGCGCGTTGCGTGCGTATGCCGGAAGCTGTGTGCATTCAGATTCCGGCGCTGCAGAAACGCCTCAAAACGTGCATGGCTGTAAGGAGTACCGTTGGGCCGAATACAAAGGAGAGGTCGGCGAACAAGAAATTCCGGAGGCGGTATTTTCTTCGGCAGAATAACGAGTGCGCGGCCATCATGCATATCCTCATAGATTACCTGATATGCCTCTCCTAAGCGCATCTCCTCTTTTGCTTGTGATGCTTTTAGTGCACGCAGATAGGAGATAAGTACGGCATCCGCATAGAATGTTCGCGTACTGGTCGTGGTCTTCGGCGTTTCGAAGTACCCGCGATATACCCGCTGTCTTGCAACCGATATTTCTCCTGTGTTAAGGTCAATATCATCCCATGTGAGCCCCAAAACCTCACTGATTCTAAGCCCCGTGTGATAGAGCAGTTTGACAGCGGGATAGTATACCCCGTCTGTTGGGATCGCCGCAAATTGCTCGGGCGTGATGACCACGCGGGGGATGATTTTTTGAGGAGCACAACGGGGGATAGATATGCCTGTGACAGGGTTCGCAGAGATCAATTCCGCCGGATATACGGCATATTTCATAGCAATGGACAACACGGTTTTTGCCTGTGCTATTGTGGTTCGCGCAAGACCTTCTTTTGCAATTTTTTTCATCCATGAATCTACATCTCGTGGGCGTAGTTCTTGAACATGGATACTGCCGAGATACGGGACGATGCGTGCAGCGATTATGCTTGAATAATTCTTATGCGTTGATCGCTTCAAAGTTGGCCGCACGACATTATCAAGCCACGATGCGAGATAGTCCCGCAGCTTGATCTTCTCCGACGTGATACCGATATTGCCGCTCTTCCAGTCGGCATAGGCCTTTACTCCTGCTTCATATGCTTCATCTTCGCTGGCATAGCCTCCTTTCTCTTTCATGCGGCGCGGATTCTTCGAAATGTCGAAGCTGTACGAAAAAGTTTTTCCGCGCTTGCGTATGCGTATCTTTGACATAAATAAAACCTCCTTGAAATAGGAGGCGAATCATGGTAGAATTTACATGAATTGGGGCATGATTCGCGTCATGTCTGCCGCTCTCTCTGTTGGCGCAGAGGGGGCGGTTTTTTATGTGGCTCCTTATATTATTCTTTCTTTTTTCGAGATGGAACGCTTGCAAGTATCCCCCAGGAAAGCAACGAAACACCCATTGTTCCTGCTTGGTAAAGAAGGGCGGTATTCGTATAAGACGAAGCTTCCCTTTGGAGGGCTTGATCTGTGAACCATACGTGCTTAGCGTACTTATATCTTATACTAGCCTCTTCCGTATAGTAGTTTGCCTGTGAGCTGAAATACATCATTATGAAAAAACAAATAGGGATAAAAATAAGAGGAATTCCAGCATCCCGCATACGACGCACACCAAGTGAGAGCTCTGGAATCAGGCTGAACAACAAACAAATAAATAAAAACATACCAAACGATACATCTCTGGATGCTCCAAGGATACAGCCAAGACTAATCTGGGTGGCTGTTATGGCAAGGCTGTATTTCTTTCGAGAAATCCGACCCGAGAATTTGAATAAGAAAAAGATCCGGCTTTTGAGAGCGCCTGGAATATCTGAAGCGGATGAAGTAACTTGTTCTGATTCAGAAGAGATGGCATTGGAGATTTCCGATCCGCATTTTCGACAAAACATAATAACCTCCTATTCATAGACACAAGCTGCGCATTCTAACTCCTTTAGCAGAGAGGCGGTATCGGCAAGGGATAAAAGTTTCTCATCCCGGATGCTGTCAATCATGTTTGCGTTGTTGCGCATACAGGTGTGGGCAAGTAACAAAAACGCAAATTTATTGGCAGCGAGTTCTTTTTCGTCGCGTTGTACGGTGGATAAACGATCTGCATGCACAAAAGAATCTAGTCGATGGCGGAGAATGATATGCCCTAGCTCGTGGGCAAGCGCAATATTACGCGCATCCTCTGAGAGAGTTGTCTTAATGGAGATACTTTGCATCCGCCCAAGGCGGACGAAGAACGCATCTGGCAAGAAGATAATATTGTGTGGGTGTATTTTGACGCCCATCGCTCGGAGAATTGTGGACGGATTATTGCTCTCGTGAGCTCGAATAACATCAATGACTGTCGGAAGTAGTCTCCGCATCAGATGATTCCTCCTTGATTAACACTTTTACAAATTCCCGTAGAATATGTTTTTGCTGTTCCGTCAGCGGTTTGTTGCTATATGTGAGATAGCCGCCTTGTGCCAGAATATTATCTAAATCGGTTTCTTTTTGCATGTTTTTTCCGTATGGGGTAGAGGATTCATGCACGGCCGCTCCTCCTTCTCCGAAGAGATAATCGGTTGGAGGAATTTCCCATAGTGTATTCATATCCACATTGAAGAAATCGGCAAATGCTTCCAGTACCTCGAAACTAGGTTTTCGCCGACCGCTTTCGTACATACTTATGGAGCTTTTTGCAAGCCCAGTTTCTTTTGCAAGTTCCTCTTGCGTAAGTCCTTTAGATAGTCGCAGTTTTTTAAGTGTGTCCTCGAAAGCCACAATCTCACCTCCCGTAAAATTAAGATACCACGAAAAGTGGATTTTAGCAATAGAAAGTTTACTTTTAGTGTTGACATTTCTTTCAAAGAATGGTACACTCACAGTGAATTTTATAGGGAGGTGAATTTCAATGAATAAAGCATTGATCGCTAAACGACTTATCCGTCTGCGCGGAAAGAGAACTCAAGCAGAAGTTGCAAAAGCCGTTCATATTAGCAAGTCAGCGCTTTCATCGTATGAATCTGGCACACGTATGCCTCGCGATGAAGTAAAGGTTGCACTCTCTAAGCTGTACGGGAAATCTGTTCATGAGATTTTTTTTGCCCAATGAGTTCACTTAAAGTGAGAAAAGGGGGTGTAAGGATTAAAAAACCGCCCCTCAACGAGAGGCAAAGGAGGTGAGGGGATGAAAACAATTTTCCAGTCGGAGAGCCACGGGGGGAACGAGCTGAAAGGCTCGGTCGCAATCCTTGTGGATGGAGCAATCGAGGAGGTCTTTACGCTCGGTGTAGGTCTCAATATGAGGCGCACACTGGATGCGGAAAAGAATATGAGCATCCTGATTGAGGTTCAGGATGCTCAGACGGGCAAGACAGTCCACACATTTGTTGTTACCTGCAAGGCTTAGGGATTGATGCTTTGCACGCAGGTGTTGACGCGCAAGGCAATCCGCTCGTTATTCGCCAAAATAACGTCTGCGATTGCCTCTGGGGTAATGGTGTCATAGGCTGCAAGGATTTTCAATATCTCATCCTTTGACAGTCCAGGGTTCGGCGTCAATGTGATTCGGACATTGTTCATGGTAACACCTCCTTTCTGTATTGATTATACCACCGCAGGGAGGAGGGCAACAACACAGCCGAAACGGGTGAAAGCCCGTCCGCAGGGAGTGACCGCCCTGCGCTGATGATGGCGGGTCACGTCCCCCGCCGATATGAGGCGAATCATGGTAGATAGTCCAATGAGAGGCGGGGCGTGGATGCCGATAGGAGGTGAAGATATGCCAAGGAAAGCGGCGGATGCGGCGACGCTGGATATCGTGAAAGTGCTCACGGATGCGGTAGAAAGGATCGCTGCTGAAAAGGTCGCTGAACAGTCAGAGGCTGCGACGCAGCGCATCATTGAGCATCTGCCGGAGGTTGTCTATCTGCCTCCGAAACCTGCGGAGGTGCCGCAAGAACGTCTGTTGAGTGTCGGAGAGGTTGCAGAGCTCCTCGGATGCTCAACGGCGACTGTTGCCAAGCGATTCGAGCGCGGCGATCTGGCCTTTGTTCTTGAACGTGGCTCTGAGAATCGCAAGGTGCCGTATTCGTGGGTAGTTGAGTACATACACTCACTCCCTCGTTATACGGGCAAACTCAAAGAGAGAAAGGAGGTCAAAGCTCATGCGTGAGTTTTGGAAAGCCGTCATCATCGGCGGTGCTTTTGTCACCGTCGCGGCGCTCTGCTCGGGTGCTGTGAATCCTTGGGAAGAAGGCGCGAATGCCGTGCTGGTCGAAGAGACCTACACGGTACGCCCCGGTGATACCCTCTGGGATATCGCCGAGGAGTATGTTTCCAAAAATACGGCGACCCGCCGCTACATCCTCGAGTACAAGAGCGGAATCGAGGAGCTAAACCCTTGGCTCCTCGAACGTAAGGGGATGATCTACCCGGGAGATCAGCTGCGGATAACCTACTGGGTCAAGGGAGATAAGGAGGAAGCAAAATGAAAATGGAAGTCAAGAAGGAAGAAGCTGCCTTTGAAATGCTGGGTAGCTCCTATGATGGGGACGGCGAGCTCGTCGAGGTAACCTACGCCGACCTGCGTGCAGCTAACATCGGCGACATGTGGGAGGCACGAGACACTCATAACTGCGGCCGCTCTCTCGACGAGGAGTCTGCAGAGGTGGTCTACAAGACGGAACGAGGTGCGGCAGTCCTGTTCCGCAACTGGGGCACGACGGACGACCCCAACCCGGAACATTGGGAGAGTGCCCCTAAGCTCGTCTGGTACGAGTTCGCGTGAGGAGGAGCAGGAATGAACACTTACGAGGAGCGACAGGAAGCACGCCGCGAGCGATATTTGAAGCGCGCCGAAAGGGCACGTGCTGAATCCCGTGAAGGGTGGCAGCGGGCAAGGGAAATGAGCGAGGTAATACCGTTCGGACAGCCGATCCACGTCGGACACCACTCCGAAAAGGGGGATCGTGCGTATCGGGCACGTATTCGCGCAACGTCCGAAAAGGCGTTCCGATTGGATGAAAAAGCCCCTTGATACGAGCAGAAGGCGGAAAGTGTCGGCAAGGGCGGCATCAGCTCGGACGATCCGGATGCCATCGAAAAGCTCAGAAAGAAAGTCGAGTCTCTCAAAGCCTATCAGGAGCACATAAAATCTGCGAACCGTGCGATCCGTATGAAGGACACGGCAAAAGGGAATGCCAAGCTGGCAGAGATGGGGTTTACTGAGGAAGATATTGCAAAGCTGCGTGAACCTGTCTATGGACGTATCGGCTTCCCATCGTATGAGATCACAAATAACGGTGCCAACATCCGGCGCATCGAAGCTCGTATCAAGGAGTTGGAACAACGTGCCGAGATGGAGCCGGAGCACATAACAACTGATTTATACGAGCTGAAAGTCGAAGATAACCGCGTGCAGTTTATCTTTGACGGTAAGCCGGATGAAGATGTGCGAAACATCTTGAAAAGTAATGCGTTCAAATGGTCTCCGTCAAGAGGCGCGTGGGTTCGTCAGGCGTCGGGGAATGGGCTTTATGCAGCACGTCAGGTCAGGCGACAGCTAGACGGTATGGGAGGAAAAGAAACATGATGCAGTGGCAG
>ERZ773060.214-NODE-214-length-25380-cov-5.48336_pt1 | contig 25380 bp, 17 predicted proteins | sample MGYA00580628_ERZ773060 | MGnify/ENA primary metagenome ERZ773060 (study PRJEB29015, sample SAMEA2738019) | human oral metagenome | biome: human oral; feature: human-associated habitat; material: dental | place: China | collected 2045 ... | reverse complement strand
TGCTATTTTTGCAGCCAATGAGTCCCCTCCCCTGTGGGGGAGGGTTAGGGTGGGGCAGCAGACAACAGCCCGGCAGGTTTGAGATTTTGTCGGGTTGTCGTGCAAGTTATGGTTTGGAAGGAATTCTAATGTTGCGGGACGCCTTGCGGGCTTTCAAAAATTTGCAGGCTGTAGGCACAACTGGCGGCGCGGCAGGATGCCATGATGATGCTGGCGCGGTATTTGCCGCTGCGGTCGGGAGTGTAGCGCAGCACGGGGGCGGGGGTGTCGCCGCTGGTGTCGGCGGTCAGCGTTTGTTGCAGGTTATCGCTGCGGGTGAGGGCGAGGTCAAGATCGCGGCAGGTGTCGGCGCAGTTGGCAAAAAGAACGTAGGGTATGCCCGCATCCAGCTCGATTTCCACGTCCGCCTGTTCGCCGGGAACGAGTTCGCTGATGATGGTTTTGTGTGAGATCTTGCTCTGCGGGTTCTCGCTTTTCATCCGCGCGCGGTTGGCTTTCATTTGCTGGTAAAGCTGCGCGTGTTGCGGGTCGTCCGGGATGTGTTCTTCAACGGGTTCATCGCTTTGGGGTTTGAGAAAGTCGAGGTTGAAGGTCTGGCAGGCGGTAAGCGCGAGAGCGATGAGGGTGAGGATGGCGGGGTTTTTCATGGGGCAGCGCTCCTTGCGCGTTTCAGTGCATGACTTCTTTGCCGTAGCTTTTAATGATGTCGGCGATGTGTTCGACGGTTTCTTTCGGCGGCGGATGCACGCCTTCGAGTTTGTAGGTGTCGCCGCACAGCGCCCATTTGTGCGCGCCCAGTTCGTGGTACGGCAGCAGTTCGACTTTTTCGATGTTGTCCATCGGCGCGATGTACTGGCCGAGGAGGTGGGCGGAGTGGTCGTCATCGCTGTAGCCGGGGACGATGACGTAGCGGATGCGGGTAAGCTGGTTCCGTTTTTGCAGGTGTTCGGCGAACATCAGGGTGCGGTTGTTTGGCACGCCGACGAGTTTTTTGTGGATTTCGTTGTCGAGCTGTTTGAGGTCGAGCATGACGAGGTCGGTGTGATCAAGCAGTTCTTCGAGGGTCTTGTCGTAATGGCGGGCGTAGCCGTTGGTATCGAGGCAGGTGTGGATGCCGTAGGCTTTGCAGGCGACGAACCAGTCGCGGATGAATTCGGGCTGGAGTAGTGATTCGCCGCCGCTTGCGGTGACGCCGCCGCCGGTCGCCTTGAGGTAGAAGCGGTACTGGATGACTTGCTGCATCAGTTCATCGACGGTGATTTTGCGCGATTTGTCGGTTTCCATGTCCCAGGTGTCGCGGTTGTGGCAGTAGAGGCAGCGCATCAGGCAGCCCTGGGTGAAGACGACAAAGCGCAGCCCCGGACCATCAACGGTGCCGCAGGTTTCGATGGAGTGAATGATGCCGTAGCGCATGGGGTGTTCCGTGTGGGTGGTTGGGCGCAATTTTACTGGATTGGGATGCGAAAAAAGTGCCGGTTGCCCGGCACTTTTTGTGGTTTGCAAGCGAGCGTGCCGCTTACATGGTTTGGGTGAAGGTACGGGTGATGACGTCCATTTGTTGCTCTTTGGTGAGCGAGTTGAAGCGCACCGCATAGCCGGAGACGCGGATGGTGAGCTGCGGATACAGTTCCGGGTCGTTCATGGCTTCGATCAGCATTTCACGGTTGAGGACGTTAACGTTGAGGTGTTGTCCGCCTTCAAATTCGCTGTCGTGGTGGAAGTATCCGTCCATCAGGCCGGCGAGGTTGGCTTGACGGCTTTGGTCGTCTTTGCCGAGCGCACCCGGAATGATGGAGAAGGTGTAGGAGATACCATCTTTCGCGTAGGCAAACGGCAGTTTGGCGACGGAGGTCAGGGAAGCGACCGCACCATTGACGTCACGACCGTGCATCGGGTTGGCGCCCGGTCCGAACGGCGCACCAGCGCGGCGACCATCCGGGGTGTTACCGGTTTTTTTGCCGTAAACCACGTTGGAAGTGATGGTGAGTACGGACTGGGTCGGGGTAGCTCCACGGTACATTTTGTGGCTGGCGACTTTTTTCATGAAGCGTTCAACCAGATCGCAGGCGATGCTGTCAACACGTTCGTCGTTGTTACCGAATTGCGGGTATTCGCCTTCGATTTCAAAGTCCACGGCGATGCCGTTTTCGTCACGCACCGGACGGACTTTGGCGTATTTGATGGCAGAGAGCGAGTCGGCGGCAACGGAGAGTCCGGCGATACCGCAAGCCATGGTGCGGTAAACGTCGCGGTCATGCAGTGCCATCAGGGCGGCTTCGTAGCTGTATTTGTCGTGCATATAGTGGATGCAGTTCAATGCAGTTACGTATTGGGTAGCGAGCCAATCCATGAAGCTGTCCATACGTTTGATGACAACGTCATAGTCAAGCACTTCGTCTTTCAGCGGTTCTTGTTTCGGGCCGACCTGGTCTTTGGATTTTTCATCAACACCGCCGTTGATTGCGTACAACAGGGTTTTGGCGAGGTTGGCGCGGGCACCGAAGAACTGCATTTGTTTGCCGACCACCATCGGGCTGACACAGCAGGCGATGGCGTAGTCGTCGCTGTTGAAGTCCGGGCGCATCAGGTCGTCGTTTTCGTACTGCACGGATGAGGTGTCAATGGAGACCTTGGCGCAGAAGTGTTTGAAGCCGACCGGCAGTTGTTCTGACCAGAGGATGGTCATGTTCGGTTCCGGGGACGGTCCCATGTTGTACAGGGTGTGGAGGAAGCGGAAGCTGTTTTTGGTAACGAGCGTTCTGCCGTCCAGACCCATGCCACCGATGGATTCGGTTGCCCAAATCGGGTCGCCGGAGAAGAGTTGGTCGTATTCCGGGGTACGGAGGAAGCGGACCATGCGCAGTTTCATGACGAGGTGGTCAATCATTTCTTGCGCTTGGCTTTCGGTGATGACGCCGTTTTTCAGGTCGCGTTCGATGTAGATGTCGAGGAAGGTGGAAACGCGGCCAAAGCTCATCGCGGCACCGTTTTGTGATTTGACGGCGGCAAGGTAGCCGAAGTAAGTCCACTGTACGGCTTCATGGGCGTTGGTAGCCGGGCCGGAGATGTCGTAGCCGTAGCGGGCGGCCATTTCTTTCATTTGGCCGAGGGCACGGTGCTGTTCGCTGATTTCTTCGCGCAGGCGGATGGTGGCTTCGAGGTCTTTGCCGGCTTCGAGGTCAGCTTGCAGTTCGTTGAACTGGCGGACTTTGTCGGCCATCAGGTAGTCAATACCGTAGAGGGCGACGCGGCGGTAGTCACCGATGATGCGACCACGGCCATAGGCATCCGGCAGACCGGTCAGCACGCCGGATTTGCGGCAGCGGCGGATGTCCGGGGTGTAAACGTCAAATACGCCCTGGTTGTGGGTTTTGCGGTATTCGGTGAAGGCTTTGGCGACCTGCTCGTTCAGCGGGGTTTCGTAGATGCGGCAGGAATCCATGACCATCTTGATACCGCCGTAGGGCATGATGGCGCGTTTCAGCGGTTCATCGGTTTGCAGGCCGACGATGACTTCGAGGTCTTTGTCGATGTAGCCCGGGGCGTGGCTATTGATGCCGGAGACAATGTCGGCGTCGATTTTCAGCGGGGCTTTGGTGCGGTTTTCTTCCTTGACGCCTTCCATCACGCTGTCCCACAGTTTGGTAGTAGCGGGGGTAGCGGGAGCAAGGAAGCTGCCGTCGCCTTCATACGGGGTGTAGTTCTTCTGGATGAAGTCACGGACGTTGACGCCGTTTTCCCAGTCACCAGAGATGAAGTTCGCCCATGCAGCAGGACGGTTTTCAGTTTTTGTCAGCATATTAACTCCTGATCAGATTGAAAAAGAAACGGTTGTAGCGGCAATGTCGCCATGCTGGCGCCCGCCTTTTGAAGCTGGAATTATTGTAAATTTTTTATAAAAAGATAGCAAACACCGTAGGTTGCGTGTCCCGCATTTTACGCCTCTTGCGAAGAGTTTTCATTGCAAGAACATCATTCTCCCAAATTTCGGATAATTGGATGGGAAATTTGTGAATGATGGCGGCAAGCGCACCGATGGCACCAACATCGCGTGCCCGCGCTTTGGCTGAAACTATCTGGCGAATCCGTGTAGTCCTTCGAGGTCGGGGGTTTTTTCGCTGTAGTTGATTTTTGTCCAACCGGTTTTGCCGACGGCGTTTTCGATGAGCAGCCAAAGATCGGCGCAGGCATTGCCGTCGTCAATGCGCGCGTTTTGGGAGCAATTCTGGTGCGGGGCGGCGAGTTGCAGGGTGATTTTTTCACCAGGTGCGATTTTGGCGACGGTCTTGTTGCCGTCAATACGGTCGGTGAGACGCAACGGAGTTTTTTGATCATGTGTGCCGTCAGGGGCAAGGATGCCGCGATAGTGACTGGTGAGCCCGAGGTAGTGATACGGCTGTTCAATTTCTTGCATCGCGCCGTCGCGCAGTATCCATTTTTGTCGGGCGCGGTAGTAGCGGCTGCGGCTGTCATCAACATCGCTATAGGCGTAGCCGTTACCGGGAAAATAGAAGGTTTGACCCAGCAGGCCGGCGGCGCCGAGACGGCGGATTTTGCCTTCGTTTACGGGAAGAAAGAGGCAGTAATGCTGGTCGTTCAGACTGACGGTGCAGTCGATGAAATAGCGCGTCCCGCCGGGGGTGAAGGCAGTTTCCAGCAGGCGGTCGAAGATTTCGTAAACCGGGGCGGGGTCATCCTTTCGCGGGTCAGGCGGCAGGCCGGGGGAGGGGGTATCCGGCTCGGCTTCGTCGTAGTAGTAATGGTTGTTGAGCGCCTTGCCGAGTTCAGGATGGTAATAAATGTCAAGATTGAGGCGGTCATCGTGCAGCTGTTCAAGGGCGGGGAAGGTTTCGCTGCGTCCCTCACCTGCCCGCGCCTGTACCCAGCCGGTGATGCCAAACGGCGTTTTGCCGAGAAGATGGCCATTCTTGTCCGCAAGCAGGATGCCGAGTGCCTCGCCTGCTGCAATGGTCGCAATGGTGTCGCCGCCTTCAGGCTCGCGGGTCAGGGTCAGGGCGGTGGCAGCGCGGGTTTCGCGGTTAATCCAGCCGTCATTTTGGTCGGAGATGTCGTCGGTAAAAAGCGGGGCGGCGCGGGCGACGGTGGCGAGAGCGAACAGGATAATGTGGATTTGGCGGCGCATAGTGTGGTTTGACGTGAATTTTCTGCGGATTATATAGCGGAATCCCCACTCATTTCACGCGCTACGATACCAAAAACCGTGCCGGTTCAACCTTCTGCCAACAGCGCCGCGCTTTCCAGCACTTCGGCAAATTCACCGTGCAGACTGGCTAGTGCGGTGCGGTGGATGATGTCAGCATCAAAGGAAGCGCCGTCGTAACCGGTGCGGGCGAAGGTGGCGCAGCCGTCGCTGACAAGGCGCACTGCGTAGCCGAGGTTGGCGGCCATGCGAGTGGTGGTGGAGACACAATGGTCGGTGCTGATACCGGCGATGACGAGATTGCGCACGCCCGCCGCATCGAGCCGCGCTTGCAGGTCGGTGCCGATGAAGGCGCTGTTGACGTGTTTGGTGATGATGACCTCGCCCGGCAGCGGGGCGACATCTGTCACGAAGGCAAAGCCAGGCGCGGCGGGATGCAGCGGCGATTGCGGGTTTAGCGAAGCGTGGCGGACGTGAATGACGAGCAAACCGCACGCACGCCAGTGTTGCAGCAGGCGGGCGCAGACGGCTTCCGCCTGCGGATTGTTGCGCGTGCTACCCCACCAGGCGGCGCCCTGAAAGCCTTGCTGGATGTCGATGAGCAAGAGTGCGGAATGGTGTGGCATAGAGTCTCCGGTGGTACAAGTCAAAATGTGCGATTCGAGCGCGCAAAGTTAGGGTGCCCGGTCAGGCGACGCAACACCATAACCGAAAAGCCTCCGTTTACATAAACCTTCCCCGTATAAACAGCCGCTATAATCCGCCCCTTTCACCATAACCAGGAATACCGATGAACATCACCGCCCTCCTCGCCGCCGAACTCGCCGCCACCGCCGCGCAAATCACCGCTGCCATTGACCTCCTGGACGACGGCGCGACCGTCCCCTTCATCGCCCGTTACCGCAAAGAAGCGACCGGCGGGCTGGACGACAGCCAACTGCGCACCCTCGCCGAGCGCTTGCAATACCTGCGCGAACTGGAAGCGCGCAAAGAAACCGTGCTGAACAGCATCGCAGAACAAGGCAAACTCACCGACGAACTGCGCGCCGCCATCGACGCCGCCGACAACAAAACCGCGTTAGAAGACTTATACCTGCCCTACAAACCCAAGCGCCGCACTAAAGCACAAATCGCCCGCGAACACGGCCTGCAACCGCTCGCCGACTTGCTGCTGACCGAACAGCCGCAAGACGTGGACACCGCCGCCGCGCCGTACCTCAACGAAAACATCGCCGATGCCAAAGCGGCGCTGGACGGCGCGCGCGCCATCCTGATGGAACAATTCGCCGAAAACGCCGCCCTCATCGGCGCGCTGCGCGAAAAACTGTGGGCGGAAGGCGAGTTGCACGCGCAAGTCATCGAAGGCAAAGAAGCCGAAGGCGAAAAATTCCGGGACTATTTCGACCACCGCGAAGCCATCCGCGCCATGCCCAGCCATCGCGCGCTCGCCGTACTGCGCGGGCGCAACGAAGGCGTGCTGCAACTCGCGCTCAAATACCAGCCGGACGAAACACCCGCCACCGAAGCCAGCGCCTACGAACAAACCATCGCCGCGCACTACCACATCGGCGAACACAAATGGCTGCGCGACACTGTTCGCCTCGCCTGGCGCGCCAAAATCTACCTCTCGCTGGAGCTGGACGCGCTCAACCGCCTCAAAGAAGCCGCCGACAGCGACGCCATCACCGTCTTCGCGCACAACCTCAAAGACCTGCTGCTTGCCGCGCCCGCAGGCCGCCTCACCACCTTGGGGCTTGACCCCGGCTACCGCAACGGCATCAAAAGCGCCATTGTTGACGACACCGGCAAACTGCTCGACACCGCCATCGTTTACCTGCACCAAGAAAACAACGCGCTCGCTACCCTCGCCCGCCTCATCAAACAGCACGGCGTCAAACTCATCGCCATCGGCAACGGCACCGCCAGCCGCGAAACCGACAAACTCGCGGGCGAACTCATCCGGGCGCTGCCGGAAGCAGGACTGCACAAAATCGTCGTCAGCGAGGCGGGCGCGTCCATCTACTCCGCCTCCGAACTCGCCGCCAAAGAATTTCCCGACCTTGACGTCTCGCTGCGCGGCGCCGTCTCCATCGCCCGCCGCCTGCAAGACCCGCTCGCCGAACTGGTCAAAATCGACCCCAAATCCATCGGCGTCGGCCAGTACCAGCACGACGTGAACCAGTCGCAGCTCGCCAAAACACTCGATGCCGTCGTTGAAGACTGCGTCAATGCCGTCGGCGTGGACGTAAACACCGCCTCCGTGCCGCTCTTGGCGCGCATCTCCGGCTTGAACCAAACGCTGGCACAAAACATCGTCGCCTGGCGCGACCAAAACGGCGCCTTTGACAACCGCAAAACCCTCTTAAAAGTGCCGCGCCTCGGCGAAAAAACCTATGAACAAGCCGCCGGCTTCCTGCGCATCCACGGCGGCAGCGAACCGCTCGACGCCAGCGCTGTGCATCCCGAAGCCTACCCCATCGTTGCCAAAATGCTTGCCGACAAAAAACTTGCCGCCGCCGAGCTCATCGGCAACCGCGAACACATCCGGCAAATCAAACCCACCGACTACACCACCGCCCAATTCGGCCTGCCGACCATCATGGACATCCTCGCCGAACTGGAAAAACCGGGACGCGACCCGCGCGGCGAGTTCCAAACCGCCACCTTCGCCGAAGGCATCCACGAAATCAGCGACCTGCAACCCGGCATGATTCTCGAAGGCGTCGTTTCCAACGTCGCCAACTTCGGCGCCTTCGTGGACATCGGCGTACACCAGGACGGCCTCGTCCACATCTCGGCACTCGCCGACCGCTACGTAGAAGACCCGCGCGACATCGTCAAAGCGGGCGACGTGGTGAAAGTCAAAGTGCTGGAAGTCGATGCTGCGCGCAAACGCATCGCGCTCACCATGCGCCTAAACGACGAGGCGGGCAGCGAACGCAAACCCGCCCGCGACAACAACCGCCAAAACCGCCCGCAACAGCGCCAAGAAAAACCGGCGAACACCGCGATGGCAGAGGCGTTTGCGAAGCTGAAGCGGTAATCCCTTTACCACCACAAAAACCATGGCTGACAACACCCTCATCCTCTACACCACCCCGGACGGGCAAGCGCAATTCGTCTTGCGTGAGCTGGGCGGGCAACTGTGGTTGACGCAGGCGGAAATCGCCGCGCTGTACCAAACCAGTAAACAAAACATCAGTAAACATATCGCTGCCGTTTTAGCTGAAGGCGAGCTTTTACCGGAAGCAGTTGTCAACTCACAGTTGACAACTGCTGCGGACGGAAAGAATTACCAAGTTCAGATATACGCCCTGCCGATGATTATCGCCATTGGCTACCGCGTACGTTCCAGCCGTGGTACCCAATTCCGCCAATGGGCGACACGTACCCTCGGCGAATACCTGCAAAAAGGATTTGCCATTGACGACGAACGCCTGAAAAACCCGCCTGTCGGCACCGTCGCCGCGCCTGATTACTTCGACGAATTACTAGAACGCATCCGCGATATCCGTGCCAGCGAAAGGCGCGTTTACCTGCGCGTGCGCGAAATATTCACGCTTGCTGCGGACTACCAGCCCGACTACAAAGAAACCACCCAATTCTTCAAAATAATACAAAACAAACTGCACTTTGCCTGCACCGGACACACTGCCGCTGAAATCATCCACGCCCGCGCCGATGCCAACAAGCCCATGATGGGACTGACCCACACCGCCAGCGGTGAAGTACGCAAAAAAGACATTACCGTCGCCAAGAATTACCTGAACGAAGCGGAAATTACCAACCTGAACCGCGTTGTAACCATGTGGCTGGACTTTGCCGAAGACCAGGCAAAACGCAAGAAACAAATATTCCTGCGCGACTGGCAAGAAAAGCTGGATCAATTTTTGCAGTTTAACGACCGTGAAGTATTACAAGGCGCAGGTAACATCAGTAAAGAACAGGCGGATGCAAAAGCTGCAGTAGAATATGAGCGCTACAGTGCTGCCCAACGCGCGATTAAAGAGCAGCAGGGTGAAAGTGATATTGTGGAGCTGGTGGAAATAAGCAAGAAATAGCTTTATTTTGAGCCTGGGTAAAAGTATCAAGAAAAAATATTGAATACCGCGACAGCAGATGCGTTTGCGAAGGTGAAGCGGTGATGGTATTTGAACCATAGATCAGGAGAATACTAATGACTGAAACAGAAGCCAAAAAATTATTGCTGCAGGCTATCGATTTATATCAGCAAGGAGAGCTGGATAAAGTTATAGATATCTTATGTAAGATTCAGCGTGAAGATTCGCCAGAGCTGTATGCAAAGGCGCAGTTTATTCTCGGTAGTGCGCTTGGGGAACGGGGAGATACTGAAGGAGAAATTATTGCCTACCGTAATGTCACGCATGAAGATTCACCAGAGTATTATGCAATAGCACAGTTTTATCTCGGTGCGACGTTAGGAGAACTGGGAAATACAGAGGGAGCACTTACCGCTTACCGCAATGTTACACGCAAAGATTCATCAGAGCATTATGCTATGGCGCAGTTTAATCTTGGTACTATGTTAGGGATGCAGGGAGACTTAAAAGGAGCTTTTGCTACTTGGCGCAATATCACACGTGAAGATTCATCAGAGCAATATGCAAAAGCACAACTTAATCTTGGTGTTGTATTAGGGAAACAAGGTGATAGGGAAGGAGAGTTTTTTGCTTACCACAATATAACGCGTGAAGATTCGCCAGAGAATTATGCAAAAGCGCAGATTAATATTGGTATTGCATTAGGAGAACAAGGTGACTTAAAAGGAGCTATTGCGGCCTATAGTAAAATACTACGTAAGGATTCTAAAAGTTTATATGCAAAAGCACAATTTAATATTGGTATACTATTAGAGAAGCAAGGGGATATAGAAAAAGCTATTGCCACTTGGAAAAATGTTAGGCGCGAAGATCTTGGTATTTTACATGAATATAATTATTATGAAACCGAAAGCTGTCTAAAACCATTAAGCCATAAAAACCTCACTGTTTCATTGTTAAAAATTCGACAAACTGTAGCAACGTTAATCCGCAACCTTTTGGTTAAAAAAGATTCTCAAAATACTAAGAAACCTAAAGTTGCCCATTATTCAAGTCCTGAAGCCACCTATGCTATCCTCGCTAAAAATTCTCTACTTCGTCTTACTTCTGCTAAAGGCGTAAACGATCCGTCAGAAGGTTTGGTATTATATCAATATATATATAATTATTGTAAATTAAAAATCAATACTCAGCCTCTAATATTAAGCACAGATACTTCAAATCAATCCACATCTGTTTTTATTGGGTGTTTTACTTTCAACCATGATAGTCTAAACCAATTTCGCCTGTATGGAAAAGAAGAAGGACGCGAAGCCTCCGGTATTAGTGTAGTTATCGATCAACGTTTTTTTAGTGATGAGAATTTGTTTGGGATTATGTCAGCAAGCGTGAATTCTCCAATAAAAGAAAATTTAGCAGATTTAGATAAGAAGTTTGTATCAGATAAAAAGCATAAATTAAGTAAGCAGCAAAAAAATAAATCCTTAGAAAATCTTCCCCTCTATCGGTGCTTATATCTAGATCCTAATAGCGGCTACCTTTCTATCGCACAACGAGATAAAGCCACCTTTTTTGCTGAAACTTGGTATGAAAATAAAACGGCAGATTATAAAACTATTTGCGAGCAAGCGGAGAAAGATTGGGACTCTTATTTTGAAGAAATTAGCAAATTAATCAAGATAATAAAAAATGAATTTACCCAGTTGGCGGATGCAGTGGCCGAAATATTGAAGGAATCACCTGGCAACGATGTACTAGATACCCTTGTCTTCATATTACAACCATTGCGCTATCTGGTTAAACATGCTGCATTTCAGGAAGAACAGGAATGCCGTATGCTCTATATTACCAGCTTGGAGGATACACGAATAAAATCTGAGTGGGATAATAAACGTATGTACCTTGAGTATGCGACACCGGTTAAAGAGGCTCTCGACAAAATCTACCTCTCCCCCGGTGCGCAACCTCACGAGGATTTTTTCAAAAAAGAACTACCTGACCTGGCAAAAGAAGGAAAGATTCGCCATTCACGAAACCCGTTCAGAAACAAATAAACGATACAAGTATCGTGGCTCAATATAGAAAACTGCAATAAATCCAATGGACAACATCAAACTTTACGACAACACCCAAATCCGTACTGTCTGGGACGAGGCGGCGGAAGAATGGTATTTTTCCATCATTGACGTCATCACCGTCCTGACTGAAAGTCGCAACCCGCGTCGTTACTGGAGCGATCTCAAGAAAAAAATCCTTGAAGATGAAGGGAGTAGTCAACTGTACGAAAAAATCGTACAGTTGAAAATGCCCGCCCCGGACGGAAAAATGCGCAGCACCGACGCTGCTGCCCTTGATGGCATCTTCCGCATTATCCAGTCTATTCCATCGCCTAAAGCTGAGCCGTTCAAGATGTGGCTGGCGCAGGTAGGCAAGGAGCGGCTCGATGAAATTACCGACCCTGAAATCAGCATTGACCGCGCCCTGCAAATGTATTTGCAAAAGGGCTATTCGCGTGAATGGATTAACCAGCGGCTGCAAGCGATTCAGGTGCGCAAGGAGCTTACAGATACCTGGCAGGCGCAAGGTGTACGCGAAGGGCGTGATTTCGCCATTCTCACCAATGAAATTACCCGCGCCTGGAGCGGAATGAGTACCCGCGAATACAAGGGTTTCAAGAATCTGAAAAAGGAGAATCTGCGCGACAATATGTCCACTCTAGAACTGGTGCTTAATATGCTGGCGGAGGCAACATCTGCCGAAATCAGCAAGCAGGAAAACGCACAAGGCTTTGACGAGAATCTGCAAACCGCGCGGAGGGGTGGCAAGATAGCGGGTGCGGCACGCGAGAATATTGAACGGGAAACTGGTAAGCCTGTCATCACCCGGCAAAATGCGCTGGATTTTTCCCGTGTCCTGAATGAATTGAATAAACCGAAACCAGATGATGACAAATAAAACACAAGATTTTATTCCTGCCCATTTGCTAGCAGACAAGCCGCCGGAGCCTGATTTTTTTGACCGGAAAGATACAGAAAAAGAGCGTCCGCCGTTGGTATTCAGCAAAACATTGATGCAAAGAATTGGCGTCAATCCACAACACTGCTTTCTGGTTTGCCTTCACGGCGAGGCGATGAAACCAACAATTAACGGTGAGGCGGAATTATTGATTGACCGTTCCGACGTTACGCTAGCAGATGGCTATATTTATGCGCTTGAAATTGGCACTCGCGCACTGGTGCGCCGGGTAAAACTGTATTTGCGTCATATTGTGCTGGTTTGTGATAATCCGGAATATAACGACATGGTTGTTGAGGGCGAAGATTTGCAACAGTTAAAAGTAATTGGCCGGGTGCGTTATATTGGTCAGCAGGTCTGAAAAAATCCCCGCATTGCGGGGATTTTTTATTGCCGTCATTCAGCCTCAGGCCAATATTCCGGCAAAGTTCAGTACAAACAACACGGCAAAACCCATCAGATAAATCAGTCCGACTATGGCCAATACATTCATCGTTGGGGAGAGTTTGTGTTTCTTGTCTTGCCTGACCAGCCAGTAATTGAGCCAGGCGAATACCGGCGCGGCGAGGAAGGCGGAAATCATCGCGAATTTCAGCAATTCGGCGAGGGCGCTGTTGAACCACAAAATCAGTGCCAGGCCGGAGGCGGATGTCCATAGAATCCAGGCGAACAGTTCGCGTGTGCGGAAGTATTCGCGGCCTTGTACCAGCCGCACGGATTCGGCGACCGCGCGCGAGTAGCCGTCAATAACGGTAATGGTCGTGCCAAACATGCAGGCAAAAGCGATGAAGCCAACCAGCGGTCGCGCCCATTCGCCAATGGTTTTGGTGTACATGCCGACGAGCTGCGCCACGTATAGACCGCCTTTCTGGATTTCCAGGGTTTCGCCGTTGCCGTATTGCACGTACACACCGAGGGCGAGGAAGACGATGGCCAGCACGGCGCTGGTGATGTAGCCGACGTCGAAATCGAACATGCCGTCGCGGTAACTGACCGGTTCGTGCCGCTGCCGCGCCGTGACCCAGAGCGAGTTGATAGCTGCGATTTCTATCGGCGCGGGCATCCAGCCCATCAGGGCGATGATGAAGCCGAGCGCGGCAAGATTCCATGGCGAGGGTTCGATGAAGCCTTCCTGCATCTGCATGCCTTTATTGATGGCGATGGCGACTGCGGCGATGGTGGTGATGCTCAGGCTGATAACGATGATTTTGGAGAGGCGGTCGAGCGCCTTGTAGCGCCCCATCAGCAGAATCAGCACGCAGGAGGCGACGACCAGCACCGAAAGGGCGTTGTTCGAGAGGGGAAGTCCCGGGATGGAGATTTTGATGATGACGGCGGTGAGCAGGGCGACCGCGCCGGTGCTGATGGTCGAGGAGAGGAAGCACATGATGAGGAAGACCCAGAGGTACACGCGGTTTTTCTCCGCGTAGCCTTCGATCAGGCTTTTGCCGCTGTCGAGGGTGTAGTGCGCGCTGAAGCGGAAGAACGGGTATTTGAAGAGGTTGGTCAGCACGATGATGAGCGCGAGTTGCCAGCCGTAGAGCGCACCGGCCTGGGTGGAGGCGATGAGGTGCGAGCCGCCGACGGCGGCGGATGCCATGAGGATGCCGGGGCCAAGCGCGCGCAGGCGGGTTTTCCAGGGGGATACGGTTTGCTGCATGGGTGGTAGTCTCCGTTTAGTGATAAAGCGCGGGATTATAGTAAATATTGCGCATAATGGTAATAAATTGGTAAAAATCGGGTGTTTTTCTCCCGTAATTTGTAAATTATTAGGGATTTTCTTGTTGGTTGGCTGCCACTCCGGTGTCCACGCGGACTGCTATGTGGTGCAGCCGGACATTCATGCCAGACGTTTTTGGGTGTCGGCCATAAATGGCCGACCTACGAGCTGTTTTTGGCGGTTTGTGCGCGGGCGTTCCGCGCGGCGTGGCGGGCAGTACTGTAAGGTTGGGTTAGCGCGCAGCGTGTAACCCAACAACGCAATCGGGCTTTTTTTTTCAAAGACGGCTTGTCTGCCGGAGCGTTTTAGCGTGGTTATTTTTGGCGCCGCTTTATGAGTGCGTGTGTCCCGCCGCCCGCAGCGGGCGGGAAATATGCGGGCGGTGTTCGGCGGCGTGCCAACCGTGCGCGGCGTATTGTTCGAGGATGCACAGGGCGTCGTCGAGCCACGGGCGCAGGTTGTCCGCGCTGATGTAGTCCAGGTGCAGCATGGCGTCGTCGTTGGCGATATGCGCGCTGACGCTACCGTTGCCGTGGATTTCCCAAAGGATGAGTTGCAGCCAGTCGCCGTTGGCGCGGCTGACGCAGTAGTCGCGCGCGGTGAGGTCGGCGCCGTCGTCCTGGCCGATGAGGCCGATGGTGAGTTGGTGCGCGTCCGCCCAGCGTGCCAGTTCGTGTTCGAGGGCGGCGATGTGTGCGGGCGGGGCGAAGTCAAAGGGGGTGGTCATGGGTGCTCCAGTCGGTTTGCAGCGGGCGATGGTCGGAAGTATGCCACGGTAGCGCGGTGGTATGCGCCCCGCCGTGGCGTATCAGGGCGTGATCAAGGTTGAGACCCAGCGGCAGCCAGGTCGGCAGAAAGTGGCGGGTGGTGGCGCGCAGGTCGGCGTCGCGCAGAAACGCACGGTAATGCGGTGAATACGGACTGCTATTGAGGTCGCCGACGAGCAGCACGCGGTCTTCCGTGGCGAGGCGGGCGGCGAGTTCGTGCAGATAGGTAATGCGGGCGCGGGCGAGGTCGGCGTTAATCGGCGGTGGCGGATGCGCGGCGTAGAGAATGCGGCCATCGCCCAGCACAGCGCGGATGGCGGGGTATTCTCCGGGGAAGAGGATGTCGCAGGCGGCGAGCGGCGCGCGCGCGAATACGGCGAGGGCGAAGGGGCTGTCGTCTTCGTGGGCGCAGCCGTGCGGGTAGTGTTGGCGCAGCGCCTGCCAGCCGGGGTCGCGCAGTTGTATTTCGGCAAGGGCGACGATGTCGGCGTTTTGTGCGATGAGGCGGGCGCTTTCGCCAGCGGCATCGGCATTGTCGAGGTGGACGTTGTACCAGATGACGCGCGTGGCGGCGGTGTCCGCCGGGTCAAGGCGGAACGGCCACAGCATCCAGCAGGCGAGCGCTAACGCGAGGGTCGCCCAGAGGTAGCGCCAGCGGTGGCGCAGGCAGAGCGCGGCGAGGATGAAGACGGCGGCGTAATACGGCACGAAATGGCTGAACAGTTCGGCGAGCCAGTGCAGCGCGCCGAGTTGGCCGGTGATGAGTGCGGCGAGGACGAGCCAGGCGAGAGCGGAGAGGCGGCGGGTGAGGTAGTTTTTCATGGGGTTTGGCGTAAGGATGGCGATGGTTTCAAAGCGGTTCTGCCCGGCGCAGGTAGTGAAACAGGTAATGCCCGTCTGTGCAAATGGTCTTCAAAACGCAGGGGTGATTAGGGACTGTTTACAATTGGCCATAACATGATGATTTCATTCGCAGGTTTGGTTAAGGCCTGTTTACCATTCAGCGTAAACACGCCCAAGCCAATGCGGTTGCGTGCCGACGATTTTGTGAGCTACACCATTAGTTTGTAGGGTGTGTGCCGCAGGCACGCACGCGTTTACCGATGTCAAATTCCCGCGTGCGTGTCGGCTACGCCGCCACACACCCTTGTATGTTTCCCCGATATATGATGTCAACCAAACAGGCCGCCCGCTCCGCTTCGCTGCGGGAGAGGGGGCTTTTTCAGCGCAGTTTTTCTGCCGCTTCTTGCAGGATTTTCGGCGAGACTTTGAGCGGGCTGCCCAGCTCCTGCGCGTAGGTCTGGATGCGCCAGGCTTCTACCAGCCGCCAGTAGTCCAGCAGCGCCGCGCGGGTGCTGGCGGGGGTGCCGCGTGGCGGGGGTTGCGTCGCGCGCGTCATGCCGTGTTTGGCAAGCGTTTGTTGCAGGGTCGCTTCCCACGGCGCGAGTTCTTGTTGGCGTTGCAGGTCTTTTAGCGGGTCAAGCCGCGCTTTTTCGATGCGTTTTAGGGTGGCGGCAAGGGCGCGGTCGATGAGGTCGAGGTCGCGGCTGTCGCTGGCGCGGATGAATTCGGGGTAGATGAGGCGCTCCAGGTGCGCGGCGATGTCGGCGCGGATGGCGGGCTGTTTCAGGTTTTGCAGTTGTTGTTTGGCGTCGCTGTAGCTGGCGAGGATGCGGGTCAGTTTGGCGGCGAGTTCGCTGGCCGCCGGGATGAGTTCGCGCTCGCCGCGCGTGAGCGCCGCTTCCCAGGCGGTGCGTGTGCGCGGGACGCCGTCTCGCAAGCTGACGTGTTCGAGCAGGCGGGCGATGATGTCGTCGGCGAGGGTGCTGTCGCTGCCGATTTTGCGGTAGTGCAGCGCCATTTGGGTGTAGCCGGGCAGGTTTTTGCGCAGGTATTTGATTTTGTTTTGTAGTTTGTCGGCGAGCAGGGCGTGCGTGGCGGCGTGATGCGCGCTCGCGGCGCGTTCGGGGTCGTCGTGCAGGCGCAGGCGGATTTTGCTGTCTTCGAGGGTCAGCGCGGGGTAGCCGGTGATACCGTTGGGCAGGGTTTCTTGTGCGGGCAGTTCGTCCCATTGCCAGTCGCTGATGGGCGCGTCGTCGGCGTGGCGGCTTTGGCTGCGGCAGCGGAATTGGGCGGCGGCGCTGTCGCTGTACTGCGCTTGCAGGGCGGCGAGGTCGCGGCTTTCTGCCAGCACGGCGTTTTTGCCGTCGTGCAGGCGGTAGTTCATGCGGTGGTGGTCGTCGATTTTTGTTTCGTCGAAGGCGTCTTCGGGGATGGCGGTGCCTTTGATGGCGTGGATGGCGTCCACGATGGCGCGGTGCAGCGGCGCGTCGCTGCCGGCGATGCGTTCGTTCACGGCTTGCGCGAAGGCGGGGATGGGGACGAGTTGGCGCCGCCACACTTTCGGCAGGGCGCGCAGCAGCGCTTCGATTTTCGCCGGCAGCATCGCCGGCACGAGGCGCTCGAAGGCGCGCGCCTCCAGCGCGTTCAGCGCCGGGAGCGGGATGTTGACGGTGATGCCGTCCGCCGCGCCGCCGGGGTCGAAGTGGTATTCGAGCCGCAGTTTTTGGCCGTTGATGGTGAGGCTCGCCGGGTAGTCGGCCTCATCAATGGTTTCATCGCTGAGTAATAGGTCGGTCTCGGTCATGGCGAGCGCCGCTTCGCCGTGTTGTTTCGCCCATTGTTCGAGGGTGACAACGCTGTGCACGCTCTCCGGCAGACGTGCCATGTAGAAGGCGGCTTGTTGGGACTCGTCGGCAAGGATGCCGCGACTGCGCGTTTTGTGTTCGCGCTCTTCGAGGGTTTCTATCAGGGCGCGGTTTTGTGCGATGACTTTGAGGCGGGTGTTGAGGTCGCCGGGGACGAGCGCGTCGTGGATGAAGATTTCGTGGGCGAGCGCCGGGTCGTGGCGGGCGTAGGGGACGTTGCGCCCGGCGACGATGGGCAGGCCGTAGAGGGTGGTGGTTTGGCTGGCGAGTACGTTGCCCGCTTTTTTTGACCAGTGCGGGTTGCTGTATTGGTGGCGGGTGAGGTGGGCGGCGAGGTGCTCAAGTTCGGCAAGCTGGATGGGGGCGCAGGTGCGGGCGTAGGTGCGCTGGGTTTCGATGATGCTTGCCGCCATCACCGCTTGCGGTGGTTTTTTCGCCAGCACGGAGGCGGGGAAGAGGCTGAAGCGGCTGTGGCGCGGGCGCAGGTAGTCGCGGTTTTGTTCGTCCCACAGGCCGACTTGGTCGAGGAAGCCGGTGAGCAGCGCGCGATGCAGGGTTTCCATCTGCGGGTTTTCCAGCGCCAGCCGGCCTTTGGCGCCTTCCGGCAGCTCGCTTTTCGGCGCGGCGGGGTGGGCGGTGTCGAGGTGCAATTTTTGTTCGCGGCTGTCGCGCAGCAGTTGGTTCACCAGTTCGCGCCACTCGCGCATCCGCTGCGGGTTGAGGTAGTAGTTTTTGCACCATTGGCGCAGGCGGTTGTTGCTCGCCGTGCGCCGTTCGCGCTGGTAGGCGGCAAAGAGGTTGAGCAGGGTCTGGTAGTCGCTGCTTTTGTCGGCGAACTCGCCCTGTTTTTGGTCGGCGCGCGCTTCTTGGCCGAAGGGGCGTTCGCGCGGGTCTTGGATGGATAGGGCGGCGACGAGGATGAGCGCGTCTTGCAGGCAGCCGCTTTTTTCGGCGGCAACGAGGATGCGGGCGAAACGCGGATCGACCGGTAGCCGCGCCATTTGTCGCCCCAGCGGGGTGAGGCGGCGGGATTCGTCGGTCGCTTGCAGCTCAAAGAGCAGGCGGTAGCCGTCGTTGATTTGGCGTTCGTCCGGCGCGTCAACGAAGGGGAAGGCGGCGATGTCGCCCAGTTTGAGGACGAGCATTTGCAGGATGATGGCGGCGAGGTTGGTGCGCAGGATTTCCGGCTCGGTGTAGGCGGGGCGCTGTGCGTAGTCTTCTTCGCTGTAGAGGCGGATGCAGATGCCGGAGGAGACGCGGCCACAGCGTCCGGCGCGCTGGTTGGCGGCGGCTTGCGAGATGGGCTCTATCGGCAGGCGCTGCGTTTTAGTGCGCAGCGAGTAGCGGCTGATGCGCGCCGTGCCGGTGTCGATGACTGCCTTGATGCGCGGCACGGTGAGCGAGGTTTCGGCGACGTTGGTGGCGAGGACGATGCGGCGCGGCGCTTGCGGGCGGAACACCGCCTGCTGGTCGGCGAGCGAGAGGCGGCCGAAGAGCGGCAGCACGTCGGTGTCGCGCAGTTGTTCGCGGCGCAGGCGGTCGGCGGCTTCGCGGATGTCGCGCTCGCTGGGGAGGAAGACGAGGATGTCGTTGCGCCCGTGCTGGTCGAGTTCGGCGACGGCGCGGACGATGGCGTCCGCCGTGTCCTCCTCTTCACCCGGCGGACGGTAGCGGATTTCCACCGGATAGGTGCGCCCACTGACGTTCAGTACCGGCGCGCCGCTGAAGTGCGCGGCGAATTTTTCCGCGTCGATGGTTGCCGAGGTGATGATGATTTTGAGGTCGGGACGGCGCGCGGCGAGGCGGTGCAGGTAGCCGAGGAGGAAGTCGATATTGAGGCTGCGCTCGTGCGCCTCATCGACAATGATGACTTCGTATTGCGCGAGGTACGGGTCGGAAAGGGTTTCGGCGAGCAGCATGCCGTCGGTCATCAGCTTGATGACGGTGGCGTCGCTGGTTTTTTCGTCAAAACGCACCTGGTAGCCAACGGCATCACCGAGCGGCGTATCGAGCTCCTCGGCGATGCGCGCGGCGACGCTGCGCGCGGCGATGCGGCGCGGCTGCGTATGGGCGATGGTGCCGCGTGCGCCAAGGCCGAGGGCGAGACAAAGCTGCGGCAGTTGTGTCGTCTTCCCCGAACCGGTTTCGCCGCTGATGATGATGACTTGGTGTTCGCGGATGAGGCGGAGGATGTCGTTTTTCGCGGCAAGAACGGGCAGGTCGGCGCTGAGTTTCGGCTGCGGCAGCGCGGCACGGCGCACCTCAACCGCTGCGGTGGAAGCGGCATATTCGGCGGCAAAACGGGCGCGCAGGCGGTCAGCCGGCTGGCCGCGCCGCTCGCGTTCGCGGATTTGGCGGTGCAGTTGGCGTAAGGGGTGGCGGTCGCGCGCGAGGACGGCGGTGAAATCGGGGGCGGTCATGGATGGTGATGGTTGTGAAAAAGGGCAGGCATTATAAGAAAGACGCGAAAAAGCGGGGCAAGCCCCGCTTGTATTGCTTGAGGGATTACCCCACCACCGGCGGCAGCAGTCCCGCCTTGACGAAGAAGGGGATGATGGCAACGATGATGCCGATGAGGAGGGCGATGATGAGTGCCGCATCGCCGCCGATGACGCGGTAGGGCAGGTTTGGATGGCGGCGGCGCGCTTTCCACACCAGGCCGACCGGCAGGACGACGGCGAAGAAGGCGAACATCTGCCCGGCGTAGCTGAGGGCGGCAATGAAGTCCGGGTAGAAATAAGCGAACAGCACCGGCGGCAGGAAGGTGATGACGCCGAGCAGGATGCGCCCCGCCTTGATGTCCAGCCCTTTGCGCAGCATATCTTCGGTGCAGTCAAACAGGCCGAGGGCGACACCGAGGAATGAGGTAATCAGCGCCAGGGCGGAGAAGACTTGCACCGCGGAGGCAATGACATGGCTGCCGGTAATTTCGCGGCTGGCCTCAATCAGGCCATACAGCGTCGGGTTTTCTTTGAGAATTTCGGTGAATTGGCTTTGCGTCAAAACGCCGTGGGTGGAGAGTTGCCAAAGGATATAGCCGACCAGGGTAATGGCGGAGCCGGAGACAATGGCAATGCGCAGGCCGCGCACATCGCCTTCCATATATTTGACGAGTGACGGAATGGAGCCGTGGAAACCATAGGAGGTAAAGAATATCGGCGCGGCGGAAACAATCAGCGCGTTATTGAGCGGCATCGCCATCAGGTTATGAATGCTCGCCTTCGGGAACATGACGAACATCACCACCACCAGGGCAAAAAGCATGACGAAAAAGAGCAGACGGTTAAAGCCATCGACCACTTTGGTGCTGATAATGACGAACGAGCCAAAAAACAGGGTAAAGATGCCGACGAAAATCTTGAGCGTCATTTCCGGCGATACCCCGGCAAAGAGCGTCACTTCATCGGTAAGACCAGCGGCATTGAGCGCTGCAACAAAAACGCCGCCACTTTGTAATTGCACGCCAATGTATTCAATAAAATCGTGGAATAGACCTTCCTGTCCGAACAGCCCCGATGTTTGCGTCGCTTTCATCAAAATTTGGCCACCGCCAGAAATATAGGCGGCAAGCAGCGCATAAAGGAAAACGAACATGACGGTAGTGGAAATGACCCGTCCGGCATTGCCGAAATAGAGGGCGGAGAGGGTGCCGATACCGGAATCGCTTTCGGTGGTCTGATAGACTTCGACGAATAGCAGTGCGCTGTAAGTCAGCAACAACCAGAGCGATACAAGGAGGACAACGGTAAAGGTAAAGCCGATACCGGCGGAAGTGAGTGGCATCGCCAGCATTCCTGCGCCAATCATGGTGCCGGAAACCAGCAGGGTGGTGCCGAGGGTTTTGTTCATGGTGAAGCTCCTGGATTGATACGATTCGCAGGTCGTCGTGGAATGGATGAATCCGTATCAGGGCGCTTCACGCATTAGGAAAAGATGCGTGTCGTTTGCAAGACAGTCCCGCCAATTTAGGAGGTTACGATTCAGGGAGCGGTTGGCGGGTGGCGCAGTATCATGACGAGTATTTCAATCATTTCACGAGAATCAAAAATATATAGCGGCACTCACAGCGTTCCGTACAAGGCGCATTGACGAAGGCAGTACTTTTGACAGTACGGCGAGTCAATGCAACGCCGTACGGGACGTTGTGAGGGTTGCTATAAAGGGGCATTGCCGAAACAATGCCCCTCCTTGTGCAGTTTTTATGCTTTCGGCTCGAAGCGGGAAGTGAAGAAGCGGAGCAGCTTCGGTTCGTAAACCATCTTCATGCCCTTGATATTGTCGCGGTGTTTGAACAGGGAAATAACACCGTCAGCCACAATATCCAGGTGTGAATAGGTATAAACACGACGCGGAATGGTCAGACGTACCAGCTCCAGTTTCGGCTTGTGGTTTTCGCCGGTCACTTTGTCGCGGCCTGCGGAAACAATGCCGCGTTCCATGCTGCGTACCCCGGATTCGATATAGAGTTGGGCAGCGAGGGTTTGTGCCGGGAATTCTTCTTGCGGAATGTGCGGGAAGAATGCGCGGGCATCAAGGAATACGGCGTGGCCACCGACCGGTTTAACAATCGGCACGCCAGCTTCTTCCAGTTTTTGCGCGAGGTAATAGCATTGGGCGACGCGGTGTTGGATATAGTGGAAATCCACAGATTCGGTAATACCGCGTGCCATGGCTTCCATATCGCGTCCGGCCAAGCCGCCGTATGAAGGCATACCTTCAAACAGTACGACCAGTTCGCGTGCTTTTTGGAAGAGGTCTTCGTCGTTCATGCAGAGGAAGCCGCCAATGTTGACCAGGCAGTCTTTCTTGCCGGACATGGTGCAGCCGTCGGCATAGCTCATCATCTTTTTCAGAATTTCGCGAATGGTCATGTCTTTGCATTCCGGCTCGCGTTCTTTGATGAAGTAAGCGTTTTCAACGCAACGGGTGGCGTCAAACATGACTTTAATGCCGTGTTTGCTGCACAGTTCGTGGACGGCGCGCAGGTTGGCCATGCTGACCGGCTGACCGCCAGCGAGGTTTACGGTCACGGCGACGCAAACGTAAGGAATCTTGTCGGCGCCGACTTCGTCGATGAGCGCTTGCAGTTTCTTCAGGTCAACGTTGCCTTTGAAGGGCAGGTCGATTTGGGAATCGTGCGCTTCGTCGATGATGATGTCGCGGAAGGTCGCGCCATTGCGTTCCTGGTGCGCACGGGTGGTGGTGAAGTACATGTTGCCCGGTACGTAGTCGCCCGGTTTGATGAGGATGGTGGAGAGCAGGTTTTCTGCACCACGGCCTTGGTGGGTCGGGACGATGTGCTTGAAGCCGAAGTATTCGCGCACGACTTCTTCGAGGTGATAGAAGTTGCGGCTGCCGGCATAGGCTTCGTCGCCAATCATCAGGCCGGCCCATTGGTTGTCGCTCATCGCGTTGGTGCCGCTGTCGGTCAAGAGGTCGATGTAAACATCTTTGGAATCCAGCAGGAACGTGTTGTAACCCGCTTTTTTCATGTATTCCTCACGCTGTTTGCGATCAGTCATGGCGATCGGTTCAACCGCTTTGATTTTGAACGGCTCGGCCGGGGATTTTTTCGGATAGTAGTTGCTCATGGCTAAACTCCTGGACTGTTTACAAAAACCACATCATGACACCCGTCATGACGGATACTTTTCGCCCGTTGCCGGGCAAATCTCATAAAGACCTTTCAATCTTTGTGATGAGCAAATCTTAGGCTTCTCCACACAAGATGTCAATCTTTTCACATCATGAACCACGATTTTTCACAGCTATTCACGCTTAACAACGTGTATTTATTCACGATATTTCTGCACAAATTTTTTCACGCCGGGGCAATAGTGTCGCGTTTTTGCCCCGCAAACCGCTGAAAATGCAGGTATGGCGCGCGATTGCGGCATACGGGCTGCCGCCGTAACCGCCGCTGTGAATCAGGAATCGCTGCCATGTGAAATTCACAAACCCACAAATATTTCCGCACAGGGGCGACAAACACGCACGGTTATCGGCACGGCGGACAAAAAACGGACAAATTTTGCATCCTGCTCCGGCAAACACCGCCGCCAAAATTTTCGGACAGCGGCAATTTACCCCCTCTTGCCCGGCAACCACGCCCGGCGATGCCGTTTTGCCGTGAATATCGCGCGTTTGTCGTGTGAAATTCACACTCTCATCAACATGACAAATAGCCAAATACAGCGAATGGCAGTGCACAGGCACAAAAAAACGGCGCCGCAGCGCCGTTTCCAAAGATTAAAGACCGGAATCAGTCGTCCACGGAGACGGCGACGATGCCGCCCGCGTTCATACCGCTCGGCTTGAGGCCGACGAAGAACAGCGCGGTCAGCGCCACCGCGACCACAGCACCGGCAACCATAGAAGCCTCCCAGTTGTGGGCGCTCAGGCCGAAGCTGTCCCACACCCAGCCGAAGCCGATTTTGTGGTCGAAGAACAGATAGCAGGCGCAGATTTGCGTCATCACAATCGCCGGGATGGTGCAGACCCAGTGGAATTTCTGGTGGCGGTAGAGATACGCCGCCGCCGTCCACAGCATGATGGTCGCCGTCGTCTGGTTCGCCCAGCTGAAATAGCGCCAGAGCAGGTTGAAATCAATCATCGTCAGCGCGATGCCGATGACAAACAGCGGCACGGTAATCATCAGGCGCTTGCCTATCTTGCGCTGGTCGGCATTGATGCCGTAGCTGTTGAAAAACTCGGCAATCTGCAAACGCGCGGCGCGGAAAGCGGTATCGCCGGAAGTAATCGGCAAGACCACCACGCCCAAAACCGCGAGAACGCCGCCGAATGTGCCGAGCATCTTCATTGCCGAATCAAAGACCACCGGTGCCGGAGATTTGGCGGTGGCGGCGAGCAATGCCTGCACGTCGGGATAGAATGAAAGGCCAACCATGCACCAAATCAGCGCAATCACGCCTTCGGTAATCATCGCACCATAAAAGACGAAACGGCCTTCGCGTTCATTTTCAGTACAACGCGCCATCATCGGCGTTTGCGTCGCATGGAAACCGGAAATCGCACCGCAGGTAATGGTGACGAAAATCAGCGGCCAAATGGGTAAGGCATTGGCACCTTTCGGATGAAAATTACTGAAGAAATCGCCCAAAGAAATGCCATTTTCCAAACCGAGAGTGCGATAAGCGGGAATGCCCTCAAAAATCAGGCCAAATAACATCCCGGCAGTCATGAACATCAACAGCGCGCCAAATAGCGGATAAATGCGGCCAATAATTTTGTCAATCGGCAGCAAGGTCGCAATGATGTAATAGACGAAAATAATGCACGTCCAAATCAGCGTCAGCGTATCGGTACTCATCCCCGGACTGGCGCTTTCGCTCACCGTGCCGACCGCCGCGCCCATCGCGCCCACGCCCTGATTGCTAATCGCCTGTTCGGTGAGGCGGGTTAACAAATCCGCCGGGGTGCGGACAAAGACGACGCCAACCAATACCAACAGAATCAGCGCGACGACGTTAATAATGTGCTTGACCGGCGCGCCAATATAACGGCCAGACATCGCCGGAATGGAGGCGCCATTGTTACGGATGGAAATCATGCCGCAGAAATAATCATGCACCGCACCGGCAAAAATACAGCCGACGACAATCCACAGCATAGCTACCGGGCCATAAAGCGCACCCAAAATCGGCCCGAAAATCGGCCCGGTTCCGGCAATGTTCAATACCTGAATCAGCCAAACCTTGGTGCGCGACATTGGCACATAATCGACACCGTCGCCCATCGCATACGCGGGCGTTTGCCGCTCCGGTTTGATGACAAAGATTTTTTCCATCCATGCACCATAGATGAAATAACCGGCGACCAGCATCGCCACACAGGCAAAAAATAAAACCATAAATACTCCTGAATTAAAAACTTAAACCTCTTGCGAATCCTGCCGGTGTTTCCCGGCGGATTGTCGTGTGTCCTCATT